>Ga0206680_10000002_pt1 | contig 118114 bp, 118 predicted proteins | sample M115012015metaG_FD_160124 | JGI IMG/M metagenome (GOLD analysis project Ga0206680, IMG submission 160124) | Ammonia-oxidizing marine archaeal communities from Monterey Bay, California, United States - M1 150m 12015 | ecosystem: Environmental > Aquatic > Marine > Intertidal zone | place: USA...
CGGTCTGGCAGGGCTTCTCGCTGCGCTGGTGGACCGGGGAACCTAATGCCTCGCTTCTCCACGACGAGACCCTGCACAGTGCCCTGCGCAACTCGTTGGTTCTGGCTCTCCTCACCATGCTGGTGGCAACCCCGATCGGCATCGCTCTGGCTATAGGCCTGGCCCGATGGCGGTCCCGGACGGCTAGCGGCGCCAACTGGTTGATGTTGGTCCCGCTCGTCACCCCCGAGATCGTGATGGGCGCCTCGCTGCTGTTGGTCTTCACGAACCTGTACACCGGAATCCCGCTGGGACGACCAGCCCAGCTGCTGGGCCACGTGACCTTCTCCATCTCGTACGTGGTTGTGGTGGCCCGCGGCCGGCTCCTGTCGATCGGACGGGACTACGAGGAGGCGGCTCGAGACCTGGGCGCTAGCCAGCTCCAGGCCATCCGACTAGTTCTCCTACCGCTGCTCGCCCCGGCCATCTTCGCCGGTTTCGTGATCGTGTTCGCCATGTCGATCGACGACTTCGTAATCAGCGCCTTCCTATCCTCGGGGGCTGGGTCGGAGACGGTGCCTGTCCGGATCTACTCGGCCGTGCGGACCAGCTCTACGCCAGCGCTAAACGCCCTAGCCTCGTTCCTCGTCGCCTCCACGCTGGTTGCCCTCGCCCTTGGAGCCAGCGTCATGTCGTGGTTCCGGCGTCGTCGCGGAACTAAGGAGTCGGCGCTGGCCGACCTCACCTCAGTCGGCATCTGAACCCAACAGTCTGGAAATCGGCTAGCTGGCCAGCAAGCGGAGGGCGTCGACCGGCATCTCCGCGTGGGTAGCACCTTCGCCTGCCACCCCGCCGCTATTGGCCAACAAGGCATGAAAGGTTACGTCCCCGCTCCTGAGATGGACCTGGGTGGTGGCACCAGTGAAGACCCGCCGCTCCACTACAACGGGCAGTCCGTTGTCTGGCTCTCCTTCGACCAGCCGGACCCGCTCGGGCCGAATGACCACGCGACAGCGCCCCACTGGTCCGTCACCTGTCGCCCGAAGCACTCGGTCCCCAACCTGGACCCTCCCCCCGCCCAGATGTTCCACATCGAGGAGGTTGGCCACGCCCAGGAAATCGGCCACCGAACCGTCGATCGGCTCCTCATAGACCTCCCGAGGGGTCCCCACCTGCACCAGACGGCCCTCGTCCATCACGGCCAAGCGGTCGCTCATCGTCAACGCCTCCTCCTGGTCGTGGGTGACGTACACAAAGGTGATTCCGATCGCCTGCTGGAGGCTGCGTAACTCCACCTGAAGGGCCTTGCGGAGTCGGGCATCCAGCGCCCCCAACGGTTCGTCGAGCAACAGGACCCGCGGCTCCAGTATCAGGGCTCGGGCCAGGGCAACGCGCTGCTGCTGCCCTCCGGAAAGTTGGTGGGGGCGCCGGCCCTCCAAGCCACCGAGTTCGACCAGGTCCAGCGCCCGGGCGACCCGCGTCCCCACCTCATCGGTTGAGACCTTCTGGAACCGAAGCCCGAAGGCCACGTTGCGCTCCACGGTGAGGTGGGGGAAAAGCGCGTAACTCTGGAAGACGGTGTTGACCGGGCGGTGTTCCGGCGCTAGGTCGGTCACCTCCTCACCGTCGATCCACACCGAGCCCCGGTCCGGCCGTTCGAAGCCCCCAATGATGCGCAGCGTTGTGGTCTTGCCGCATCCCGACGGCCCGAGGAGTGAGAAGAACTCCCCGGACGCTATGTCAAGGTCGATGCCCCGGACCACGGCCACGTCGTCGAACCGCTTCTCGAGGTCGGAAAGGACCACGTGGCCCGTGGCGACCGCCATTGGCGCAGCGTACCGGCTCGGACTGCGATGAACTGACGGGTCAGTCAGTATGGTGCAATCGGTGGAAGAGTCGCAGGGACACAAGCCGGCCGTCGAGAAGCGTCGAATCCAGATCCTTGAGGCAGCCTGCGCGGTCATGGGCAAGCAGGGGATCGCCGCCACTCGGGTGGGCGACGTGGCGGAGCACCTCGGGATCTCGACCGGTCTCGTCCACTACCACTTCGACACCAAGGATGAACTCCTAGCCGCCGCGTTCAGGCACGCCGCCGAAAAGGAACTAGCGGCTTTACGGATTCTGGTGGAAACCGGCGGAACACCAAGAGAACTCCTCGACGTAGTGATCAACAATTTCTACCCAGCCAGCGGCTTTTCTAGCTGGCGACTATGGATCGAGGGCTGGGCGGTCGCGCTGCAGTCCGAGTCCTTCCGGCAGACGGTCATGGAGTTGGACGAGGCCTGGGTTGAGGTTCTCGCTGAAGCCCTCACAGACGGTGTCGCCTCCGGGGACTTCTCCTGTGTCAACCCCCGGGACTCAGCATGGCGACTGGCCTGCCTAATTGAGGGGTTGGCCATCCAGCAGGTAGCCCACGGCGGGGTAATCAACGATGTCGAAACGCGACGCTTGGTTGCCGACGCGGTCGAGGCCGAGATCGGCTAGCCCCTCGCTCGACAGAATCCGGCCTGGTAACCGGTCATCAAGCCTGGTTCTCCAGCGGACGAACGCTTCGGAGCCACAGGCCACCGACGGCGTCGAGCATGTCGGTCACCGGAGCGTCGGCAGGGAAGCGACACAGAAGGTTCGAGATCCGCCACACGATCATTCCGGTCCGTCGGAGTTACGCACGCCCTGGACCGTAAGGCGGGGGGTTAGCTGCTCGGTAGCAGTCACCAGGTGCAGGAGGGCACCGGTGTCTGAGGCCAGTGCCCGCTCGAAGGCTGGTGCAAACCGGTCAGTTCGGTCGACCCGCTCGGCATGCATGCCGTAGGCACCGGCCAGGGCAACGAAGTCGGGGTTCACGAGATCGGTGGCCGAAACACGACCCGGATGGTGCAACTCCTGGTGCATGCGGATCGTCCCCCACGACGAGTTGTCCAGCACCAGGACGATGGGGCGGGCGTCGGCCTGCAAGGCGGTGCCCAGTTCCTGGATGTTCATCTGCACGTCGCCATCGCCAGCGAAGCAGACGACGATGCGGTCCGGGTCGACAATCTTGGCCGCCACGGCAGCAGGCAGGCCGTAGCCCATAGTCCCGTTCTGGGGGGCCAGTAGCCGGGCCTCGGAACCGTAGAGCATGAACTTGTTGGGCCAGACCGAGAAGTTTCCGGCCCCGTTGGTGACCACCACGTCTGACGGAAGTCGTTCGCGCAACCACGCCGTGACCTCACCCATGTCCAGGTCTCCCAGCTGGGATGGACAGTCCAGAGTGGCCTCAAAGGCGGCCCGTCGTCCGGTCCGCCATCCCGCCCAGCGCGCACGATCCGCGCCCGCCGGAACGGCTGCCGCTAGCAGGGCGGCGGCCATGGTATTCGGGCCTGCCTGAACGGTGGCCACCGGTGTCACGACCTTCCCGAACTCGTACGCCGACGGGTGCATGTGCACGATCTGCTGGTCGTTGGGGCGACCATCCGTTCCGAAGAGCGTGTAGACGGCAGTCGTCATCTCGCCGAACCGGCAGTTCAGGGCCAGCACCACGTCGGCGGTCTCCAGGGTCTCCCGCACGGCTGGCGGCATCCCTACCCCCGCCTCACCCGTATACCGGGCGTTCGTGTTGTCGAACAGGTCGTGTCGCCGGAACGAGACGACCACAGGTAGATCAGCGGCCTCGGTGAAGGCGGCCAGCGAAGTCCGCCCGACATCGGTCCATCCGCCTCCCCCGGCGAGGACCACAGGTCGCTCGGCGCCAGCCAGAACGGACTGCACCGCAGCCACCCCATCATCTGTGGGGTCCTGCTCGGTGACCTCTACCGCCGGACCCGGTTCGGCCGTCGTCAGGTCACGCAGGACGTCCTCCGGCAGGGCAACCACGACGGGCCCCGGCCGGCCGCTGGTGGCAATGGTGAACGCCGCGGTTACCACCTGGGGTAGGTCTGCGGCGTTGTCCACCTCGACCACCCACTTGGCCAGGTCGTCGAAGAACGACGTGTACTCGACCTCCTGAAAGGCCTCCAATCCCCGATGGGGACGCCCCACCTGGCCGACGAATAGGACCATGGGCGTCGAACCCTGGTCGGCGGTGTGCACACCGATGGATGCGTTGGTGGCCCCGGGGCCCCGGGTCACGAAACACACCCCGACCCTTCCGGTGAAACGGGCCCATGCCTCGGTCATATAGGCAGCGCCGCCCTCCTGGCGACAAGGCACGTACCGGAGACGATCCTCCACGTCGTGGAGAGCGTCCAGGACCGCCAGGTAGCTCTCGCCGGGCACCCCGAACGCCGTGTCGACCCCCTGGGCCAGGAGGCAGTCGACCAGCAGGGCACCGCCGGTGCGACGTCCGGTCATCCGTCCCCGCCGGACCCGCCGCCAGGTGACCCGTCATCAGAAGGCCGGTCCCTGCTGGCCAGAAATACGACGCAGGCCGATAGGAAAAGCACCGATCCGATGGTGAACAGGACGTCGCCGATCCGGATGGACGCCACCACGAACACCAGTGCACACGCCAAGAAGAGCCACCAGCTCAACCCTTCGGCGTCCCTCCAGAACGGCTGTGATCCCATGGGCCATAGCCTGCCAGTTCCGAACGTTGGGCTGCGACGCGGCGGCCGGCCACGACTACCGTCCGACCATGGACTTGGGCATTGCCGGACGTACTGCGCTGATCACCGGGGCCTCTGCCGGCCTTGGTCTGGCCTCTGCGCAGGCTCTGGCCGCTGAGGGGGTACGGGTAGCATTGGTCTCGCGGTCAACCGAAAAGCTGGCCGCCGCGCTATCCACTGTTGCCGGCGAGCCGGTCTCCGTCGCTGCGGACCTGACCGACGACGAGTCGATCGACGCCATGTTGTCCGAAGTAGTGGCAACCCTCGGCCACGTGGACATCCTGGTGGCCAACGCCGGCGGACCGCCTCCAGGCACGTTCACCTCCACTGACGACGACCTCTACCCGGCGGCCCTGCAGTTGAACCTGCTGGCCCACGTCCGGATGTGCCGGACCCTCATCCCGCCCATGCGCGAGCGAGGTTGGGGACGGGTAGTGGCCATCACTTCGGCCACGGTGCGCGAACCGTCCCCGAACCTGATGCTTTCCAACACCGCCCGGGCCGGACTGACAGCGTTTCTCAAGACCACGGCCACGGAGGTGGCCGGCGACGGGGTGACGGTCAACTCGGTCCAGCCGGGCCTGCACGCCACCAGCCGCCTGCGCGAACTCTACGACGACCTGGACGCCGTAGCCGCCGACCACCCCATGGGGCGGATCGGCGACCCGGGCGACTTTGGGCGGATCGTGGCCTTCCTGTGCTCGGAGACCGCCAACTATGTCAACGGCACCGGCCTACCGGTGGAGGGCGGTTCTCTCAAAGGGTCCTGACCCTGTTTATTTGCAGCAGGTTCCCTCGCGAAGACGCCACCCACAGCAAACCGGAAAGCAGTATTCGGCAACCGCCGAAGATCCCCGTTGAACGTCAGCGAACTCTTCGCTCCACCCTGCCCTTTGCCAGCCGAAAGTGGCTGAGATGATCACGATACGCAGCGTGTCCAATCCGGATCCTCGTCGGTGCGGGTGCACCTCCGCCCCGGCTGACTCGCGGCGGGACGGACCGCCGTCAGTCCAGGTCGGCCAGTACCTCCAGAAACCGATCGTTCTCGGCTGGCGTGCCTATCGTGACCCGGATCCCCACTCCTGGAAACGGTCGGACCACCACGCCCCGCCGCTCCAAAGCGGGAAAGACCTCGTCGGTACGCTCACCCAGAGGCAGCCACACGAAGTTGGCGTGGGCGTCGGGCACCTCCCACCCAGCGTCCCGCAGAGCCACCGCCACCCGGTCGCGTTCCGAGGTCAGCCGGTCGATCACGACCTGCACCTCATCACGGGCGGCAATGGCGGCTAACGACCCCACCTGGGCCAGATGGTTCACGGCAAACGGGATCAGGACCTTGTCGATCTGCTCGGCCACCGACGGGTCGGCCACGCCATACCCGGTCCGGAGGGCCGCCAAACCGTAAGCCTTGGAGAACGTCCGCAGCACCACCACGTTGGGATGATCAGGCACCAGGGCGGCGATCGGATCACCCAGGTCCGCGGTCACGAACTCCCGGTAAGCCTCGTCGACCACAACCAGCACGTCGTCGGGCACCCGCTCCACCAGCGAACGGATCCGATCCACGTGCAGCGCGGTCCCAGTCGGATTGTTGGGGTTGGCCAGCACCACCAGCTTGGTCCGGCGCGTCACGGCCTCGGCCAACGCATCCAGATCGGCGGTGTGTCCAGCCAGCGGAACCGCCACCTCGGTGGCCGCGGTGATCGCCACATCCACCGGATAGGCCTCAAACGACGGCCACGGATAGACCACCTCGTCTCCAGGGTCGACGTAGGCCAAGAAGAGCTGCTGAAGCAGGCCGACTGACCCGCAGCCCGTAACCACCCGTCCGACGTCGACACCCAGCCACCCGGCCAGGGCATGACGGAGCTCCGCCGCCCCATGGTCGCCGTAACGGTTCACCTCGCCGACCGCCGCGGCCACCGCCTTGACCACCGATGCCACCGGCGGGTAAGGGTTCTCGTTGGATGACAACTTGACCGCTTGGGCCTCGTCGGTCGAATCGAGGCCGTGCTCGTCGGCGGCCATGGCCACCGACTTTCCGGGCCGATACGAGGCCATGGCAGCGACGGATGCCCTCGGTCGCCCCACCGTCATGGCGTCTCCTCCTCGGTTGGCTGGTCAGCGGTCGACGGGACGGGCGCGCAGTGTGCACCCCGGCCGGGATTAAACAGGTCGTTTGGGTCCAGCGCCGCCTTGACCCGACGCATCATGTCCAACTCCACGGGCGACTTCTGACGTCCCACACGGTCCAGCAGGTCTTGGCCCACACCGTGTTCGGCACTCACCGTGCCGCCCATGCTCCACAGCAGCTCGTCGATGGCGTCGGTAATCGTGGCAGCCAGATCGGAATCCATTCGGCTGCCCCGCTCGAGGGCGGGTACGACGTAGAGGTGCAGGTTGCCGTCGCCTAGATGGCCGAATGAGTAGACGACGGCATGGTCGCCACACATCTCGACGGTCACCGCCTCGACGGCCCGCTGGAACTCGGCCACGCGGTCAATGGGCACCGCGGCGTCGAACTTTGCCCCCTTGGCGTCGAACAGGGTCTCGGGCGGAAGTTCGTCGCGCATCAGCCAGAGGTTCTCCTCCTGGGCGACGGTCATGGCCACCGTGGCGTCCACCACCAGGCCGGCATCGACCGCGTCGGACAGAAACCCCTCGGCAGTGGCGTCCATCGAAGAGCTACCGGAAAACCGGGCCAGCAAGTACCAGTCCGCCACCGTCGCCAGCGGACGCAGCACACCGAACGCGCCAATGGTGCCGGCCACTCCGGTCTCGGGGACCAGTTCAAAAGCCGTCAAGCCACCGTGGTCCCGCGCGCAGGCCATGGCAAAGAGCTCGTGCACGGCATCCAGGTCGGACAGCGCGGCGAACATCGTGCGGTGATGGTCCTGTCGGGGGTGGAGGCGTAGCACCGCCTGGGTCACGACACCCAGTGATCCCTCGCCTCCGATGAACAGGTGCTTGAGGTCGTACCCGGTGTTGTCCTTTCGCAGCGCCCGCAGCCCGTCGAACACCTCGCCGTCGGCCAGCACAACCTCGAGTCCCAGCACGCTGTCCCTGGCTGGCCCGTAACGCAGCACGTTTAAGCCACCAGCGTTGGTCGACACCGCGCCACCCACCGTGGCCGTGCCCCGGGCCCCCCAGTCCATGCCCAGCTCCAGATCTACCGCGGCGGCCGCCTGCTGGACCTGCTCGATGGTGCAGCCCGCCTCGGCGGTAATGGTGAAGCGGGCCGGGTCGACCGAAACGATCCGGTTCATGCGGGAGGTGGACAAGAGGACCGATGGACGATCCGTGGTGGGAACTGAACCACCAGACAGCGACGTGTGGCCTCCCTGGCTGACGATGGCCACGCCGGCCGCCGCGCACAGTCGCACCACGGCCCGGACCACGTCGACTGAATCGGGTCGGGCCACCAGGAGCGGCGTCCCGGAGAACACACCCCGGTAGTCGACGGTCAGATGCAGCGCGTCGGACGGCTCCAGCCATCCCCCGGCGCCAAGGATGGCCTGTAGTTCGTCGACCAGTCGTGCTTCCGGCGAGGAGACCTCAAGCATCGGCGCATCGTAGGACAACCCCACAAGGCCGATCCGTTGAGGGACCCGTCAGCCGGTGCCGTACACCGCGCCACCGTCCACCTTGATGACCGAGCCGGTGGCGAACGACGAAGCGTCCGACGCCAGGTACAGCGCCGCACCAACGATCTCGTGCGCCTCGCCGGCCCTCCCCAGGGCGAGGCGACGGCGGAACCCCTCATGTGCGCTTTCCGGCCAGTGGGTGGAGATGTCAGTCAGGAACGGGCCGGGTTGCAGGCAGTTGACCCGCACCGTCGGCCCGTAGGCCCGGGCGAACGACTCGGTCAACGAATGTACGCCAGCCTTGGCAGCCCCGTAGATGGCCTCGACGGCCGTAGGCGCCGATGCCGAGATGGAGCTCACGTTGATGATGCTCCCGCCACCGTCGGCCACCATCCGGGTACCAAAGGCGGCCGACAGGCGAAACGTTCCCCGTAGGTTCACGGCGATCGTCTTGTCGAAGAGCTCAGGCGTGACCTCCTCTAACGACGGGTAGAGCGGTGAGCTGCCGGCGTTGTTGACCAGCACGTCACAACGGCCGAAGGCCTCATAGGTGGCCTCGACCAGGGCATCGCACTGGTCCCAGTCGCCGACGTGGCACACCACCGGGAGGATCCGGCGGCCGGTCGCCTCGGCCACCTCGTCAGCGAGGGCGGTGCAGTTCTCGAGCTTGCGGCTGGCCACCACCACGTTGGCTCCGCACCGGGCGAACGCCTCCACCATGGCCCGGCCCAGTCCCCGGCTCCCTCCGGTCACCACGACCACCCGATCGGTCAGATCGACGAGTTGCTGTTCAGGGTGGCGTTTGATCAGGTCCGGCACAGAAGCGATTCTGACAGCCCGCCTAGGGTGCGCCCATGACCGGAGCGGGTGACCACGATCGGGGGGTCCTCCCTCTACCAATCGCCATCCTGAACGGCCGCAAATCACTCAGCATGCGGTTCACCCCCGACACTCGACACCCGATGCGCGAGGATCAACAGCCATGACCGATGGATTCCGCACCCGGGGCATCAATCACCTGGCGCTGGTGTGTCGCGACATGGCTGCCACCGTGGCCTTCTACGAGGGCGTACTGGGCCTGCCGCTGGTCAAGACCATTGAGTTGGGCGGCGGTGGGGGCCAGCACTTCTTCTTCGACTGTGGCAACGGCGACTCGATTGCCTTCTTCTGGTTCGCCGATTCGCCACCGGCCGCTCCCGGGGTGGCCTCTCCAGCCGCCATGCCCGGCGAGGGTGACTTCCGCACGGCCCACGGCTCGATGAACCACGTGGCCCTCGATGTCGACCCCGCCGACATCGACGGTTACGTCCAGCGCCTACGCGACGCGGGCGTGCCCTGCACCGAAGTCATGAACCACGACGATTCCGAATGGGGAGTGGCCGCTGACCCCGGAGGAAGCGTGTTCGTCCGGTCGATCTACTTCATGGACCCTGACGGCATCCAACTGGAGTTCGCCGCCTGGACGCGCACCCTGGGGCCCGGCGACGTGTCTCACGCGCCGGCCGGCGGGTCTGACTGACGCCTTCGCCGGCGGTCCGGCACCACGGATAGAGGCTTAGACGAAGTCGGCGTACTTCTCGAGGTGGCGCACTGGGGTGGACAGTGCATCCTTGCGGAATGGGTCCCCCAGTTCCTTGGTGCACATGACCTCGATAACCGTGGTCTTGCCGTCGTTCATCTGGGCGTCGATAGCGGCTGTCAGTGCGGGACCGACGTCCTCCAACTGGTTCACCCTGACGCCCTCGGCACCCATGGCCCGGGCGATCTCGGCGTAGTTCTCCTCGCCGTCCAGTTCGCCGGCCACGAACCGGTGGCCGTAGAAGTCGACCTGATTCTTCTTCTCGGCACCCCACTGGCGGTTGTGAAAGACCACCGCGGTGACCGGAATGTCGTGGCGCACTGCGGTCATCGTCTCGACCATACTCATGGCCCACGCGCCGTCACCGGCGTACGAGACGGCTGGTCGATCCGGAGCAGCGGCCTTGGCGCCGATGATGGTCGGCAGGGCGTAACCGCAGTTGCCCCAGCTCATGGCGGCGAAGAAGGAACGGGGCTCCTCGAAGCGCAGGTAACTGTTGGCAACCGAGTTGATGTTGCCGATGTCAGTGGACACCATGACCCGGGCCGGCATGGCCTTCTCCAGCTCGCGTAGGACCTGGCGGGGGTGCATCCAGTTGTCCTTCTCCTGGACGGCCTCCTTGATCATGTCGATGCTGAAGTCGTCGGTCTCGTGCGTCCAGTCGTCCAGCTCGGCTTCCCAGTCAGCCTTCTCGTCGGCCATGAGCTGGGCCCGCTCGACCGTCGTAGCGTCGCAGGCCAGGGTTCGATCAGCCAGTCGGTCGGTGAGAGCAACGGCAGCCGCACCGGCGTCGCCGCAGATCCCGACAGAGATCTTCTTGACCAGACCGAGCATCTTGTGGTCGGCATCGACCTGGATGATCTTGGCGTCCTTGGGCCAATAGTCCATGTCGTGCTGGGGCAGGGTGCCGAACGGGCCGAGGCGGGTTCCCAGCGCCAGGACGACGTCGGCCTGGGCGATCAACTTCATGGCAGCCTTGGAGCCCTGGTAGCCCAGCGGGCCGCACCACTGCGGATGGCTGGCCGGGAACGAGTCGTTGTGCAGGTAACTGTTCACCACCGGGCAGCCCAGGCGCTCTGCCAGAGCAACGGCCTCGGCCATGGCGTCGCCCATGACCACGCCGCCGCCCGACACCATCACCGGGAACTTCGCAGCAGCGAGCATGTCGGCTGCAGCGTTCAGGCTGTCGTCGCCTCCGGGGCCACGATCGAGCACCATTGGCTTAGCGATCTCCACGTCGATGTCGCCGTAGAAGCGGTCGCGGGGGATGTTCAGCTGGGTGGGACCGATCTCAGACATGGCCCGGTCGAAGCAGCGGGCGGTGATCTCGGCCATACGATTCTCATTGGCAATGTGACCCTGGTACTTGACGAACTCCTGGAACATCGGGAGTTGGTTGGCCTCCTGGAAGCCTCCTAGGCCCTGGCCCATGGTCCCGGTCTCCGGGGTGATCATGACCACCGGGCTGTGGGCCCAAAAGGCCGCAGCGATGGCCGTCACGCAATTGGAGACGCCGGGGCCATTTTGGCCGATGACCACCCCGTGGCGACCGCTGACCCGGGCATAGCCGTCGGCCATGTGGGCAGCACCCTGCTCGTGTACGACAGGCACCAGACGGATGCCGGCCGGAGCGAAGATGTCCATGGCGTCCATGAACGCCGAGCCCATGATTCCGAACGTGGTGGTGACGTCATTGGCCACCATCGTCTCGACGAAGGCCTCGCTGGGGGTCATGCGGGTCATCGGTGCACTCCTACCGGGTGTGGGTTCGATCAGGCACGCCACCGGGAGCAACTCTCGAGCGCGTGGAAGTGAGAGCCTATAACGGATCCGTGAGACTGTCTAGAGCCGTCGCGACTGGGCGTCCCGGATGATCCGAGCTCTCGGCCATTCGGGCCTCAGTCGGTCAGGTGGCTGCCCAGTCCCAGGAGCAGTTCCAGGCAGACCTCGAGGTCGGACACCTCGACGAACTCGTCGGGTCGATGGGCCACAGCGATGTCACCGGGTCCCCACACCACCGAGGGGATCCCGGCCGCCTGGTAGAGACCGGCCTCGGTCCCGTAGGCCACCACCCCGACCGGTGGATCACCACCCAGCAGGGACCGCATGAGGTCCAGGGCCGGGGACGACTCCTCCCATTCAAGGCCGTCGATCTCACACACCGCCTCGGTCTCGATGGCGGCTTCAGGGTGCACGGCGCGCATCTCGGCCAATAGCCCCGACTCAAGTGCAGCTATCCGGTCCTTCACGAACCGGGCATCGCTGCCCTGCACGGGGCGCATCTCCCAGTCGAACGAACAGCCCCCGGCCACTGTGCAGCGAGCTAGCCCACCGTTGATGACGCCGACGTTCGTGGTGGTGTGCATCGGCTCGAACCGACTGCCGGCCGGCGCCCGCTCGACCAGTTCTTCCTCGAGGCCCAGCAGACCGGCGATCCAACGGGTGGCGTGGTGCACGGCACTGACCGCCTCGGCCGGGCGGGAACTGTGTCCGTTCATTCCGGTGACCGTGGTGGTGTACTCATAACAGCCCTTGTGGGCCCCGACCACTTTCAGGCCGGTCGGCTCGCCGACGATGGCCACGGCGGGCCGGGGCGCGTCGGCCAACGAATCGATGAGGATCGGAGCGCCGTGGAAGCCGTCCTCCTCGTCGAAGGTGAGGGCCACGTGGACGGGCCGAACCAGATCGAGCGCCGCCCATCGGGGGACCAGGGCCAGCACGCAGGCCAAGAATCCCTTCATGTCGGCCGTGCCCCGCCCGTAGATGCGGTCGCCACGGCGGGTGGCAGTGAAAGGCGGCGAGGTCCAGTCACCAGGGTCGACGGGGACCACATCACTGTGGCCGGCCAACATGATCCCGCCGTCGACGACCGGTCCGATGGTGGCGAAGAGGTTGGCCTTCGTCCTGGTCTCATCATGCGAGAGCAGAATCTCGGAGCAGTACGGCCGGAGCAGGTCCTCCACGTGGGCTATCAGGTCGACGTTCGGGGTGAGGGCGACCGACGGGAAGGCGATCAGGCCGTCGAGGATGGCCAGCATCTGATCGACTGGTGACCCGTCGGTGGTCGGCGCAGGCACGGTCACCCCTTCACGTGGATGCCGCGAGACACGTCGGCCAGTGGCTCGCCGGGACCGTTCTCGACGACCACGAAGCTCTCGGTGATCTCCAGGCCCCAGGTGTCCATCCAGAGGCCGGGCATGAAGTGGAAGGTCATGCCCGGCTCCAGCACCGACTCGTCGGTATCTCGCAGCGAGATGGTCCGCTCCCCCCAGTCCGGCGGGTAGCTGATACCAATGGGGTAACCACAGCGGCCCTCTTTGTGGAAGCCAGCGTCTTCCATCACCGAGAAAAAGGCTCGGGCCATGTCGCACGCCCGGCTACCGGCCCGGGCCGCGCCCAACCCTGCGTCGAGGCCGTCAAGCACGGCCTTTTCGGCCCGGCGCATCTCGTCGGGCGGGGAGCCTAGGAACGACGTCCGGCACAGCGGTAATTGGTAGCGACGGTGAGCACCAGCGATCTCGAAAAATGACCCCTCGCCGCTCTTTAACGGCTTGTCATCCCAGGTCAAGTGGGGGGCCGAGGCTTCGGCTCCAGTTGGCATCATGGGTACGAAGGCCGGGTAGTCGCCTCCGAACTCCTCGGTGCCCGATACGCCGGTGGCGTAGATCTCGGCCACGAGGTCGCACTTTCGCATGCCCGGTTCGATGATGTCGCGGATCCGGGCGTGCATGCGTTCCACGATCCGGGCGCCCCGCCGCATGTACACGAGTTCCTGGTCGGACTTGACCCCGCGCTGCCAGTTGACGAGCGCCGTGGCGTCCACAACATCGGCGTCGGGCAACCTGGCACACAGGTTCTGGTGAGCGGCCGCCGAGTAGTAGTAGTTGTCGAGTTCAACGCCGACCCGGGCCGAACCATGACCCATCCCGTCCAAGAGGTCAGCTAACTGGCCGAAAGCGTGCTTCTCGGTCGACATGACATGGTCGTCGGAGTAGTCAAGTATCCGGGACTCATCCATGTAGACGGTGAGGCGGGCGCCATTGGCGTCCATACGTCGTCCCCACCACCACGGCTCGCCGTCGTGAGTGACCACCACGGCCTGCGGGGTATAGAACGACCACCCGTCGTAGCCGGTCAGCCACGACATGTTTGACGGGTCGGCGGCCACAAGAACCTCGATGCCGCGAGCCTCCATAGCTCTACGCACCTTCGCCAGGCGCTGTGCGTACTCCTCACGGCTAAATGGAAGCTCAACATCTGGCATGGTTTCCCTCTCCTCTCGGGTGTCGGCCCGGCTCGGTCATTGGGCTGAGGTTCGCGAAGGCTAGATCGGACGCGTGCCCACCGAGGGTGGGTCATCCGGTGGCAGAACGAGAACAACCATGGCCGTCCAGAGGCTGCGGCTAATCGGGGCGAAAGCCAACGGTGCCACCAGCGAAGTAGCGACCGTGGGTACCAGGACCTCGAGGACCTCCGGGTCGGGCCATGCCACGACGAACGCAACGACCAACACGATCAGGATCGCCACAGTGGACAGGACGGTGTTAACAGCCACCGCGCCGATCCAGTGACCGTGAGTGCGCTCAAAGACGAGCCCACAACTGGGGCACGCCTTACGGATCCGCAACCAGCCCCGACGGGACGGACGGCGGAATAAGCCCCGTCCCCCACAGCCCGGGCAGGCTGCCACGATCCCCCTGAACAGAACCCGCATCCGACCTGCTCCGTCCATTATCCGAACATACTGGCGACCCGACCTCACCCACCGGTGTGGAACACCGGAGGCTGGACTACCGTCCGCGGCCGTGCCGATACTCACCGACGAGCAGGTCTCCCGGTACCGGAGCGACGGCTGGCTCGCCCCGATCGACGTACTTACGACCGCCGAGGCCTCTGCTGCCCTAGCCGCCCTCGAAGAGGCCGAGGCCCGATACCCCGAGGACCTGCATGGTGACCACCGCAACAACGCTCACCTAGTCCTGCCGTTCTTGGCCGACCTGGCCCTCCATCCGACAATCCTGGGCTGCGCTGCATCACTCGTGGACCGGCCCGCCGCCCTGCTCAATTCAGTGCTGTTCATCAAGGACCCGGATGCCACGGCCTACGTAAGTTGGCACCAGGACTCCACCTACATGGGGATCGAGGGGACCGACATGGTCACCGCCTGGCTGGCTCTGACTCCCAGCACGTCGGAAAACGGCTGCGTGGCCATGGCCCCGGCCACCCATCTAGACGGCATCCGCCCCCACGAGGACCGGTACGGGCCGGACAACATCCTCACCCGAGGTCAGCACGTGAGCGGGTTCGACCCCGACACGGCTGTCGACGTGGTGCTCCAGCCCGGCCAGATGTCGCTCCACCATCCGCACCTGATCCACGGGTCACGGCCCAACGGATCCGATACCCGACGGGTGGGCGTGGCCTTCCAGTCCTACATCGGCGTCGACGCCCGCCCGGAACGAGGTAAGCACCACGTGCTGGTCGTCGGCAACGACCCCGTGGACCCGGCGTTCCTCGTCGTGCCCCGACCAGAAACCGAGATGACTGACGACGGCCGAGCAGTCCGGGCGTCGGCCAACGCCGCCCTGTCCGATGTGTTGTACCACGGCGCTACCGAGCGACGCTCCTACTGACGCCGTTCCTCCCGGTCAGCCCACCAGCACCTCGGCCTGCCACATGAATTCGAACACGTGACACCCACCCCGGCGATGACAAGGGCAGGGTGAAACTCAAGGTTCAGTTTCGGTATGGATGCTCAATACCAAGCGTCATCTTCGGAACCCTTGCGTTCGGCCATGAACGCCTGCAACTCGGAATCCGTGCCCGGATCGATCTCCGGCGGCTCGTAGTTGGCCAGCATGCGCTTCCAGAGGACGTTGGCCCGCTGCTGCATGTCCCGCCCCCCATCCTCGGCCCACTGCTCGAAGGAGTTGGTGTCGAGGAGCACCGAGTTGTAGTTGGCCTCCTCGAAGTGGGCCAGGGTGTGGGCAGTCCCCAGATGGGCCGTTCCCGGCCCAGCCTCCCGATAACCCTCGACGGCCAACGAGTCGTCGTCGACCACTAGACCCCCCATGCGTCGGATGAGCATCCCCAGGTGGTCGGCATCCATCACGAACTTCTCGTAACCGGTGACCAGCCCGCCCTCCAGCCAGCCAGCGGCCTGGTGCACGAAGTTGGCCCCAGCGTAGATGGACGCCCCCATGGCGTCGGCCGACTCCATCATCGCCTGGGCGTCGGCCACCTTGGACGCCGTGTAGTGGCCACCGCAACGCAGCGGCAGTCCCAGCCGGCGCGACAGTTGGCCCATGGCGTAGGTAGCCAGTACCGCCTCGGGCGTCCCGAACGTCGGTGCTCCGCTGCGCAGGTCCATGGTGGTCAAAAAGCTGCCGTACACCACCGGCGAACCGGGGCGCACCAGTTGGGCCAGAGCGATGCCGACCATGGTCTCAGCGTGAGCCTGGGCGATGAGCGCCGGCTGGGTGACCGGACCCATGGCGCCCCCGATGATGAACGGTGAAATCACGTTGGCCTGGTTGGCCCGGGCATAGGTCTTGAGCGCCCCGGTCATCACGTTGTCGAACACCAGCGGCGAATTGACATTGATGTTCCCCTGGACAGCGCAGTCCCGTTCGAGGCGGTCGGCTCCGAAGGCGATGCGGGCCATGGCGACAGAGTCCTCGGCCCGCTCCGGCGCCGTCACCGCACCCATGAACGGCTTGGTCGACCACCGCAGGTGGGCGTACACCATGTCCAGGTGCCGCTTATTGACAGGCACGTCCACCGGCTCGCACACCGTGCCACCTGAGTGCTGCAGCCACGGCGACACATAGGCCAGCTTCACTAGGTTCTCGAAGTCGGCCAGCGTGGCGTAGCGCCGGCCGTCGTCGAGGTCCGACACGAACGGTGATCCGTAAGCCGGCGAGAAGACGACGTGGTCGCCACCGACGGTGACCGTATGGCGTTCATCGCGCCCGTGCATGGCGAACTCGGCCGGCGCCGTGGTGCACAGGCTCCGGGCCAGGCCTGGATCGAACCGCACCCGCTCCCCCTCGACGCGGGCACCCACCGCCCGGAACAGTTCGACAGCCTCCTCGTCCCCCCGGATTTCGATGCCGATCTCATCAAGGATCCAGTCGGCGTGGGCCTCGAGGCGGTCCAGCGACCCCTCATCGAGCAGGTCGTAGGTGGGGATACGCCGGCGAGGTTGCAGCACCTCGGCGACCGGTCCAGTCGCCCGTGCAGCAGTGCGCGCACCCCGGCCTCCTCGACGGCGCTCACCAATCATCGACAGCCCCACATCTCAGACGACCCCACTTCAGACGATCGCTTCAGACAGTTTCGGCAAGGTAGCCGCTTCGGAGACTCCGGGTTCACGATCGGAGCCGGTCGTCAGATACCACCGGTCGACGTACCGTCACCCTCGCCCCGGATCTACCCCCGAGGCCTCCTGCTGGGTGAAGAACGACGCTCCCATCGGCGGTTCAGGCAGATCCATCTCGAAGTCCCCGGTCCGGACCCGACCGGGGTCCGAACCCCGTACGAACAACCCTTGATGGGCCGTGGGCACCGGACTGGGGCCATACGGCACGGCATCGCCCGCCCCGTAGACACAGATGAACAGGGTCCGGGACCGATCCGACCGGTTGGGGGCCGAGGCGTGGGCCAACCGGGTGTGCATCAGACACACCGAACCCGCCGGGCCTGTGCACGATACGGCAGCATCACGCATCGCAGCGACGGCGTCTGGACAGATGGAGCCCGTGAAAACCCCGTCGTGCCACAGCGAGTGAATCGGGCCGTTGTGCGAACCAGGAACCACTTCCAAGGGGCCGTTCTCCACAGTCACCTCGTCGACCATCAGCAGGGCGGTCATCAGGTCAGCGTTGGAGTGCGGGGTGAACGGGAAGTCCTGGTGCCACTGCACCTCGGTGGCCGCCCCCGGGAGCTTGGTGTTGACCTTGGTGTGGTGGAGCCGGACGTCGGGACCGATCAAGTCAGCCACCATGTCGACCATGGCGCTGTTGGCCATGACCTCGCGGTGGGCGGCTGAGACCTCCGTGGGCGCCGAGACCCGCCGCAACGCCGGCCGGTCCTCGGAATGACCCGGCTGCACGTCGAACCGGGGGCGCCCGTCGATCGTCTCCCCGTAGGGCCCGTTGTGGGCCCGACTCTCCTCAACCCAGCGGTCCATGTCGGCGCGCAGTGCTGCCAGTTGATCCGGCGTGACTGCGTTGGGAACCGTCAAGACTCCATCGCGCCGGAACGTCCCGACCTGTTCGTCGGTCAGCACCGGTATCGACTCACCGGTCGCCGGCCACGCCGTAGCTGGGCGCCACCCCCGGATCTATGGCCCGGTCCAAGTAGGGCTGCATCTGGGGTTCGTAATCGGTCCACAGACGGCGCAGCACGACCACTGGGTCGTCTTCGTTCCAATCGCAACGCAGGTCGACCAGTGCGAAGGGTTGCTCGTGGTGGACGAGGAGGGCTGCCGAGCGCACCGGACCCTCCTCTCCACCAGCGGCTAGCCCGGCCTCCAGGCCAAGTAGCAGGCGGTCGGCCAGGTGGGCGCCAGGGTCGGCCTCGAAGCCGGCCACCATGGCGGCCGGAACCTCCGGTGTCGACAGCAGATTGCCCGCTGCGATGCAGTGGTCACCCTCCACGACGCGGTTGGTGCCCAAGATGTGGGCCCCGGTGAAGTGCCCGGTCCGACCGGCCATGTCGACCACCGCCAGTTGTCGGTATTCGGCGTTGGCTCGACCGTCCATGACGGTGGCCACCGCCTCGGCGGCCGTTTTACCGGACTGTAGGCACTCGAACACACGGGTGGCCAGAGTCGGGTCGGTGATGTTCTGGGTAGCCACGGCGCCCACGCCGGCTCTGGCATGGGGGCAACGCGACCCCACACAGATGGACGAGGTAGTGATAGCCACCCCGGCCATACCGGTCCTGGCACAGTGTCCGGTGATGGAGAAGGTCATGGTGGGCTCCCGGGTCGGGGGTCAGTCGGTGGACGTCAAGCGGTCGGCCAGATAGCCCATGAAGTGGTGGAGTTCATGCTCGAGCCAACTCAGCGGACCGGGTGTGGCCAGTGGCGAGCGGGATCCGACGTGGATGCCCTCCACCACCTTGCGGTCTTCCTCGCAGACCGCGGTGAAGAAGTCGACCATCTCGGTGATCCACGCTTCGGGTTCGACCAGCGAGGCGTGCACTTCGGGCGCTAGGGCAATCCCAAACCGCAGCTCGACCTGACCGGTTCCCCGGGGTCGTAGCGATAGGTACCAGAGGTGGTCGGGGGCGAGGATGTACATGTGGGCGGGGAACACCGTCGGCATGAACGTGGTGCTCCGCCACGCCCCCTCCAGTCGGTCGTTGTCCGGATGGGCGCGCCCATACATGGCGTTCTCGTCCTTCTCGAACATCTGGTACGTGAACGCTCCGTGGCTCTCGTCGGGGAACACCACCGAGTCCATGGGCATCCAGGTTCCGAGCGTGACCCGGTGGGTGATAGGTAGGTGGTAGCCCTCCATGAAGTTCTCGGTGAGGAACTTCCAGTTGCCGTCCCACACCTCGTCCACCCGGTGGATCGGCACGTAGTCGGCTACCCCGTAGGGCGCCACGAAGCCTTCGATGGGAGCCAGCAGACTGGCCACCGACGGAGCGTCGTCGTCCAGAGTGCAGTAGATCCACCCCTCCCAGAGTTCGGTGCGGATCTCGGGCAGACAGATGTCCACCCGGTCGAATCCGTCGGTGCGCTCCATGTGGTTTGTCCCCACTAGTTGCCCACCTAGGTCGTATGTCCACGAATGGTACGGGCAGGTAATCCGGCGGGAATTCCCGTCGCCGGCCACCAAGGTCATCATCCGGTGCCGGCACACGTTGGAAAACGTCCGGACCTGACCATCACCGTCGCGGACGCAGAACACCGGCTGGTCGGCGATCGACCAGACCAGGTGGTCGCCCACCTCGGGGATCTCGGCGGCCAGCCCGGGCGACACCCAGTCCCGCCCGAAGGCCCGCTCTTGTTCGAGGGCCAACACCGCGTCGGAGTGGTACATGGCCGGTGGCATGTTGGTAGCCGCCGACAGCGGCCCGTCGGCCACGGTGCGTAGACCAGACAACAGGGCGCCGGTCTCAGGCTGGGGGGTCGTCACGTGGAGATCCATTCGGTCAGGCAGGTCAATCGAATCGGTCAGTCGGGGATCACCGCGGTGACCTCGATCTCCACCACCCACTCGGGGCGAGCCAAGGCGGACACGATGATTCCCGTCGAGCACGGGTGGACGCCCTGGAGCCACCTTCCCATCTCCTGATAGACGGCCTCCCGGTATCGGATGTCAGTCAGGTAGACGACGATCCGGCAGATGTGGGACATCTCCGAGCCAGCCTCGGCCAGCAGCATGGCGATGTTCTCCATGGTCTTGGCCGTCTGGGCTCCGGCGTCGCCAGTGTGCAACGACTCCCGGGTGTCGAGGTCCTGGGCGACCTGGCCCCGCAGGAAGACCATGGTGCCGCGGGCCACCACACCCTGGCTGAGGTCGTTATCGAGGTTCTGCTCGGGGTACGTCTCCTTCGTGTTGAAGGGGCGGATGCGCTGATGGGTCATGGCGTCGGACGCTTTCTCATAACTGACGGCGTGGATGGCGGCGTTCGGGTGGAGCAGATCATGCCCCAGCGGTGGCCTGGGCCGTAGCCCCCGCCCCCTCCTCGAAGGGAGTGGATCCCCCGCGGCCGCCCTTGGCCGAGAAGCCCTTACCGAGGGCCAATTGGGCCAGGCGCTCCACGTAAAGGTCGTCCCTGAAGTGGAGCGTAAAGGTCCGGGCGTCACGCATCATCTGGCCCAGCGGGTACCGCTCGTGGCAGGCCCGGGCGCCTACCAGGTCGAAACCTTGGTAGGGGATGGTCAGTACCGCGTCCTTGGCCAGGTGCATAGTGCGCACCGCATCGGCCTCGCACTCGTCGGGATCGTCGCCCCGGTCCAGCCGGGCCGCTGTGGCGTACAGACAGGATCGGGCGGCGAATAGTTGGGCGTCCATCTGGCCTAGCTTCACCCGTACAGCCTCCGACCCAGCCAGGTCGGGGCGCCCGCCGATGTAGTCAGTCAGGAAGTCGAAAGCTCCCTGGGCCGAACCCAGGTGGTTGGCGGCGTATGCACAGGAGAAGGTGCGTTGGTCCTCGGTGACCCACCCGCCAGGGGTGCCCACCACGTGGCTGTCGGGCACGAACACGTCGTCGAACTTCACGCCACAGGAGATGGTGGATCGCATGCCCAACATCTGCCAGTCGTCCAACAACTCGACGCCCTCCCAGTCCACCTCCACCACCGCGAACACCATCCGACCCGCATACGGCGTGTCACCCTCCACGGCACACCACACCATCAGGTACTTGGCGGCAGCGGCGACCGAGGCGAATCCCTTGCGGGCCGTCAGTCGGTAACCGCCGTCGACTTGGGTCAACTCGGACTCGAGGACCTCAGCGCCGTTCTCGTACAGGTGCGCCTCCGAGCCCAACGAGGCACAGAAGGCCCCATCAGCGATGTCGGGAAGGAACCGGTCGCGCTGCTCAGGCGTGGAGTGGAAGGCGATGATGCCCGCCGCATGGTTGTGCACCTGGAGCAACTGGGCAGTGTTGGTCTCCCACCGGGCCATTCGCTCCAGCACCTTGTACCAAGGGCTGAACCGACCGGGCAGCCACCAACCAGCGCCGCCGTACTCGGTGGGGAGGCAGAGGGCGTGTAGACCAGCAGCCTTGGCCTCGGCAAAGTTCTCGTGCGGAAACTCAACGGCTTCGTCTAGGGCGCGAGCGCGCTCCCGCCAGACCGGGCCCAGGGCATCCACCCGAGCTAGGACCTCGCCGGTTTCCGGGGACTCGGGCCATGGGTCGGTGGTGGACTTCTCTTCGGTAGCGGTACTCATGGGGGTCTCCCTTAACTGAGATGGTCAACTAGGCCGGTCCCTGCAACAGCCGGGCCGTCATCGGAACAGAAACTGTGGATGGTTCGACGCAGCACGTCACCGCACCGCTCAAGTTGGTCGGGGGCCACCGTCTCGTTGGGACGGTGGGCGTCTGCGATGTCGCCGGGTCCGACGATGACCGACGGCACGCCCAACCGGTCGGCGTAAAGGCCGGCCTCGGTACCAAACGCCACAGGGCCCGGTGCGCCGCAACCCACCAGGTCGGCCATGGCGACGACCGGGGCCAGCGAGGGATCGGTGTCTAGGCCCGGGTAGCCGATGAACAACTCGGAGGTGGCATGTCCGCCCACGGCCGACAGTCGCCGATCGGCGTCGGCTACCGCGTCCAGCACACCGGCCAGCACCTCGTCGGGGTCGGTGTCGGCCCGATGGCGCACCTCGAACTCGAGCGTGCACGACGGGGCCAACACGTTGACCGCCACCCCACCGTGGATCGACCCCACGTTGGCGCTGATGCCGCGATCGGAATCGTTCAGGCCTTGGACCAGCGCAGCCAGAGCAGCGCCCTCGTGCACAGCGGTCGGTTCAGTCCCGGCCCGGCTGGAATGGCCGGAAGCCGCAGTGAGATCGATCCGGTGGGCGACCTTGCCAGCGTGGGCGTTGCATAGGCGCATCCCCGTGGGCTCGCCCACCACCACGACCTCAGGGGCACATGTCCCGGCACCCGTAGACCCGGTGGCCAGCACGTCGAGCAGACCCCGGACGCCGACGCAGCCGATCTCCTCGTCGTAACTGAGGCCCAGGTGGACCGGGGCCCGGAGGGCGTCAACGTCGGTCTCCTCAAGCAGCACGAGAGTGGCGGCCAAGAAGCCCTTCATGTCGGCGGTGCCGCGGGCGGCCAGTCGTCCGTCCACCTCGGTCAGGACATAGGGATCGGTCTCCCAACCAGTCCCGGCGGGAACCACGTCGGTATGACCCGACAACAGGATCCCGCCCGGTGCATCCGGACCGAAGCGGAGGTGCAGGTTGGCCCGCCCCGCCTCACCGGATACCACGTCGACCGCTGCGCCGACCCTCCGGGCCCTATCCGCGTAGTGGTCGATCAGGTCGACGTTGGGAGAGCAACTCTCGGTGGGGTACGCCACTAACTCGCCCAGCAGGTCCGCCACAGCAGAGATCGAAGGGATGGAGATCGAAGGCACCCCCAGATGCTGGTGTACGTCGAGCCATCCGTCAAAGGGATGCTATCGATCTACTGGATTTGTATTGCCTATCTAGGGAGGTCAGTCTTCCAATTGTCGGGGGAATCGCAGCGACGACCTAGCGAACTCCGTGAAGGCATCCAGCACGGCCGGACCACGATCCGCGCTCCGGCAGGCCAAGCCGAGGCCCAACGGCGGTACGTCGGTCCTCAACGGGACATAGGCCACCCGGGAACCGTCCTGGGCCTCGTCCCGCGCCGGGACGTGGTTGCCCAGCGACCACCCGAACCCGTTGCCGACCAGCGAACGCACCAACGAGAGGTCGGTCACCGTCATGGCCGGACGCATCGACACCCCGGCAGCCAGGAACAGCGACGTGTAGTACTCGCGGCTGGTCGAGAGGTCCAGCATCACGAACGGGTCGTCGACCAGTTGATCGAGGCCCACCGCTACCTCAATGGCCAGTCGGTGGTCAGCGGCCACCAGCACGTGGGGTGCTGAATCGGCCAGCTGGACGAAGCGGATACCGGAGCCCAGCCCCAGGTCGTAGGTCAACGCCGCATGGAGCGCACCGGACGCCACCGCCTCCAACAACTCGGCCTGGGCCCCGGTCCGAATCTCCACATCCACCCCCGGATGCCGGTCACGAAATCGACGGACCAGAGACGGCACCACGATGGGCGCAGCGGTGGTCAGGGAACCCAGCACCAGCCGCCCCGCCGAGCCGTCTGACGAGGCCGACATACGCTCTTCGAGTTCGGCCGCCCGGGCTAGCAGCTCCCGGGCCTCCACCAATAGCGCCTCGCCCTCCGCCAACAGGCCGAGGCCACGACCCCGGTGCCGCACGAACAGTGTCACCCCGAGAGCCTTCTCCAGCTCCTGCAGCGAGGTCGACATGGCGGGCTGGGACAGCCCGATGGCCCGGGCCGCCCCGGTCACCGAACCATGCTCGGCAAGGGCCACGAAGTGCTCCAACTCACGCAACGTCACCTTCCGCATCCCCCAAGCATCGCGGAGATGGGGCGACGTATCCTCCCCGGGTGACCGACCACGCGACCGCGCCTCCTATCTCCGACGAGTTGGCCGACGCGTTCGCCGCCGACGGAGCCGTGCACCTTGAGGGGCTGTTCGCCGACTGGGTCGACGAGTTGGCCGCCGGAGTAGCCCGCAACGAGGCTGAACCCAGCGAGTTCTTCGACGACAACGGCACCGCTGGTGACGCCGGACGCTTCTGGGACGACTACTGCAACTGGTCTCGCATCCCCGAGTTCGAGCGGTTCGCTTTCGATTCGGGCATTGCCGACGTGGCCGCCGGGCTGATGCGCTCCGAGACCGTGCAGTTGTTCCACGAGCACGTGCTGGTCAAGGAGCCGGGTGCGCCCCGTCCGACCCCCTGGCATTGCGACGCTCCTTACTACTTCGTGGACGGCCTACAGACGGTCAGCATCTGGATCCCACTGGACCCTGTGCCGACGAAGTCCACCCTCCGTCTGATCCGCGGGTCCCACCTATGGGACGAGGCCGTCCATCCGGTGAGCTGGACCACCATGACCGGCTTTTACGGCGACGACCACACGACCCATAGCGGAGGCTTCCAGCCGGCACCAGATCCCGACGCCGAACCCGACCGGTTCGAGGTCATGGAGTGGGCGTGCGAGCCGGGCGACGCCGTGGCCTTCCACTACCGGACCGTCCACGGCGCCCGAGGGTCGGCGAACCTCCGGCGGGCGTTCTCGCTGCGCATGGTCGGAGACGACGCCCGCTACGTGCAGCGCCGGGGCACCACCTCGCCGCCGTTCGACGGCCACGACATGGTTGACGGTCAGCGCCTCCGCGAAGACTGGTTCCCCATGCTGCCCCTCGGATTCGGGTGATCGCTACCAGCCCGCCGCTGGTCCTCATCCACGGGATCGGGCTGGACCGGACCATCTGGGACGGGATGCTCCCGGCGCTCGAGGCTGATCGTCAGGTGGTGTCCTACGATCTCCCGGGCCACGGTGTCGCCCCGGACCCACTCGTCGAGCCCACGCTGCGGGCCTTCGCCGACCATGCCATCACGGTCATGGATGACCACGGCATCGACCGGGCCGTGCTGGTCGGATTCTCTCTGGGCGGCATGGTCAACCGTCGGGTGGGCATGGACCACCCGGACCGGGTGGCCGGTCTGGTGGTCATCGCGTCGCCGCATAAGCGGAGCCCCGAGGCTCAACGCCTGGTCGAGGAGCGGGCCACCGCCACTGCGCGGTGGGGCATGGCGTCCACCATCGACGTCACCCTGGACCGTTGGTTCACTCCGGAGTTCCGTGACGATCAGCCAGAGGTGGTGGCCGACGTCCGTCGACGTGTCCTGGCCACCGACAGCGAAGCCCTCGCCCGGGCCCGTCATGTGCTGGCTACTGGCGTCGACGAGCTGGTCCGACCAAATTCTCTACCTGACCTGCCTCTACTCGTTATGACTGGGGACCACGACTCAGGCAGTACCCCCGACATGGCCCGGGCCATCGCCTCCGAGGCCTCTTCCGGGGAGGTCGTCATCGTCCCCGGGGTCCGCCACCTTGGTTTGCTGGAGGCACCCGACCGGTTCGCCGATCCCCTTGTGCACTTCCTCGCCAGATCGGGAAGACTCCCCGGCTGATGGCGACAGACCGGCAACGACGTACCGAACCGCAGGCCATGTCCGGTGGCCTTGCCACGGTCGAGGCCCTGCAGGTCGAGGGGGTCCGCCACGTATTTGGACTGATCGGCTCGGCTGCCATGGAGTTGTTCGACGGGCTCCACGACGCCGACGACATCACCTATATCGGTGTCCACGACGAGCGCACCGGCACGCACATGGCTGACGGGTACGCCCGGGCCTCCGGCCGGGCCGGGGTAGTCCTAGCCGGGCAGAACGGCCCCGGTGCCACCAACTTGGTCACCGGGGTGGCCCAGGCCGCGGCAGCCTTCTCGCCGGTGGTGTCCCTGGCCGGTGCACTGGCCACCGGCCACGTATACCGCGACGCCTTCCAAGAGGTCGATCAGGACGCCCTGTTCCGCCCCATCACGAAGCGGACCTGGACCGTCCCGTCTACCGAACGGATCCCCGAAATGATTCGCGAGGCGTTCCGGGTGGCGTTGTCCCCCCGGCGAGGGCCCGTCCACCTGAACCTGCCCCGCGACGTGCTGGCCGGCACCGCCAATTTCGACCCGCCGTGGGACCCGGCGGCTGCCCGGGTGGTCGACCTGCCAGCCGGTGCCGACGGGCCGGTGCAGCGGGCTGCTGCCCTGTTGACCACAGCTGAGCGGCCGGTCATCGTGGCTGGCGCCGGGATCAAGAATGGGGGTCGATTCGCCGAGGTGATTGACCTGGCCGAGAAGCTGGACGCCCCTATCGCCACCTCGCCCGGCCACGGAGATGCGATCCCCGCCGACCACCGGCTGTGCGCCGGGCAGATGGGTCCCCGTGGCAATCCGGTGGCGTCCCGTCTGGTATGCGAGGCCGACGTCATCCTCGCCCTGGGTACCCGGCTCGGGTTCAACTCAACCTTCTATTCGTGGGACAACGTCAACCGGGACGCTGCGATCATCCAGGTGGAGGTCGAGCCCACGGCCATCGGCCGGTTCTTCCCCGTCGAGGTCGGCATCCACGGCGATGCCCCGACGGTGGCCGGGCAGTTGGCCGCCGCCCTAGCCCCCGGCAGGGGGGACGGGACCACAGACGCCAAGTGGGCCCGGACTTTCGCCGCTGACCGGGCCGCCCACCGAGTCCGGCGTGAGGAGCAGGCATCCGGCGCCTACCCAATCCAGCCCTCGGGCCTGTTCCGCGAGCTGCGAGCCGTACTGCCCCGTAACGCCATGATCACCTTGGATGCCGGGACGCTGTGCCTACAGGCCACCGACGCCCTCGACCACTTCGAGCCTCCCTGCCTGTTCAGCCCGCTGGACTTCGGCCTCGTAGGCTTCTCTTTCGCCTGCGGCCTTGGCGTAAAGCTGGCCCGTCCCGACCGCCCGGTGATCAGCCTGATGGGTGATGGCGGATTCGGTATGACGCTGTCGGAGCTGTCCACGGCGGTCAGCCATGACATCCCTACTGTCACCGTGGTCATGGACAACGGCTGCTGGGGCGCCGAAAAGGCCTACCAGCGCGACTTCTTCGACGGCCGATACATCGGCGCAGACGTGCACAGCCCCCCGTTCGAACGGGTCGCCGAGCTCTACGGGGCCGTCGGTCTACGAGCCGAACGTATTGACGAGGTGGGCGAGGCCGTCCGGGCTGGGCTCGAGTCGGGTCGCCCCGCCGTGGTCGTCGTCGAGGTGGACGGCGATGCGCTCTATAGCTTCCGACGCGACTCGTTCGCCCATCGGACCCCCACCGACCCCAACTCGGAGAAACTTTCATGAAGTTCCAACTGGCCATCAACTTGGAGCGGCTCGACGACTCGCTCGCCATGGACGACGTGGCCCGCCACACCCTCGAGATGGTCCAGATGGCCGAGGCCGGAGGATTCACCACTGCATGGGCCGCTGAGCACCACGCCCTTGAGATGACCATCGCCCCCAACCCGCTGCAGATTCTGACGTGGTGGGCCGGCCATACCAGCCGGATCCGCCTGGGTACCGCGGTAGCCGTGGCCGCCTACTGGAACCCCATCAAGCTGGCCGGCGAAGCGGCGTTCCTGGACCTGGTGAGTGACGGCCGCCTCGAGTTCGGCATCGGATCGGGGGCCTACCAGCGCGAGTTCGACCGGATCCACCCCGGCCTTAAGCAGTCCGATGCTTGGCGCTACATGCAGGAGATGCTGCCCGTCCTCAAAGAGTTGTGGGCTGGCGACTACGCCCACGACGGTGAGTTCTGGTCGTTCCCGACGTCGACATCGGTACCCAAGCCAGTCCAGCAGCCCCACCCTCCGATCTGGGTGGCCGCCCGGTCACCCATCACGTTCGACTACGCAGTGGCCAACGGGTGCAATGTCATGTCGTGGCCCATCGCCCGACCGTTTGCCGAGGCCGAGCTCTACAAGGAGCAGTTGGACGCCTCGATCGCCGCCAGCCCCGAAGCACCCCGGCCCACGTGGGCGCTGATGCGCCACACCGCGGTGTACGACTCGGCCGATCAGTGGATGGTGCCCGTGGAGGCCGCCCAACAGCAGCTCAGCCAGTTCGAGAACCTGTTCAAGAACCTGGGCGACGTGCAAGACGGATTCCCGGCAACCATCCCCATGGACCAGGTGACCAACGCTGCGGACTACGAACCGACCACGTTGAGCGAGAATCTCCTATTCGGCACCCCCGACGAGGTGATCGCCAAACTCCGGCGCTACGAAGTGCTCGGCGTGGACGAGTTCATCTACTACGCCAGCCTTGGCCTGGGGCTCGACGAGCAGAAGCGGTCCATGCAGCTGTTCTGCGACGAGGTCATCCCTGCCTTCAGCTGATCCCCGGGTCCCCGTGACCCGGCACCGACCGGTTCAGTCCTCAGGGATCCACGACTCCATCGACACGCCGAGGCCGTCCACGATCCGGTTGGCGTAGGCGTAGTAGGCCACCACCTCACAGATGTCGAGCACGTCGCGATCACTAAAGCCGACGGACCGCAGGGCCTCCACGTCGGCCTCCACCATGTCGCCGGGATGGGCGGTCAACTTTTCCGCGTAGGCCAGCATCGCCACGCGCTGGTCCGACAGGCCGGCGGTGCGCCAGTCGTCCTCGATGGCGGCCAGCAGGTCGTCGTCCTTCAGGAGTCGGCGCAGACCGCGCCCGTGGTGAATCGTTCAGTAGTGGCAGTCGTTGTACCGACTGACCACCAGGGCCACCAGCTCGCGTTCGACCTTTCGCAGCGTCTTCGTGCCGGCCATGGCCGACCGGTAGACGGCGAGGTGCCCGGCCAGAGCGTTCGGGTTCAGGGAGTGGATTTGCATGACGTTGTCCACCCGGCCATGGGCGTCATCGACAACCTGGCCGTAGAGGTCAGCCAGCGGGCCCTCCCACTCGTCCTCACGGATGGTTTGGATCCAAGCCACTGGTCAGTCCTCCCCGGCACCCGGGCGGCCCTGGCCGGGGGCGACGGTCCGGGCCAGGATGCCCAGGGTGGCCCGTAGGTTGGTCTCGCTGACCACCGGGAAGATGGCGTCGACGGCCGCCTCCCAGTCTGGGTGGACGTCGGTCCAGTCGTAGGTGGAGGTGACCAGGGTGCCCCCGTCGATTGGCTCCAGGTCGTAGCCGTATACGTGGCCGATGGGGGGCTGCAGGTTGGCACTCTCGATGCCCCAGGCAATGGCCCGGTCGACCTCGAAGCGGGTGATGACCACCTCGACCTCGTACTCGCCGAGGGGGAAGTCCTGTAGCGACTCGCGGTCCATCTGCACGGTGAATCGGTCGCCGACCGCGGACACTGGGTCGCCGCCGGCCGACATGAGCATCCCCGAGGCGTCGATCGACACGTGCCCGGCCGGGCTGGCTAGCACCTCGAAGATGGTCCCTGACGATGCGCAGATCGCCCGTTGAACACAGATCCGTCGTTCGCCCATGTCCCAAAGTATGCCCACTCAGTCCTGTCCTGGAGAATCCGGCAGGCGTTTGACCCCCTGCCATCGTCTATGGGAGCCTCGAATCGTCCACCCCAATGGCGGGGTGGACGGGACAGAGGGGTACAAACCATGACTTGGAACTTTGAGGGGAACTATTACGAGAACTGCTCGTGTTCAGCGGTCTGTCCGTGCACTAGTTCCAATATGCAAGCCCCGGCTACCAGCGACCGGTGCAACGCCGTATTCGCGTTCGACCTCACGTCGGGTGACGTCAATGGCACAGACGTGTCCGGCTGCAAGATGATGCTCATGGTCGACAGCCCGGCAGTCATGGCGAGTGGCGACTGGAAGGCAGGCCTGGTCATCGACTCGGGCGCGTCCGACGACCAGGTAGAGGCCATCGGCGCCGTCATGAGCGGTGACCTCGGCGGCCCCCCGGCCGCCCTCGGCCCACTGATCAGCGATTTCGTAGGCATTGAGCGCCATCCGATCTCGTTCACCGTGGACGGCGATGACCAAACGGTGACCGTTGGTGACTCAGTCTCATTCACCGTCCAGCAGGAGTTCAGCACCGCCGGAGACCCCGTCCAGCTCACCGGCATCGACACCCACCCAGCCGGCCCCGTGCTGAACGTGTTTCGCGTATCGGCTTCGTCGGTGTCGATCATGGGCATGGAGTTCGGTGGAGCGGGCCTGAGTTGCTTCTCCAACCCCTTCTCTTGGGAGGGCTGAACCCCACGCCGACTGGGTCGGCGGATAACTCTCCTGGGGACGATTCCAGGAGGTCAGCCACCACCATCCACCTGTTGGGCACGGCCTGCTGGGTCGCGACCATCGGGTGGGCCGTCCAAATGGACATGGGCCTTTGGGGCATGCCCGGCACGATGGGCATGTCGTTCGGTTCGTTCCTCGTGATGTGGACCCTGATGATGGCCGCCATGATGCTGTCGTCGATGGCGCCGCTGGCTCTCCTTTACAGCCGCACCATCACCACCCACCGAGGGCCCCGCCTAACCGCGTTCGGCAGCGGCTACATCATGGCGTGGGGGGCCACCGGCGTGGCGGCCTTCATCGCCGCCGACTTCTTCGCCGAGATAGCCGCCGACCGGCCGACCGCCGCCCAGTGGGTGGCGGTCGCCTGCTTCATGGCAGCCGGTTTCTACCAGTTGACTCCACTGAAGATGCGATGTCTGGAACACTGCCGGAGCCCGCTGGCCCACCTGATGCACTACATCGGGTTCAAAGGTCCAGCGCGCGACATGCGGGCCGGCGCCCATCATGGAATGTTCTGCCTCGGGTGCTGCTGGGCGCTGATGGTCCTGATGGTGGCCTTCGGAGTGATGAATGTGGCCGCCATGGTCGGCCTAGCCCTGGTCATCGCCGTGGAGAAGCACTGGCGACACGGTGAACGGTTCGCCCGCACCGTCGGGGTCGTGGCAGTGGGCTGGGCACTGTTGATCGTGGTCGACCCCAGCTTCGCCCCAGGCCTTGACCCCGACGCCATCATGCAGATGGATATGCCAACGGGTGATATGGGCAGCTGACCGGTCAGAGGGCGGTCGGCGTCAGGCTGACCAACGCCTCGTGTCGGACAGCCGCCACGGAGCCGCCGTCGACCGAGACATTGACATCGACCACGGCGCGGATCCCCCGCCGGGTCTCGAACCGGTCCACCACCTTCGCCTCAACCAGCGCCGTGGCCCCGACCAGGGCCGTTGCATGGTGGACGATCCGGCTAGAGGTGTGGATCCACGGTCCTTCCACCAGGTGGCGGATCATCACCCCGTTGGCCAACGACGACCACAGACACGGATGCACGATCCCCGCGGTCGCATACAGGGCTAGGTCGTCTCCAGCCCGTCGGGCGTAATCAACCCGGCCGTCGACCAGAGATTCGACATGTGCCGGCAACGGCTCGCCGTCCCGTCGACTCCAATCGTCGACGGCGTCGGCTTCCGGCCGGGCGACCAACCGGGCCCGGAGCTCCCCGCCCACCAGGGCCCGAACCTCGACCAACCCGTCGGCAGTCACCACGGGCACGCAGTCCACCGGGTCATCGGCCAGCACCGGGGCCAGGAAGGCCACGGTGGACGATCCATTGGCCAGCCAGGCCATCCCCCACGCCTCGACGATCGGCCGAGTCAGGTAGGCGTGCACGGTGGTCCCGGCCACGATCGCCGCCGGAAAACCGGCTGCCCTCGCCCCATCGTCGGTATGAATCGGGTTGTCAGCGTGCTCGGGCAGGTTCCGGGCCGTCACCGACCAGGTACGTGGCGTGGCCGTCGTCATAGGGCCCGGAACCTACCCTCGGGAGACCTCCGGTTTCCCACAACGAACTAGGTTCCGACCGACCTGAGCGCCGCCCTCAGGGCGGTACGGATCCAAGGAGGAAGCGGTGACCCACGAGACAGCGCCGGCCCACGATTTCGAGGCCGTCATCATCGGCGCCGGCGTGCTCGGCGGCGCCATCGCCGTCGAGCTGGCCCGCCGCGGCCTACGAACCCTAAACGTCGACAAGGCCCCCACGGCGGGTGCCGGGTCGACGAGTAACTCGTGCGCCATTGTTCGCTTCAGCTACTCGACGGTTCCCGGCGTGTCCCTGGCCTGGGAGGCCATGCACTACTGGACCGACTGGCCCGCCTACATCGCCGCCGACGACGAACTCGGGCTCATCACCTTCAACCGGTGCGGCCAGTTCAACCTGCTGGTAGGCGGGGACGACCACTCGGCAACCGTCCGGACGCTGTGGGAACAATTGGGCATCCCCTTCGAGGAGTGGACGCTCGACGACCTCGCCCAGCGGATGCCGGTGCTCGATCACGGCCTCTACGGTCCGCCCAAACGACCTGATGACCCCCACTTCTGGGACGACGCGCACGGCACCGTCACCGGGGCGTTGTTCTCGCCGGACTCCGGGTACGTGAGCGATCCCCAGTTGTCGTGCCACAACCTGCAACGGGCCGCCGAGGCAGCGGGCGGCGAGTTCTGGTTCAACGCCGAGGTCACCTCCGTGGATCGGGCCGAGAATCGGGTCTCCGGCGTGACGCTGGCCGACGGTCGCCGGGTAGTGGCCCCGATTGTCGTCAACGTGGCCGGCCCCCACAGCGCGGTCGTAAACCGAATGGCCGGCGTTCACGACTCGATGAACATCAAGACCCGGGCGTTGCGCCACGAGGTCCACCACGTACCAGCGCCGCAGGACTTTGACTTCATGGCCGACGGCATGGTGGGCGCCGACGACGACACCGGCTTCTACTTCCGGCCCGAGACGGGCAATAACGTGTTGATCGGCAGCGTCGATCCGACGTGTGACCCCCGGGAGTTCGTCGACCCCGACGACTACGACACCAGCCTCAGCCAAGAACAGTGGGAGGCCCAGGTGCTGAGGGCCAACCGCCGCATGCCCAGCCTCGGGGTGCCCCATGAGAAGCGGGGCGTGGTCGACCTCTACGACGTGTCCGATGACTGGCTACCCATCTACGACCGCACCGACCTAAACGGTTTCTACGTGGCCATCGGCTCCAGCGGGAACCAGTACAAGAACGCCGGGGCCGTCGGTCAGCTCATGTCCGAGCTGATCGCCGCTGTCGAATCCGGGCACGACCACGACGCCTCACCGGTGGTCATGACCGGCCGTTACACCGGCTGGGAGATCGACATCGGCTTCTACAGCCGCAATCGGGAGATCAACGCCGATTCGTCCATGTCGGTCCACGGCTGACGGCCTGGGTCGACATGATCGCAGAGGCCGACGCATCGCCACTGACCACCAGACGCGACCAAGACCCCGCTCTGGACCGGGCCTCCTCGTTTGATGGGGTCTCGGCAGGTTTGTGTTTGCCCAGCATGTGAAGGGTTTCTGGGCTGTGGGGCCGGTGTCTGTCCCAGCAAAATGCTGTTTCTATCCCATTTGGCCTGACCGCTCGGAGTGAGGAAGAAGAGCGACGAGCAGTAAATCCAGTGCGCTCAGCTCACGTGCTGGTTCAGGGTTCGGTGCCATTTGTTGGCAGGGAGGTTGGGGCGCAGGGCGGCCAGCCCGGTGCAGTACTTGGAAAGCCGGATCGGCCGGTGGCCCTGTGCCCAAAGCCAGCGGTCGAACCGGCTAGGCGGCCCAGCGGTCTTGGTTTCGAGCACCACACCGACCACCGATGCGGTGGAATCGTCCCGGTCGATGCAAGTGACGGCCCGGTCAATGGTGAGGCGGGAGGGGCCGTCGAGGTCGACGAGGGTGGAGCGCCGGTACCGGGTAGTCAAAATGGGGACGAGCCTCTCAGCGGTGCCGACACCGACCACGCCGTCAACGAACACCCGGCCGGCGGCCGAGAACAGATTGGCCCCGGCGCTGTCGGACGGCAGTCGCAGTTTGGCGTTGCGACCTCGTCCTGTCCGGACCTTGACCTCCAGCATCGCTGAGCCGGCGTCGACGTAGTGGCGGTGGCGCACCTTGAACCGGCGTCGACGGCGATGGGCGGCCGCACGATAGGACACCAAATCCGGGGTATCGAAGTAGAGCGACTCGTAGCCGAAGTCGCGCTGCCCGTCGATCTCTAGGGCCAGTACCTCTGGCCACAGTTCGCTGACCAGCCGATCCACGAGCGCCGGCGCTACCACGTACTTGCGGTCGCGGCGGGTCTGGAGGCCGGCGACATTTCCGATCTCCGCCAGCGAAACCGACGGCAGATCGTCGATCATGGCCGGTCAGCCGCCGTTCATCCGGTAGCGCACGTCAACGATGGTGCTGTCGTTCACCAGATCGATGCGGCGCACCTTCAGCCGCACCACGGTGCCGCCCAGCATGGACTCGAGGCGGGTAATCAACTCGGTCTCGTCGGTGTGGGCCTGGTCAAGGGTGACAGTCTGGTTGCGGTTCCTTTCGTAGAGCCTCGGATGATCACCGACGTAGACGGCGACCAGAGCCGCTCCCATAAGAGTTGGGGTTGCCCATGCCGGGTCGATCGGCATGCCACCCAATAGACCAAGGGCAAGGGCGGTGAAGTAATAGGCGACCTCCTGCTGGCCCAATTCTGAGGAGCGCAGGCGGATAATTGACAGCACCCCGAACAGGCCCAACCCAAGGCCGAGGTTCACCGTGCTGCGTGTCAGGGTCATGGCGATGCCGAGCAACCCGACGTTGATGCCGAGCAGTGCCACCACCATGTCGCGCCGGCCGTTGCGGGGGAAGTACAGGACGAACACCAACACCGCTACGGCAACCAGGTCGGAGACGATTAGCCAGGGTGTTGACATGGGGCAGTCACCTGTCTTCGGGGTCGTTCGCCAACAAAGTTAGGCGTCGGGGCCATCTAGAGGCGACCGGGCGATGGACCGGGCATGGTCAAGGGCGGCCAACAACTCTTTGACAGCGCCGGCCCACTTGCGTACCGACACGGCGTCGTCATGGATGTCGGCGGCTTCGGTGGTGGCGTCGGCGATCTGGGTCGCCCAGGCTTCGATCTGGGCTGTCACGAGTTCCTCGGCAAACGGTCCGGCGAGGAACTCGTTGAGGAGCCGTCCGTAGTCGTCGTCGAACATGGCCCAAGCGGCGAACAGCGGGTCACAGGCTGCTGATCGCTGCATCAAACCCCAATCCCCGTAACCGAATGGAAGGCAGTCGGCGGTGATTTCGCCCCAGGCGTCGGCCACCGGGGTGACCGGGTTGGAGTCCTTGACGATGTTCTGAAAGGCATTATCGAGGTCCCATGGGATGAGGTGCAGCGTGCCGGCCGTCGGGTCCTCGTACCAGTAGTAGTTGTGGGGGCGGCACCCGTCGAAGCAGTACCAGTGGAAGGGGCCGTCGTCGTTGCGGATGGTGCGGTCGACGACCGCCCAGGCCAGCACTTCGTCGATATCCATCCACCGGTCGACCACCTCGGCCGCCTCCCCCAACCCAGCAGCCTTCACCTCGGAACCGAAGTTCTTGATCAACTCGATGGAGGGGTTCTCGTCCTCGTTGGTCTTGAGCGCCTCCACGAATTCAAAGTCGTTAGTAATGGTCTCGCCGTCCCAGTTGAGCGGCCACACCTCCTTGTAGAGATTGCCGGTGCCGTCGTCGAAGTTGTGGCGGGTGAAGCGGCCATCGACCTGCTCGGTGAGGGCGAACACCCCAAGGTAGGTGCCGTTGACGATCAGTCGGGCGTGGACCGACCGGGGGGCCGGCACACCCATTTCACGAAATAGCCAGTAGCCGAGGCGCTCGTGCATCTGCGACGGGTCCAGGTTCATGGTGTGGAACTGCAGGCGCCGCAGCCCGTGGAACTCCCGGTTCGAGTCATCCCAGTTGACCTTGACCTTCATCGACAGCTTGGTGCAGACCTTGTGGCCGGACGGGTCCGACCAGTCCGGGTCGGAGAGGCAGCCGACCCATGCTCCAATCGAACCCTTGTACCGGATGCCGACCCGGTCGATGGTCTCACCCTCAAAGGTGAGCGAGCCCAGCACCCACTCCTCGGCCGACGGGTTTCGGTCGATCTGGGCAAGAGCCTCGTCGGACAGTGTCAACTCGAACGTGTGCAACCGCTCCTGGTCGAAGATGTAACCGGAATCGTCGGCAGCGAGCACCGACACGTTCCCACCGGCTGTGGTGGTGGTCTCTGTGGCGGTGGTCGTCGTTTCGGCGGTGACGTGCGTCGAGACAACCGTCGTGGTGGTCTCTGTGGCGGTGGTCGTCGTTTCGGCGGTGACGTGCGTCGAGACAACCGTCGTGGTGGTGCTGGGCGCAATAGAGGCGGTAGAGGAGCAGGCAGTAAGCAGAAACACACCCAAAACTGTGCGGAGTGAGCTCAGATGCACTGGGTCACCGTAGGTCGTGACTGTTCTTCTGACACTCAGCCGCTTCAGCGAACGATCCGAAGAACCAGAAGGGCCCGGAACCGTTGTGATCCCGGGCCTTCTGCTTGGTGGCGGGGGCAGGATTTGAACCTGCGACCTTCGGGTTATGAGCCCGACGAGCTACCAGACTGCTCCACCCCGCAGAGGGGAGGGTAACGGCGCCCCACTATCGCTCCTACCCGACGGTCGATCAGCGAACTGTCAGATAGCCAGCGGCTTCGGCTGCGGTCAGGCGTTCGGTGATCACCCTGTAGTCCGTTGTCGATCGGGGCCGGTAGCCGTAGAGGTGCAGCGCTTCCCGGACCGACAGGTCGAGGTCGGCGACCGCTTCGGCGACCGCTGTGTTCAGCCGATCGCGTAGGCCAACATTGGCCCAACCGGTGACCAGCGGGGGCGCCGGCATGGGATCGGTCCAAGCCAGGACCCGTAGTTCATCGACAGCGGGTTCATGGTCGAGGCCCAGCCGCCAGCACACCTCGTCGATGCTTGCCAGGTCAGCCCGGCCCTCGGCCGTCGCCCGCATGGACCCCCGGTGCGAACCCGTCTCCACCACCTCGCCGAAGAACCGAGCGTCGGCCGTCAACGGTGCGATCTCAGCCACCAGTGCACCATGGCCCGACTGCGAATGCCGATCGTTGACGGCCACTGGTCGCCCTCGAAGGTCGGCCAACGAGCCGGCCGGGTCGTCGTTACGGCACACCAGCACCGACCGGTAATCGCCAGGCCGACAGCCGTCCACCGCATGGTCCAGGACCCCGAGTACCTCGACTCTCCCAGCGAAGGCTCCGACCACCTGAGAGCCGCATGTCTCGCCGACCAGCAGGTCGGGGTGCGACCAGAGGTCCTCCGCAGCCGCTGGCCGCCAGAGCGTCGACGGTGCCTCCAGGCCAGCTGCCCGGATCTGGGTGGCGATGGCCCGCCACAGGGCATCCACCTCAGTTCGTACCTCGGGCCAGTCGTACATGGGGAGCCCGGCAACTGAGCCGGGTTCCGGGCCGGTCACCACTGCCGGACCGCCGTCCAGGTCGCCTCAGCGTCGGGAACGAGCCCGTAGTCCCAATACTTGGTCCGGTGCAGCACGACCTCGTCGGACGATCCAACACCACCGGGTAGCCGCCCATTGTGGATACGCACGTCGCGGTACAGCGTGGGCGACATCCGCACCGCACCCTTGTGGACCCCGCTGCCCCTCCAGCCCTCGGCATCGGACGGCACCGAGTGCAGGACCAGATTGGCCCAGAACCCATCGTGCATCTCGATCGTCGAGTAGCTGGCGATCCCCGGGTGGTTGCGGAACTCGGCCGTGAGTTGGGCGTCCAGGTCGTCGATCGGGTCGGCCTCCGGATCGAGCCCACCCTCGGACGCGAGTCGACGGCTCCCAAAGAACCCCACCACCTCCAGGTCACACCCGTCGACCAGCCGATCCAGGTCGCACGGCACCAACCGTCGTTTCAGGCCGTGCACCCACCAGATGATCGGCTCGTACGGCACGACATCGGTCGTCCCGTCTACCCACAGTCGGGCCAGCGCCCGGACATCCTGAAGCATGTAGGCCAGTAGCCCACGGTCCGCCGCATAAAGGCCGATGTCGGTGCACGGATGATCGTCGACCAACTCGTCAGGACCGATGGCCAGCGGTTCCGAGTCGACGTCCACGACCGCGGAGTCTACGAACAGTGGTCCGAGCCACGGAAAGTTCTTCTCCGCAGTCGTCCGTCGCTACCTCGGCATCGAAACTGAGAAGCGCTCGTCCAGCGCACTCGAGATCGACCGCCTCCACCGCCTCCTCCACAGACACGGCATCGACCCCGACGAGGACTGATGCTCGAGCCACCGCCTCGTTCCGAGTCGTCGATCGGGTCATCCCGACCAACTAGTCCGCCAGCAGTCTGCCGACCCTCTCAGCGGTCTCGCGGACGAGGCGTTCTATCTCGGTGGTGTCGGCGTCACCGGGGAACCGCCAGCCGGGGCCGTAGACCGTCACCGACGCCACGGCCTCGCCGTCCGGGTCACACACTGGCGCCGCCACTCCGGTGATCTCCTCGGAGAACTCGCCCAGCGTCCACGCCACGCCACGCCGGCGCACCTCGCCAACCCGTTGGCGAAGGCCCACCAGCGTGGTCACAGTCGCCTCGGTGAACCCGGCCAGGCCGTCAGCCGCGTAGGTCGCAACCCGCTCGTCAGTCCATGACCCCATGAAGGCCTGACCCGCCGCGATGGTGTGCAGCGGGAACCGTTGACCCGTCCAGTCGGTCACCTGCACCGGCCCGGGTGCCGCCACCTGGGTCACGTAAAGCCCCTCGCCACCATCCATCACCGACAGGGCCGCCGACTCGCCCAGCCGCCCGGCCAGCTCCCGCAGGTATGGCTCGGCCAGGTCGCGCAGCGTCCCCACCGGCGCCCCCGCTGCGGCCAACGCCCGCAGGCCCGGCCCGATCACGTACCGCCCGGCCTCGTCCACCCGTTCCACGATCCCTAGCTCGTCGAGGCTGGACAGGATCCGTGAGCACGTCGACTTGGCCAACCCGGTCGTCCGAGCCACCTCGGAGACGCCCACCGAGTCGCTCTGGCCCGCCAGGGCCCGTAGCACGCTGAACGTTCGCTCGATCGTCTGGATTCCGGTAGTCTAGGGCACCACTCACCGGAACGTTCCACTCAATGGAACAGTCTCTAGGCGGCCATCCCTGAGAGGTCGCCCCGAAAGGCAGGCCACCATGCGCAACGACGCGCAGTGCGTGATCATCGGGGGCGGCGCCATGGGCGTCGGGCTCCTCTATCACCTGGCCCACGAGGGCTGGACCGACACCCTCCTCATCGAGAAGGGCGAGCTCACGTCGGGCTCCACCTGGCACGCCGCGGGCCTCGTCCCGCACTTCATCGGCAGCCTCAACATGGCCAAGGTCCACGCCTACGGCGCCGAGCTGTACACCACGCTCGAGGCCGAGACCGGCATGTCCACCGGCTGGCACGGTTGCGGCGCGATCCGCCTCGCCGTTAACCACGAACAGGCCGAGTGGTACCGCTACGTCGGCGCCATGCTCGATTCGATCGGCATCGAGTCGCACCTCATCGGTCACGACGAAATCCGCGCCATGGCCCCCCTCATGGAGTCCATCGACGACGTGGTCCTGGGATTCCACACCCCCCACGACGGCTGGTCCGACCCCACCGGGTCCACCAACGCCATGGCCGTCGGCGCCCGCCAACTCGGCGCCCAGATCGCCCGCCACACACTCGTCACGGACGTCACCCAACTGCCAAACGGCCGCTGGCAGATCACGGCCCAAATTGGAGACGGGAACGCCAGCGAACAGCAGCAGATCACCTGCGACCACGTCGTCAACGCGGCCGGCCATTACGCCCCCCAGCTGGGCGCCATGTCCGGCATCGACGTCCCCATTGTCTCGATGATCCACCAGTACCTCATAACCGAACCGCTTGACGCCATGAAGGCATGCGACGTTGAGATGCCCGTCATCAGAGACCCCCGCTCGTCGTGCTACTACCGCCGCGAGATCGACAGCCTGCTCATCGGCCCGTACGAGACCCGCGACTCCATCACCTACGGCGTTGACGGCATCGACTGGAACCTTCACTTCCACCTGACCCCACCCGACCTCGAGCAGCTCGCCCCGTGGCTGGAGATCTCCACCGAACGCTTCCCGGTGTTCGCCGAAGCAGGTATCAAACAGGTGGTCAGCGGCCCCATCACCCACACCCCCGACGGCGGTTACCTCATGGGCCCCGTCGCCGGTGCACGCAACTACTGGATGTGCGCCGGCGCCTCCATCGGCATCACCCAGGGACCGGGCGCCGGGAAGTACCTCGCCCAGTGGATGGTCCACGGCCAGACCGAGATCAACGTCCGCGAAATGGACCCCCGCCGCTTCGGCCCGTGGTCCGACCAGCAGTACACGATCGACAAGTCCGTAGACGAATACCACGAGATGTACCAGGTGCGGATGCCCGGCGAGTACCGCTCGGCGGGCCGCCCCATGAAACGCACGCCCATCGCCGATCGGCTCGACGCCCTAGGTGCCCAGTGGCAGGACGTCTGGGGTTGGGAACGTCCCCGCTACTACGGCGAACCCGAGAACTACTCGTGGCGGCGCTCCAACGCCCATGACATCGTCGGCGCCGAATGCCGTGGCGTGCGCGACCGGGTGGGCATCGCCGACCTGACCGCCTTCGCCAAGTTCGGCGTGGTCGGCCCTGACGCCGCCGCCCTCCTCGGCCGCCTCTCGGCCAACCGGCTCCCAACCCGCCACAGCGGCATCCGCCTCATCCACATGCTGACCGAGCACGGCGGCATCGAGTGCGAGATGACCGTCACCCGTATGTCCGACGATCGCTTCTACCTCAACTCGGCCATCGCCGGCTCCACCCACGACCTCGACTGGCTGCAGCAGCACGTGCTCCCCGACGAGGACGTCACCATCGAGGACTGGACCGACCAGATGGGCATCCTCGCCGTGACCGGCCCCCTGGCCCGCGACGTGCTGGCCGCCTGCACCGACGCCGACCTGTCATCGGACGCCTGGCCGTGGCTGACCTGTCAGCAGGTCGAGATCGGCGGGGTGGGCTGCATCGCCCTGCGGGTCAGCTACGTCGGCGAGCTGGGTTGGGAGATCCACCATCCCATCGAACAGATGCCCCAGTTGTACGACACCCTGGTGGCCGCCGGACAGCCCCACGGCATGGTCCACTTCGGCTCATCGGCCATGAACGTCATGCGAATGGAGAAGGCCTACAAGGCGTGGGGCGGCGAACTCACCACCGAGATCACCCCCATCGAGGCCCGCCTCGAACGCTTCGTCGACCTCGACTCGGGCCGCAACTTCCTCGGACGCGATGCCACCCTGGCCCGCCGCAAACAGGAAAGCGACGCCGGCCTGGACATGGTCCTCGTGTACTGCGAGGTCGACACCACCGACTCGGACTGTCGGGGCAACGAACCCTGCTACGACCCGGTCGGCGACGGCTCACGCTGTATGGGGATCACCACCGGCGGCGCCTGGGGCCACACCGTCGACCGATCACTGGCCTTCGCCTACGTCGACCCGACCTTCGAATCACCCGGCTCGACATTCGAAGTCACCCTTTTCGGGCAACGCCACACCGCCACCGTGCTGGACGGTCCGGCCCACGATCCGACCAACGAGAGGCTGCGAGCATGAGCGCCACCACCCCTACTCCCGGGAAGCGTGCCGGCCGGTCAGGGGGCCGGGCCGCACGAGTCGCCGCACGGGCCGCCGGACTGCCCGACGACGAGAAGGCCGTCCACCCCGGTCAGTCCGGTGGCGCCTTCAAGCCGCTGACCGATTCGGAGTGCCGCACCGTCTACGAGACGGCGCTGACCATGCTCGAGGAGTTCGGCATGGGCACCCCCATCCCCGAGTTCATCGAGGTCGTGGTCCCAGCCGGCGGCTGGCTGGACGATGACGAGCGCCTCCACTTCCCCCGATCCCTCGTCGAGGATGCCGTCGACATGGCGGCCAAGGAGTTCACCTGGCACGGTTTTGACGACGACCGCTCCATCGTGGTCGGCGGCGACCGCGTCCACTTCGGCACCGCTGGCGCCGCCGTCTCGGTCTGGGACCACGAGACCCGCAAGCACCGCCCGTCCGACCTCCAGGACGTGTTTGACGTAGCCCGCCTCGTTGACACCCTCGAACACGTCCACTTCCACGTCCGGACCCTGGTAGCCCGAGACATGATCGAGTCACGTGACCTCGACGTGAACACCGCCTACGCGGTGGCCATGGGCACCACCAAGCCAGTGGGTACATCGTTCTTCCAGCCCGAACACGTAGTCGAGGTAGTCGACATGTTCGATGAAATGCTGGGTGGGCGACCCGGGGCCTTCGCCGAGCGTCCGTTCTGCGTGGCCAACAACACATTCGTCGTGCCGCCGCTTCGCTATGCCGAGGACGCCGTGCGTTCCATGGTTGCCCAGGTCCGAACCGGCATGCCCATCAACCTTCTGTCGGCCGGGCAGGCCGGCGCCACGTCGCCCGCCGCGCTGGCCGGGTCGCTCGCCCAGGCTCTCGCCGAATGCCTGTCGGCGCTTACGTGCGTGAACCTGCTCAACCCGGGCCATCCATGCGTGATGGGCCTGTGGCCGTTCGTGTCCGACCTCCGCACCGGCGCCATGACCGGTGGCTCCGGCGAGGAGGCGGTTCTCAACGCGGCCGCAGCCCAGATGGCCAACTGGCTGGGCCTTCCCTCCGGCGTGGCCGCCGGGATGGCCGACTCAAAGGTTCCCGACAACCAGGCCGGTCACGAGAAGGGTCTGACCGTGGCCCTCGCCGGGCACGCAGGTGCCAACCTCGTCTACGAATCAGCGGGGATGCTGGCCAGCCTTCTGGCCTGCTCGTACGAGGCCCTGGTCATCGACAACGACATGCTGGGCGCCGTCAACCGGACCGTCCGCGGCATCGAGGTCACCCCCGACACCCTCTCGATCGAGACCATCAAGTCAGTCATATTCGGCGCCGGCCACTTCCTCGGCCAGGACCAGACCCTGTCGCTGATGCAGAGCGAGTACATCTACCCGGAGGTCGGCGACCGACTGAGCCCAGCCGACTGGTTCGACGCCGGAGCCACCTCAGTTGACGAACGGGCTCGGATCCGGGTGCACGAGATACTCGGTTCACACTTCCCGTCGCACGTGTCGCCCGACTTGGACGCCCGGGTCCGCGACCGGTTCGACATCCGGCTGCCGGCCGGAGCGCTCACCACGTCGGCCCGCTGGGGCTGAGGCGATCGGTGGCGACTCGCTCCGGACCTCAGTCAAGTCAGCCCGCCGAAGCAGCCAGGTGCCCGGCTGGGCCATCCGGATCCACCAGCCCGGCCAACGACGCCCATCGCACCGTGGCATCCGGCGTGCCAGCAGCGCCCGGGGCCACCTGGTACCGATCGAACCGGACCACCAACTCCGCAACCGTCAGACCGAACACCGAGTAGTTCGACGCCTCGGGCTCCAGGCCCCGACCGTCCGGCCACAGGCCCATCTCCCCCAGTCGGGCCACCAGGTCCTGACGGGCGAAGAATCCGATCGTCTCCAGCCATGGACTCCCCGGCACAAACAGGTCCCCGAGACTCACTTCGACACCCGTCTGCAGGTCGACCAGCACCGAATCCACCCGATCATCCACGCCGGCCGCGCCCGACCACTCAATCCGGAACTCGTACACCACGCTGACCAACCGGTCGTCCAGGAGGTAGACCTTGCCCGACCCCCGGAGCGAGTCGCCACCGTTCGCCTCACCTGACTCCTCACCAGACCGTTCGGACATGGCCGCTACGAACTCAGCCCGCATCGCTTCGGTCGGACGCCGGAGCGCCACGTTCACCGGGTGATCCAACCCCAGGCCATCCAGTTGCGGGTGGCTCAGGTCGTAGGACCCCGCTCCACCGACCGTCCCGGCCATCGAATCCACGTACACCGAGCCGTGCGCCGTCCCCGGAGCAAACCCTCCGTCATCGGATCCGGGGATCGTTCCCTCGGGCAGCGAACTGGTCGGTTTGGCCTCCGGCTCCTCGACAACCGGCGCCTCGGTCGGTTCCGGCGTATGCCCGATGCCGTTGGCCACCATCTCGCGACCGTCAGCCGCTGCACAACCGACCAGCAACAGCGTCCCCATCAACACGGCCGACACGCCGGTCCAGATGCAGACCCTCCCGCAGGTCATCGCGTCCACCGTCGCCGCGCCCCGACGGCAGTCCCCGGACCGACCCGATCAGTCGGCTCAGACAGCGTTAGGGGGCAACGGGAGATCACGGATGGGAGGGTAGTCAGGCGGCCGCCGGACAACTTGAACGAGCCCCTACCGGGAACCCGCTCGTCGCTAGCATCGACCCATGGCCATCCGTCGGAACTCCAAACGAGTCAAATCCCGTCGGGGTCGGCGACCCGTCGCCCAGACCGTGGCCAACGGACCCGGCACCGACCAGACCCTCCTCGATCTGGTCAACGGTCTCCGCGAGATCGCCGAACGCGTCGACGTCCTGGAGCACCGGTTCGACGCCCTGGGCACCTCGGCCGCCATCGACCCCGACGGCGAGGACGTCATGGACCTCCGACTCCACGTGGCCCGGCTGTTCGCCGAGGTATCCCGGGTCACCGTCGGTCTCGAGGCCCGTATCGCCGAGGTGGCCGGCCATGCCGGCGTGGCAATAGCCGGCGACCCGGTCAGTGCCACCTTGTCTACGGTGGGCCTGCCCATCCCCACTCCGGCATTGGCCGGCGACGAGACCTTCGAGGACCTCACCGCCGACTCCCCGGCTCGAGCCCGGGGCGCCAACTCCCCCTCAGACACGTCCACAGCCCGCCGCACCAGCGGCTGGCAACCCGCCGACTGACCCCGGCAGAACTCGGTCAGATCTCACCGGTTGACCTACCCACCCAGTGGGGATGAGTCGGCCGGGATGAACTAGCGAGACGGGCCCGATCCGAACTAGCCGGCCAAGTCCTCCACCAGATCCTGCATCCGGGCCTGAATGCGCCCGAACTCGGCCCAGTCGGCCGGATCCTCCGACATCGCAGCCGCCGACGCCGCCTGCAGGCGAGCCAACTCGGCCACCAGATCAGCCAGGTTGTCAGGCGCCGGTGATCCCGTCCCGATGCTGCCGTCCGACGAGGACCCGCTCCCCGAAGCAGCATCGTCCGACGAGCCTGTTCCCGTGGTACCGGTACCGGTGGCGGTGGCGGTGTCGGCGCCAGCCCCAGTCGAGATGCCCCGAAACAGATCGCCTAGCGATGCGCCGGTCAGCTCCTCGAGAGCCTCCTGCAACGAATCGGCCATCACAACCTGCTCGCCGACGGCCACGATGACCCGTTCCAGTTCCGGCACCGTGCTTTCGCCCTCGGCCTGCACGTACAGCGGCCTGACGTAGAGGATCGAATCTTCGATGGGTACCAGCAACAGCTCGCCGAACAGCACCGACGACCCACGCTGGCTCAAGAGGGTCTGGAGACTGGCCACCGCCTCGTCGTTCCGTATCCGTTCCTCGGCCAGCGCCGGGCCGTCAAAGTTCGACGACGGCGGCCGGTAGACGACCAGCTCGCCCAGTCGATCCCCGTCGCTGCGACCCACTAGGTAGGCAGCCAACTCTTTGCGGGCATCGTCCTCGTCCAACGGCACGTACGCCCGCATGATCACGAACTCAGCGTCTTCGGACGACCCTTGAATGTAAGCCCCGTCACCGGTGGCGCCATCGCCCTCCGGCAGCGACACCATGGTCCGGTACGGCGCCATCCTCCGGTGGCGGGTCCCGACCTGAAACCCCTGCTCATCGACCAGCATCACGTTGGCCGCACCCTCTCCGGTCCGGCCGGGATCCTGAGAGACCGCCCACTCGGACGCCCGCTGGTAGAAGTTCTCGGTGTCGTCGACGTGGTAGGCGCCCCAGATCTCGGACTGCAGTCGGAACAGGTCCTCGGCATACCGCAGGTGGGCCACCAAGCTCGCCGGCATCTCCGAGAGCGGCGTGAAGAGTCCGTCGAAGGCCGACGAGAACGCCGCCACCATCGGGTCGGTCTCATCGACCACGTACAACACGACCTCGCCGGTGAACGCATCCACCGTGGCCTTCACCGAGTTCCGGACGTAGTTAAGGCCGTGGCGCAGCCCACTCGACTTCGGCAGCTCGCCCACCGACGCCGGCTGCGAATATGGGTAGCGGTCAGTCGTCGTGTACCCGTCAACCACGTAGTAGATCCGACCATCGATCAGCACCGGGTACGGGTCGGCATCGAAGTGCAGGAAGGGCGCCAGCTTCTCGACCCGGCTCCGGATGTCACGTACGTAAAACACACGTGACTCGTCGGTGATGAAGTTCGAGATCAGTGGCTCCAGCTGGCCGAACCTCAGAGCGAACGCCAGACGCCGCACCATCGAACCCATGCCCACGCCACCGTCGCCGCCAATGTCGGCATACCGGACAGCCTGCGTCTCCTGGTTCTCATCGGTGAAATCGACCTCGTCGCGGGTTGCACCGACCACCGCGTAGCCACCCAGACCCTCGCCCATGTACAGCTGCGGCCGGTCCAGGACCACGTCCACCGTCGGGTCGATCGAGACCGGCAAGTCGCCGACCAGAAAGTCCGGATCGCCCGAACCCTTGACTCGACTCACCGGCGCCATGGCCACGCCGTAGCCGTGCGTGAACGCCACGTGCTGATTTTCCCACGAGCGGGTCTCGTTCAACTCCAGCTCACGGGTACCGAGCAGCACCTGGGTGGTCTCGCCGTCGATCGTGTAGCGATCGGTGTCCATCTCGTCGGCGAAGGTGTAGAACTCGCGCTCTCCCTGAAGCCGGTCGAAGGTCCCCTGAACCACGAGGGGATCCAGCGTCCGGATGTTTCGCACCGTGCCCGGATTGGCCCGCAGGTCGGCCGCCGTAACCCGGTTATCGAAGTCGGTGAGCTGCACCTCGATCATGGCGTCTAGGCCGTAGGCCGCGCGGGTCGCCGTGATGTTGCGCTCGATGTACAGCGCTTCCTTCTCAGACTCAGCAGGCTCCACCCGGAGGTTCTGGATGACCGCCGGATAGATGTTGCCCATGATCAGGGCCACGAAGGCCCACAAGCCGACGGCCAGCGTGGGCAGCACCCAACCGCGCCGCCTGATGTTCACGATGAGCAACGCCACGGCGAACAGCGAGATGAGGATCAGCAGGTTGATGGCCGGCAGTTGGGCCTTCACGTCGGTGTAGGTCGCACCGGCCACCGCGCCGCGGTCCGACGTGGTCAACTCGAACCGGGCCAACCAGTAGTCGCCGGCCCGCACCAGGGCGACGAGGCCCAGCAGCACCGACAGGTGGGCCTTGACCGCCGGTTGCACCCGCTCACCGATCGTCTGGAGTCGGATCCCACCGTTGATGTAATGAAACAGCGTCGTGACGACCAGCGTCACGATCAGCGTGGCGAACACCCACCCGACCACGAACGACAAGAACGGCAGACGGAACACGTAGAAGCCGATGTCGCGCCCGAACTGGGCGTCGACCACGCCGAAGTCCACCCCGTTGGTGAACAGCAGCCACTCCTCCCACCGGTCGCTCACCCCGAACCCGGCGATCAGTGCAAATAGGCCCGACAGCACGAAACGCACCAACCAACGACGGCGACCGACGATCAGGTGGTAGTTCCGCAGAAGGTCCTCTTCCGGACCCGGCGGACGGATGGGCGGTGCGAGGCGGTCAGCGACCGTGAGGTTGGTGAACAGGATCCCGAAGAACAGGGCGGTAAACAGGGCCACCAGCACCACCTGGGCGCCGAATACCGACACGAACACCCCCTCGTGTCCAAGGGCGTCGAACCAGAGGTAGTCGGTCCAGAAGCCGGCGATTCCCCGCAGCGACAGCATGAGGACGAAGAACGCCGACACCACCACGCCAGCGATCATCCGGATCTTCATGGATCCTCCAGATCGGCGACGGATCCGGGGGAAGGGACGTGGACCTGGCGGTGGAGCGTCTTCTGGGCGCATGGACGAAGCCTACGGGCGGTGACCCGTCAGCCAGTCGGGAGTCGGAGATCCTGAGTCTGGCCGCCGTGTCGAGCCAGCGCGGCCAACGCGTCGTCGAGCGTGGCCACCCCTTCGACCGGCATGTCCCCGGCGTGCTGTCGAGCCTGGTCGGCCTCAGACGTCGGCACCAGGAACAGGTCCATTCCCCCGTCGCGGGCCGCCACCACCTTCTGGACGATTCCGCCAATCGAACCGACCACGCCAGTCGGGTCAATGGTGCCCGTGGTAGCCACCTGCAGCCCACCGGTCAACTCACCGGGCGTGACCAGGTCCAAGATCGACAGTGTGAGGGCCAGCCCGGCCGAGTTTCCGCCCACCCTGCCAGTGTTGACCAGCACATCGATCGGCAGATCCTCGACGTCCTCCCACCGGGTCTGGGGCACCACGCCCATGAACCCCACCGTCTGGTCGTCATCACGGGACCCCAACACGACCGATACCGTTCGTGATGCTCCGCCCCGCACCGGCTCCACCTCGAGATCGATGACGTCGCCCGGACCACGGTCCCGGATGGCCTCCACGAGGTCCATGGCCATCAGCACCGGTGCTCCGTCCACGGTCAAAATCACGTCGTCGGTGGTCAGCAGACCGGTCGACGGTCCGACTACCTCGGCCAGCCCCACGCCGGTGGCCCGAAATGGATCCACCCCGAGATACCGCAGCGCCACGGCGACCGCCGTGGACTTCGAGACACGCATCAACTGCATATTGAACGTCCGGTTCTCGTCCCGGGACCGACCGCCGAGAACCCGGTCCTCTTCGATCAGCGTCAACGACGGCTTCATCCGGGCTTCGAGCCACTCCCAGCCGTTGACCGTGGCGTCTTGGCGGACCGTCGTGAAGTGGATCTCGCCGGTGGCGTTGAACCGCTGACCCGTGGTGATCATCACCTTGGTACTCAGCGGCTGTACCGACCCGGGCCGGAACACGAAGTAGGGGACCCGCACAAACGTGGCCAGCAGCACGGCGGCCACGAGTAGCAGGAAGATGGTTCCCCGGAGTGGGTGGGACGGCGGAGACGGCGGGCCGTCCGCCAGTAGGTTCTCCTCCATGGACGCTCAGCCTGCCATGGTGTCGACCAGCAACCGCATCGGGTCCAAGGGCCAGCACGTCGACAAACCCCAATGAACCGCCGATCCTTGCTGAACCGATCCCTGCCGCCCACCGGCGACCTGGAATACGCCGTGGACCGACCGTGGAGCCCCGGGGCACGTCTCGGCATCTGGTTCCATCCGCCCCGTCGAGTGGCGACCGGCCGTCGGGCGCGGATCCGCTGGTGGCACCGCGTCCGCTCAGTCGTCCTACTGACCTTCTTCGTCGTGGTTGGAGGCATCGCTCTGGCCACCGTCATCGGTGTGGGGATCTTCCTTTCAGGTTTCCTCATCGAGCGGGCCATCGGCTGAGAAGCCGCCCCGGTGACCAACCCCAACGCGAACAACGAATCGGACCCCGGCGTGTATCCCGGCGAGGATTCTGCGCCGCCCGGCAATCGGCACCTCCATCCCGATCCACCTCCCACGGCCGACGTGGCCGAGCGTCGCCGACATGCCGTGCTAGCTGGGCACACCGGCGATGTCGACACGGCCCGCTCCCTTCGCCTCGACCCCGCGCCGGTGGTGCGCGCCGCCGCCCTCGGCGCCCTGGCCCGCTCCGGCGGACTCACCGATGACGAGTTGGCCGGCGGGCTCACCGACACCAACGCTGCGGTTCGCAGACGCGCTCTGGAGATCCTCGGTGCCCCCGAAGAATCAGTTGGCGAGTCGGCGGGCACCCCATCTGGGTCGTTGGCCGATCTGCTGGCCGGCCTACTGGCTGACCTGCTGAGCGATCACGACCCCACGGTGGTAGAGGTGGCCTGCTGGGCGGCCGGCGAACACCCCGGCAGCGCCGACGTCCTGGTCAAACCTCTGGTGGCGGTGGCCGGCACCGGATCGGGCCCCGAGGCCGAACGATCCGGCCATCCCGACCACCTGTGCCGGGAGGCAGCGGTGGCCGCCCTCGGTGCCCTCGGTCACGAAGCTGGACGGGCATCGGTCCTGGCCGGACTCACCCAGAAGGCCACCATCCGCCGCCGGGCGGTACTGGCCCTGGCCGCTTTCGAAGGCGACGACGTCGAAGCCGCTCTAGCTGAGGCGCTGAACGACCGGGACTGGCAGGTCCGCCAGGCTGCCGAGGACCTCCTAGGCGTGGATCCCGCTCCCGGCTAGCGCCGGCCTTCCATGAACATCACCCGCATGGCCTCGAACGACTCGATGCAGTGGCCGGCGCCCAGAACGACACATTCCATGGGCGTCTCGACCTTCACCACCGGTACGCCCGCATCCTCGGCGATCCGGACGTCAAGTCCCCGTAGCAGGCTGCCCCCGCCCACCAGGCAGATCCCGTGGGCCAACAAGTCCTGAGCCAACTCCGGTGGAGCCTGGGCCAGGCACTGAATCACCGACTCGACCATGGCGGCCACCGGCTCCTCGATGGCCCGACGGATCTCCAGCGGGGTTAGCACCACCGTCTTGGGGAGGCCACTCATGAGCTCCCGTCCCTTGACCTCCGCCCGGCCCTCCTCGGGCGTTGGCGCTGCCGAACCGATCGTCCACTTGATCTCCTCGGCGGTGCGTTCGCCGATGGCCAGTCCATACTCCCTACGCACGTACGCCTGGATAGCGGCATCGATGTCAAACGATCCGACCCGCACCGCCTCGAGGGCCACCACCCCACCCAGTGAGAGCAACGCGGATTCCGATGTGCCGCCCCCGATATCGACGACCATGTTCCCGACCGGTTCGGAGATCGGTAGGTTCGCGCCGATCGCCGCGGCCAACGGCTGCTCGATCAACTGGGCGTCGGTGGCGCCGGCCCGACGCGCTGCGTCGGTGACCGCACGCCGCTCCACAGCGGTGATGGCCGACGGAACGCAGATCAGGACCTTCGGCCGGTTAAACCGGCTCACCCCAACCCGTTCCAACAGCCGGCGAACCATCCGCTGGGTTACCTCGAAGTCGGTGATGGCCCCCTTACGGAGTGGCCGCTTGGCCACCACGTGCTCCGGTGTGCGGCCGATCATGTGCCATGCCTCGTCGCCCATGGCCAGTACCTCGCCCGTGCGCTCGTTGATGGCGATCACCGACGGCTCAGCCAGCACCACCCCCTCACCTCGGGCATAGACGAGAGTGTTGGCCGTGCCCAGGTCGATGGCCAGGTCCCGTGCCACGAGGTCAGCGCCCCTCTGATCCGGTGTCGGAACCGGATCCGGGCTCTTCGGACGAAACGTCTCCGAGCACACGGATACCGCCGATCCCCACGGCGCCCGGTCCGCGGGCGGGCCCTCCACCGCCGGGTCCGTGTCGGAGGGCCCGCAGATTGGCACGGGCCTGGTTCGGATCCTCAACGACCTTCTTCGGGCGACTGAACAGCCAGACGACCGCCGAGAGCACGACAGCCAGACCGGCCCCACCAGCCAGGAACAGGACTGCCGGATTCACACAGCCCCCTGGGGCCTGTCCTGCGGAGCCGAACCCGGCACCTCGACCACGTGCTGGGCATCCACACCCCAGTGCTCGCCACCAGCCCAAGCCTCGCTCTTCCAGATCGGCACAGTTTCCTTGAGCGTGTCGATGCACCACCGGCCGGCGTCGAACGCGGTGTCTCGGTGAGGCGATGACACGGCCACCACCACGGCCGCCTCGCCAATGGCCAACGGTCCCGTCCGGTGGATCAGGGCGATGCGACCCAGTTCAGGCCAGCGGTTCCGAGCCTCGCCGGCCAGTCGCCCTAGCCTCGGCACTACCTGGGACTCGTACGCCTCGTATCCCAGTGCGGTGACCTCCGGGCGCCCCTCGGCATGGTTCCGGGCGTCGCCGCGGAACACCACGACGGCCCCACAGTCGGGTCGCCCGATCCAGCCGGTCACCTCGTCAACGGGTAGCGGACCGTCCGTCAACGCCACCCAGGTCTCGTCGTTCGGACCGTCCACAAGATCGGGGACAGTACCCGTACCGTCCCCGGCGGGACGGCCATCAGAAGGGGTCTCACCGGCCATCGGTCGCATCGTAGGGTGCCCGACCCGACCCCCGGGGGCGGCGGACCAGACGCACCATCAACCGGCCCAGAACGAGCACCAGAACCCCAGCTACGGCCAATGAGACCTGCTGTCGGGCTTGGGCGTCCATGCGGTCCAGCAGACCCGGTTCGTGGCCGGCCACGTAGGCCTCCTCGTTGGAATGGGTGGGCACCCAGCCGAGGTCTCGGAGGCGGTCGTTGGCCACCACCCACGGGTGTACCGAGTAGGGGAACACCCCAGGGGGCGCCGGAGACAGCCTGGCCTTCCACAAAGCCCGGGTCACCAGGGCGGCCACCGGGCCGGGCAGGCGCAACCGGGGACCGGGACCACCGAGCTCGGCCATGACCTCCACGCCGATCCATCCGTCGGGCGCCACGTTCAACGGTCCGTCGTAACGGGCCTGCACGGCACACACCGCGGCGGACGCTAGGTCGTCGGAATGGAGAAACTGCCCCAACGGCTCGCCCTCGTCGCTCCGGATAGACGCCGCGGCGCCGACGACGGTGGCCAGGCCACCCGGGCGCTCCTCGGCGACGGTCACCGCGGCACGCAGCACGGTCAACGCACGATCGTCGGACTCGGCGGCCCACGCTCCAGCCAGCTCCTCCATCCGGGCCCTATGCACGGCAAAGGCGAAGTCCGGGCACGGTCGTACCGGAGCGTCCTCGGTCAGCGGCACCGGGTTGTCAGGCCACGCTCCGTAGACCATGGCCGATGAGCGGACGACGAGATGGGTCACCCCGGCGTCGGACGCCGCAGCCAGTAACCGTTCCATGACCGCCTGGCGGTCGCGGCCCCCGTCGGTGCCCTGGTCACCGGCGGTCACTCCGGCCGCCAGGTGAACCACCACCTCGACGTCGGCCAACTGTGCACGCAGGTCAGTGACCGCCAGGTCGACCGTGCGTAATTCTATTTCTGACGCTGGCGCGGTGCTTGACCGTCGATCCAAGCCGATGACCTCGTGCCCGGCCTCGGCCAGGCCTACACAGATCTCCCGGCCGACCGCACCGGTCGATCCGGTGACCACGACCCGGCTCATCGGGAGCAGCCGGTACTCACAGGGAGCGGCGAGTCCGCCGAGTGGCGGATCGCGGGTACTCGGGGGAAGTCACTCCCATAGAGTGCCCTCGTGAGCCCCGAGGATCCACCAGAGAATCCTTTCGCCGCCTTCACGCGGGCGCTCGGCAGCATGTTCCCCGGAATGGATACGGGCATGCCTCCAGGTACGGGCCTTCCCGGAACAGGCCAGGCCGGCGCCGATCCGGCCCGCCAAATCGCCATGGCCATCGCGTCGGAAGGAGCCAGCGAGCCGAACGTCGACCCGGTGGTCCGCATGGAGTACGAATCCCTACTGCGGGTCGCTGAACTCCAAGTGGCGTCCTGCACCGGCCTCACCGTGGCTCGCTCGGGCGCACTGTCGATCCGACCGGTGACTCGAACCGTCTGGGCATCATCGTCGGTCGACGCCTACCGGCCGTATCTGTCCAAGATGGCCCAGTTGCCCACCGATCTGGCTGGCGATCTCGGCGACAGATCGGGTCTTGAGATAGACGGTGAGCCGATCGACCCCGATGATCCCCGCGGCGAGCAGACCCTCCAGTGGCTGTCGGGCCTCATGGCAGCCATGGCGCCGATGATGGCCGGGATGACCACCGGCACGATGGTCGGTCGCCTCGCCCTTCGCAGCCTGGGGACCTACGACCTCCCCATCCCCCGCCCGACCGGCGGACCCGACGCCGACACCCTGCTCATCGTGTCCCCCAACGTCGAGGCGTTCAGCGCCGACTGGAGCCTTCCCGCGGACGACCTCCGGCTTTGGATCTGTCTCCACGAGGTCGCCCACCATGCGGTGCTCGGCGTCCCCCACGTCCGCCATGCCATCGGAGACCTCCTGGCCCGTCACGCCGGGGCGTTTCGAACTGACCCCGCCGAGTTAGGCGACCGACTGGGCCTGAGACTCGACGATCTCCCGGGCCTCAACCCCACGAATCCCGATCCGGCCGCCGGAGCCGACGCACTGGCCCATCTCCAGGACGCGCTGGACCCCGAAGCCGTGCTGGGCGCCGTGCGATCTCCCGAACAGGAAGCGCTGCTGCCCCGCCTTGAGGCCCTGGTGGCTGTGGTGGTCGGCGTAGTCGACCACGTAATGGACACCGTTGGCACCGGACTCATCGGCTCGTACGGCCAGGTGACCGAGGCGCTGCGCCGCCGCCGGGTGACCACGTCCGACGCCGACCGTTTCGTGGAGCGCATCCTCGGCCTCAACCTCACCCAGGAACAGGTCGACCGTGGATCGGCCTTCGTGACCGGTGTCGTGGAGCGGGCGGGCGAAGATGGACTGGCCCTGCTCTGGACCGAGGCTCGTAACCTCCCCACCCCCTCGGAGGTGGACGCCCCTGGGCTGTGGCTGGCCCGCCTCGAGCTTCCCGATACGCCGTCGGACGACTGACCGGTCGGGATCCGACGCTCAGCCCCCGCCGGGGTCGCCGCGCCGCCAGAAGCCGAACTGACCATCGGGCCGGTCCGGTTCGTCCGGGGTCTCGATGCGTGGAATCGGCGGTGCCGCCAAACCAAACCAAGTCAGCGCCGCAGCGAACAACGCCGCAATGAACAGGTAACCGACCTCAATTGACAGCGGGAGGAACACCGCGAGGAACGCCCCGACGGCCCATGCCAGCTGGAAACGGCCCTCGAACTTGGCAAACGACCGGCCGTGGTTGGTGCCAGGTGCATCCCGCTGGACCAACGAGTCAAAGGCCAACTTGGCCGTCCCGCTACACATGGCCACCGTGCCGCCGACCAGAACGGCCCCCCAGAGCCCTCCCAGCCACACGGCAAGTCCCGACAACGTCACCCCAACGAAGAGCACGCCGCGGATGATCCGTTCCTCCAGAAGACGAGTTCGCAGGACCGGTGAGAACTGGGCGGCGGCGAAGGCTCCTAGCCCGACCGAGGCGAGCACCAGGCCGAAGTGCCAAGCCGGTGCGGGTGCGGCAGCCAGCACGGACTCACCTCGGACCAACCCCGAACCGGCGCCAGCCGGCCGACCGACCGACTCGATCGACACACCGCCACCACCACCCCGGAACTCGAAAGCCAGCAAGAACGAGGTGAAGCCGACCACGGCCCGTAGTAGCCCTATGGCCAACGACGCTGTGAGGATCCCCCGCTGGCGAAGCACGGCCCGTTCGCCGGCCGACACCGGTGCGTCGGCCACGAGCACCTTGGGCACCTGGACAGCGGCCACCATTGTCAGGCCATAACCGATAACCGCCACCACGGCCGGCGACGACGAGCTGAACAACAGGGCGATGCCCCCGATTCCCGCGCCCACCATCGAACAGACCGCGCTCAACATGGCCAGTTTGGCGTTGGCCTCGACCAACTCGATGTCGTTGCGGACCAGCGACGGCACCACAGCGCTCTTAGCGATGGAGTACGTCTTCTGCATCACCAGCAGGCCGAAGGCCAACGGAAACAACAACAGCCCGTCAATGTGTTCGATCATCTGCCAGGCGATCAGCATCCGGGCCAGGATCGACGTGATGATCATGCCCCGACGACCACCCTTCACCCGATCAACCAACGGGCCGAGAAGTGGGGTGACCACCGCGAACGGTGCGATGGTCAACAGCAGGTAGAGGGCGACCCGCCACCGGGCCGCATCGGGGTCGATGGAAAAGAAGATCGATCCTGCGAGGGCCACGGCCAACATGGCGTCGGACATGGCGCCCAGGCCGTGAGTACGGCCGAATCGGGTGAACGGACTCATGGGATGCCCGGGCTCATCGCGGCCTATCCTCACCGCCGATGTCCCGCTCCCACTCAGCGAACGGCAGGTCCAGGCCAAGCGCGGCCGCCGGGGAGATAGGCGTGACGGCGGCCCAACCCGCACGGATCAGCGCGGTGTCGCTGTCGTCGGGCATCGGTTCCTCGTTGGCCACCAGATCGAGGTCCAGCCCCGTATCGTCACGGCCGGTGATCACCGTCCGTACGCCACCGACAGGGGCCAGTTCGGCGAATCGGACTCCCCGGAGGTCAGCCAGCGGAATGTCCGGGGTGTTCACGTTGAGCACGGTCCGGGCCGGTGCATCAACGAGCCACGGCAGGACCACCCGGGCCACCCTGGCGGCGGTCTCCCAGTGGACGTCGCCCGGTGCCCCCGTCGCACCCATTCCACCGGTGACCATGACATCCGCGCTCACCGCCATACCGGATAGGCCGAACCGTTCACCAGCCAGCACGGCACCGATTGTCCCTGAGAAAAGGGTGGACCGGCCGGTGTTCGGCCCACGGTTGATGCCGGCCACCACCAGCCCGGGCGGCGGACCGAAGCCACCCAGGTCGGCCAGCATCGAGATGAGGGCCGGCGGAGCGCCGACCGAGTAGCCAATCAACGCGCCGCCGTCGGGACCAGCCATACCGGGTATCTCCACTCGCTCGACCGAGACGCGATCGGGATCATCGAGTGGACCTAGGCAGGCCGAGGCACCACTCCAGTCGGTGGACGGGGCAGCGACCACCGGTTCGTGGCCAGCACCAGCTACCGCCGCGGCGAGCGCATGCAGACCCGGTGAGAAGATGCCGTCGTCGTTAGTGACCAGTACACGCACGGTGCGACCCTAGGAGCGGTTCATGATGGGCAGACCCACTCTTGAGCGACCGGCTCCTGAACCACCCGTTCCCGGGCGACCCGAGCCGGTCAAACCCGGGTGTCGTCAGCCTCGTCGTGGTAGTCGAGGCGGTCCACTGGCATGACCACCGCGGTCACCACGTTCACGCTGTGGGCGGTGATCCGCTTCAGGAACCGGTACAGCAGTGCACGGGGCACGGCATGCGACGCCGGGTCGGTGGCGTGCACCAGGTCGGTCACTAGGGCGTCAAACTCGCGACGCATCTCGTCCCCCCGGGAAATGAACGCCCGGGCACGCTCCTCGTCACGCACGGTCAAAATCTCGCCCATGAGAGCGATACGAGAGGAGATCTCGTCACGGAAGCCCAGGATCAGTCCGAGGTCGGCGGCATCGGCGAACGAAACGCCCTCCTCGGCCAGGTCGAAAACGTTTTTGTTGTAGTCGCCGATCCGCTCTAGATCCTTGATCATGTTCATGAATACGAGCATCTCGGTGGCATCGCCGCCGGCATGGACCGAGAAGTGAACGACCAACTCACGGCGGATCTCCATCTCCGTGATGTTGATCTGGCGATCGGTCCGCCGGACCTCGTCAGCCACCGACGACACCGACCCTCCGGTGATGGCGTTCATGGCCAGGTCGAACGTATGGCGGGCGTCGTTCACCATCCGCTGGACCTGGGCCTCGATGTGATCGATACCGCTGTCATCGGTGCGGCGGAAGAAGCTCATAACCATGGAAGGGACTCCTGACGGGTTAGCTGCAACGGTACCAGCGGGGTTTGACCGGGCTTCAGGCCACGGCCGGATCCCCCTCGAGATTGCGGGCTGACCGTCGAGCGGACGCGCGCACTCATCGGAGGAGAAGCACGCCAAGGAAGGGGACGACCACGAACATGCCTAGGGCATAGACAATGGCCGTGCTTCGTCGCTCCGCGGCGATGTCGGACATGCCGGTGGCCAGACGCAACGGCAGGTTCCGTAGAAAACGGATCGGGTAGAAGAGCAGGATCCCGCTGAGGTTGAACAGCGTGTGCACGATGGCCACGGTGACCGCGGCGGGATTTCCGGTGGCCAGCGAGGCCAGCAATGCGGTCACCGTGGTGCCGACGTTGGCTCCCAAGGTGACCGGATAGATGTTCTCCAACGTCAGGACGCCCGACGCGGCGAGTGGAACCAGTACAGAGGTCGTGATGGACGACGACTGCACGGCAATGGTGATGACCATGCCCAGCACGATGGCGACGATTCCCGAGCCGGCCCCGAGGGCCCGGTTAATGGCGGCCTCCACCCGGTCGGCGACCAGTAGCCGCATGTTCTTCGTGATGTAGCCCAGCGCCACGAAGATGCAGGCCAGACCGATAACGATCATCAGCCCGCCCTTCCAGTTTCCGTGGGCACCCAGGTCGACGAGGACGTCCTTGACCAGGCCGGCCGGCTTCTTGACCGCAGCCTTCAGCGGGCTGTCGAACGCCGCCCCGGAACTGCCCAGCACGCGCTCGGTGATCCATTCCGCCGTCTCGGACAGGTAACCGGTGGCCAGCTCGATGGGCAGGAAGATGGCCACCGCGAGGATGTTGAAGAAATCGTGCACTGTGGCCGCCGCAAAGGCCCGCCGGAACTCCTGGTCGCGTCGAACATGGCCGAGCGAGGCCATCGTGTTGGTGACCGTGGTCCCCAGGTTGGCACCCATGATCATTGGCACGGCCTCGTCGGGAGCCACCACCCCAGACGCCACCAACCCGACGATCACCGACGTCGACACCGACGACGACTGGACCAATACGGTGGCCAACAGACCGACGAAAAGACCGCCGAGGGGATTGGATACCCCCTCGAACAGGCCGTCCACAAAGCCCTTGCCCATGATCTTGAAGCCGCCGCTGAGCAGCTCGACCCCAGTCAGGAAAAGGTACAGCAGCGCCAGGACAAGGAAGCCCCGCAAGAGGGTCGCCATGTCGCGTTGCTGGTCTGACAATGGCCGCAACGAGGGCGGGCCCTTCGACGGGGAACCGTGGTTCTGGGAAGACGTGTCAGGAGCCACCGGGGCCGAACCCTAGAAGACCGGCCCGGCCATCGCGCCCTTTACGGGGGTTTTCGGTCCGATGTGAGAGAACTCTCCCTGCAGGGACACCTGCACGGGCGGAGCGACCACTCTCCGGGTCGCCCCCACGGAGAGCACGTAAGCAGAAAGCAGAGCACCGAGAACCATGAGCACCCAGTTATTGGAGTTCAATCCCATCAGTCCCCTAGCCGCCTCACCCACGGCAGAAGGAGCGGCGTCGGCCTGGATGGCGCGCGGCGCCTGCGCCCAGAGCGACCCGAACGTTTTCTTCCCCCACGACGGTGTGGGCGTGGAGATCGCCAAGGCGATCTGCTCCGACTGCCGGGCAACCAGCCCCTGTCTGGAGTATGCGCTGGCCCATCGAATCGAGCACGGGGTCTGGGGTGGCTGCTCGGAGCGCCAGCGTCGACGCATCCTCCGGGACCGTCGGGCGGCCGCCCGTTCGAACGGCCTGGTGGCCGTGGCGGCCTGATTCTTGTTTTGATCCCGGTGGGCTGCCGTGAGGCAGCATCCGGCCGGTTACGGGGCGTTCCCCCTCTCGCCCCGGTGCAGGGCCTCCCTGCGGCAGCGACCCCGACGATCCAATCGTCGGGGTTTCTGTCGTTTTGGCCACAGCTGGTGGACCAGAACGGAGTCGGTGGCAGAAGTCGAAGCTCAGGCTGAGGCCTGGCTCTCCTCCTCCTCGTAGCCGAGGTCCCAGGAAATGAGCACGTTCTCGCGCTCGGCGTCTCGGTTGATTCGTTCCCGGTTACGTCGGAACTGCGGATCGTGGGGCGGCAGCAGCATCAGCCGGGCCTGCACACGATCACGGAACAACTCGATCATCTGCGGATCGCCGAAACTGGACCGGACCTCCCAGTGGGGGGCTGACGGACCGAGGTAGACGACGTTCACGTCGCCGACCGGCGGCTGGGGTGGAAGATCGTCGGGGAAGGTGCTCATGGGCGGGGAGTGTACCGGTGGCCCGCCGGGGCTTGGCTGGGGTCGAAAGGTCGGAGCGCCACGTGGGGCGTCTACTCCTGGTCCTTCTCCTGTTGGGCCTTCGACTGGTCGTCGGCTTCCGCCTGGCCCTCGGCCAGCCCCCGTTGGAGCTCCTTCTGGGCCTTGCCGAGGTTGCGGGCCAGCTTCGGTATCTGGTTCCCACCGAATAGGACTAGGGCGATGACCGCCACGATGATCAGTTCCTGGGTCCCCAAGAATGCAAGCGTGTTCATGGAGCGACTCTACCTACTGGCCCGGTCACCCGATTGCCCGGTCTCTCTGACGCTCAATGCCGGCCCCGGGGGGACGATCCTCAGACAGCCTCGGCGGTCCGGGCAGCAGCCTGCCGTTCAAGGGCCCGCTGGCGACGGATGCGACGACGTTCACGCTCGCTCATACCACCCCAGATGCCAAACTTCTCGCCGTTGGCCAGCGCATACTCCAGGCAGTCCTCCTGAACGATGCAGCCCCGGCACACCTCCTTGGCTTCCCGCGTGCTCGCCCCACGCTCGGGAAAGAACAGGTCGGGATCCACGCCGAGACAGTTCGACGAATCCTTCCAATCGGTATCCAGGTCGGGTTTTGCGATGATCCCCATGTTGTTGATCCGCCTTTCACCGGTCGATCGACCGGTCGTTCCGGTCGCCGGGGCCAGTCTCGGTCCCCCCAGAACCCCCGGAAGGGTTCCGTCCATGGAATTACACCACTGTGATTCCCTGAATTGCAAGGGAAATCTGGGATTTTCCAATCAATTCAACGTCGGGAGCGAACCGTCCGACGCTGTTCCACAAGGTCCCCCAGCACGTCCCCGACCAGCAAGCATCAGTCGACCAGCCCGTAACGTCATCGGTACCACCCGCCGCGCCTCATCGGACGCGCCCCACACAGACCCGGAAGTGACCATGCCCATCAACCCAGACGCCGTTGGATCAGTCGGCGAACCGACCGAGATCTCCTGGACCTCCAAGCAGAGCCTGTTGTACTCCCTCGGTATCGGTGCCGGCGTGGCCGACCCGACCGGCTTCGAACTGGAGTTCACGACCGAGAACTCCGATGGGGTTCGCCAGCGGGCCTTTCCGACCCAGGGTGTGGTCATGGGCGGAGGCGGCACCCCCGACTTCGGCAGCTTCAACCCGGTCTTCCTGCTACACGCTGAACAGTCCATCACCTGTCACCGGGAGATTCCCGCCGAGGGCACCGGCATCGCCACTGGGAAGATCGGCCCGATCTGGGACAAAGGCAAGGCGGCGCTCGTCTACCTCGAGACCGACGTGACCGACTCCGCCGGCAAACCACTGTGGTCGACCAGCGCAGGGCTCTTTCTGGGCGGCGAGGGCGGCTGGGGCGGGGACCGTGGTCCGTCAGCCGACTGGGCGGCGCCGGACCGTGACGCCGACCATGTCGTCTCCTACGCCACCCGGGCCGACCAGGCCCTGCTGTACCGCCTCAGCGGCGACCGCAACCCGCTGCACTCCGACCCGACGTTCGCCTCGGCCGCCGGCTTCGACAATCCGATTCTCCACGGCCTGTGCACCTACGGATTCACCGGCAGGGCCCTACTCCACGCGACGTGTGGTTCGGACCCTGCCCGATTCGGCGGCATGGGCGGCCGATTCAAGTCGCCGGTCATGCCCGGCGAGGTACTCGACGTCCATGCATGGGAGGTCGACGACGCCACCGTCCTCTTCCAGACTCGGGTCGGCGACCGCGTGGTCTTCGACTCCGGTGTGATGAACCGCCGCTCCTAGACAATCCACGGTTCCTCGGCAATGAGCCAACCGGACTTCCTATGGGGCGTGACCGACTCGTCCCTGTCGGCCGAGGGGGTGGCACCGACCGCCGACTGGTCGCGCTGGGAACGAGACGGACGGGTGCCGACCTCAGGTGACGGAGCCGGGTTCGCCATCGACCACGCCGACGACCTCCGGCTGACAGCCACCCTGGGATTCACCGACGTCCGCATCACCGTCGAGTGGGCCCGACTCGAACCCCGACCGGGGGTGGTCGACACCGACGCGCTGGACCAGGCCCGCGAGGTGTTGGCTGCCGCCGTCGAGGCAGGACTACGACCATGGGTCACGTTGGTCCACGGGACGCTCCCCGGCTGGTTCGCTGACGACGAGCGAGGGTTCGCCGAGCCAACGAGTCGAAGCAACTGGTGGGCCCGCCACGTCGACCGCACCGCCGAAGCCCTCGAGGATCTGGCCGCCGGCTGGGTCCCCATCGAGGACCCCATCGGATCAGCGGTCCGGGGCCACCTGCTAGGCATCCGCCCCCCCGGCAGGACCGACCCTGAGGCGGCCCGGGTCGCGGTCGAGGGCGCACTCGAAGCAACCTTTGAAGCGTGGCGCCTCCTGCAGAGCGGTGACGCTCCGGTCATGGGCGTATTCGGCGCACCGTCAGTGTTCGCCGCGTCCCCCGAGGGAGCCACCGGTGAGAACCAGGTTAGGAGCCAGGCCGGGCAGCAGGCTCTGGACCTGGCCCGCGACCAGGCCCTCCACTGGGAGCAGGTGCTCTGGGATCCGTGGCTGCGGGCCCTGAGCGACGGTGAGATGGCCTGGCCCTGGCGCTCCCCGGTGGACCGACCGGAGTTGGCCGACGCCTTCGACCTGGTGGGCGTGGTCGTCGACCATCCCGTCGCCGTCGATGGCGACGGGACCACGTGGCCCTACCCGGCAGGTGCCCGGGTCGACGCCACCGGTAGCGCGCCCCTCCCCGAGGAACTCGGCGTGGCCCTCCGCAGGATCCACGACCGGCTCGATGAGCAGAAACTCGTGGTCGCCGGATGGGGCGTGTCCACGACCGACGACGACTGGCGCAACGAGTTACTGCATGACGTCGTCGCTCAGGTCGAATCGGCGGCGGCCGACGGGATTCCGGTCGTAGGCCTGTTCCACGACGCGCTCCTCGACGGTTACTCCACCGCAGGCTGGGGGCCGGTCCCGGGCTTCGCCGGACCCCGCGGGCTGGTGACCAGGAATCGACGGCTCAAGGAGAGCGGACGCTGGCTCTCCGAGCACATCACCGGCCGACCACCGGCCGGCTCGCTGTCCTAGCGGCTGGCTCACTCCGGAGCAGGTTCCTCAGGACCCGTCCTATCCGCCACCGCCGGGGCATGGCGGCACCATAGGCAGCGCGCCCTGCTCAGGATCCTGCCGGGCGTAGCGTCTGGACATGGTTCATCGGAACATGGAGCCGCCCGGGGCCCTGCCCGGACCATGGCGGGCCATCGAGGCCGACGAGATGCGCCGGCGCGACTTCCCCCTCGAGGACCTCGACGACGGCGACTGGCCCGAGGTCACGGTGCCCGGTGCATGGCGAAGCACCCCGGCCTTCGCCGACGCCGACGGGCCACTTCTTTACCGCACCCGCTTTTCCACCCAACCCCTAGGCCTAGATCGGCGAACGTTCTTGGAGTTCGCCGGGGTCACCTTCCAGGGCGACGTGTGGTTGGACGGTTCGTACCTCGGTCCCACCGAGGGCTCGTTCACCCCCCACCTCCTTGAAGTGACCGAACTGGCCCGGGCCCGCTCCGACCACCTGCTGGCCGTGGAGGCCACCTGCCCGCCCGTCGGGAACCCCGACGAGAAACGCACCCTCACCGGGACCACCCAGGGCGGCCGGGGCATCGCCCCGTGGAACCCCGGTGGGATCGGACGCCCGGTTCGGTTGCGCGAAACCGGACCGGTGCCCCTGCTCCATGTCCGGGTGGTGTGTACCCACGCCACCGAGTCCGTCGCCACTCTGACGTTTCGCGCCGTGGTCCACGCCGATCGGCCCCGGGCCGCGGTGTTCCACACCCGGGTTCTCGGCGTCGACCACCGCCACCGCCAGTCGTTGGCTGGCGGTGAAAACCGGGTCGAGTGGTCAGTCCGTATTCCGCGCCCACCACTGTGGTGGCCCGCCAAGATGGGCGATCAGCCACTGCACGACGTGGAGCTCGAGGTGGCCACCGAAGACGGTCGGGTCAGCGACCGGGTGGTACGACGCACCGGCTTCCGGTCAGTCCGGATGCACGACCACGTGTGGTCGATAAACGGGGAACGGATCTTCCTCCGAGGGGCCCTCGTCCCTCCGCTGGACCGAGACCTGTCCCGAGTGACCCACGACTCGGCGGTCGCCGACGTGGCACTGGCCAGCGACGCAGGGCTCAACCTGCTCCGCTTGGTCGGCCATGTGTCGGCTACCGAGCTGTACACCGAGGCCGACCGGGTCGGGATGCTGGTGTGGCAGGACCTTCCACTAACCGGCGGCTACCACCGGGGAGTCCGTGGTCAAGCGGCCCGTCAGGCCCGCGACATGGTCGACCTCCTGGGCCACCACCCGTCGGTGATCGTCTGGTGCGGCCACGACGCCCCCGATCCCGTGGACCGGACCCGGGCCGTTCCGCGCCAGATGGACCAGCAGCTCCCCACGTGGAATCGGACGGTGCTGGACCGCACGGTTCGCCGCTCCCTCGATCAGGCCGATCCTTCCCGCCCGGTGATCAGCCACTCCGGGGTACTGCCCAACCCGCCCCGGGTCGACGACGCGACCGGCCACCTCTGGTTCGGGTGGTACAGCGGACGGCGGGGAGACCTCGCCGGATACGTGGATCGGGTACGTCGGGCCGGTCGGTTCGTGTCGGCCTTCGGTGCCCAGTCCGTACCGGTGGGCTCTCCGGCCCTGAGCGATGGGACGCTGGACCCCGGATCGTGGCCCATTATCGACTCTGACCGACTGGCCGGCTTCGGAGCCGAGGTCGACGTGCTGGTACGCCGCGTTCCCCCTGCCAGTTGGTCGGGGCCCGAGGAGTGGGCGGCGGACACTCGTCAACACCAGGACCGCCTACTGCGGATCCAGATCGAGGCCCTGCGCCGCCGTAAATATCAGCCCACCGGAGGATTCACGCTGGACCGACTCCTCGACGGAGCTCCGGCCATCTCCGGATCTCTGGTCGACCACCTTCGGAACCCCAAGCCGGCCTACGCCACAGTCACCGCGGCGTGCGCTCCGACCATCGTGGTGGCCGATCCACCGTTGGAGTCCATTGCCCCCCGTTCCACCGTGGCAGTCCAGGTGGTGGTCGTCCATGACGGTCGGCTCCCTGTCGAACGCTGTCGGGTGGACGCCCGGCTTCGGATCGGCACCGACGGTCCGGTCATCGAACGATCGTGGGGTGGCGCCCTCGAAGCCGACTCGGTGACCCTGATCGGAACCCTCGAGGTGTCCCTCGGTGACGCCACCGGAGCCGTCACCCTCGAGTTGGACCTGACCATCGACGGAACAACCCTCGCCACCAACCGCTACGAGGGTCGGATCGGCGCTGACTGAGGCGGAGGTAATTAAGCCGGAGGCCGAGGCGGCCCGGACCCCTCTCGCCGATCGGGCATCTGAAGTGGCAATCGGCTCGGAGATGGCCATCCCCAGCGCGCTACTCTCACCCCTGCGAACGCCTCACCCCGTCGCACCGGGGCCATCGCACGAGGAGGGAACCATGGCCCAAACCACTGAGCAGCGCTACCGCGTGACGCCGGTCCGACCGCGAGGCCGCCAGTGGCCCTTCCCTCTGAACCTGTACCAGAGCGCGGTGGGTCGCAAGTGGGTCATGGCCCTCACCGGCATCGGCCTCATCGGGTTCGTGCTGGTCCACATGATCGGCAACCTCCACCTGTATGAGGGCCCAGCCCGGATGCACGAGTACGCCGAGTCGCTACGGACTCTGGGCGGAGGCCTGGTACCCAAGGGCGCTGTCCTGTGGCTGATGCGGGCGGGCCTGCTCACCATGTTCGTCCTGCACCTGCACTCGGCCATCACCCTCAGTCGGATGAGTGGCAACGCCAGTGAGAAGGCCAGCATGGTCAGCGGAGCCAAGAAGTACGAGGGTGGGCGGGACCACATTGCCGCCACCTTCGCTAGCCGCACCATGCGCTGGACCGGCCCGATCATTGCCCTGTTCATCCTCTACCACCTGGCCGATCTGACCTGGGGCTGGTGGCTGGGCGACGACTTTGTGGCCGGCGATCCGTACCACAATGTGGCGACGTCACTCGGGGCCCTACCGGTGGCCATCCTCTACGTGGTGGCCAATATGGCGTTGGCGTGGCACATCTACCACGGGGCCTGGTCGATGTTCCAGAGCCTCGGTGTGAATAACCCCCGTTACAACCACCTGCGGCGCACGTTGGCCACCAGCCTGGCCGGGCTGATCCTCGTCGGGAACCTGAGCTTCCCGATCCTCACCCAAGCCGGCCTAGTCGACGATGACGGGCGCCAGTGCCCAGCCGACGCCACACACGTTCTCGAATGCCTGGCCGACCAGGCGTCGGACCACTAGGCGACGGATCGGCAGGAGACACCATGAGCAACGCAACCCCGCCTGACCAGGCCACGACGAGCCCGGCCCTGAACAGCAAGATCCCTACCGGCGATGTGGCCGACATGTGGGAGAACCACAAGTTCTCCATGAATCTGGTCAACCCCAACAACAAGCGCAAGTTCGACGTGATCGTCGTCGGTACCGGTCTGGCCGGTGCCTCGGCAGCTGCTTCGCTCGGCGAGTTGGGGTACCGGGTGAAGGCCTTTACCTTCCACGACAGCCCCCGACGTGCCCACTCGATCGCCGCACAGGGCGGCATCAACGCGGCGAAGAACTACCCGAACGACGGCGACTCGGTCCACCGACTGTTCTATGACACCGTCAAGGGTGGCGACTACCGCTCCCGGGAGGCCAACGTCCACCGGCTGGCCGAGGTCTCGGTCAATATCATCGACCAGGCCACCGCCCAGGGCGTGCCGTTCGCCCGCGACTACGGCGGCCTGCTCGACAACCGCTCGTTCGGTGGCGCCCAGGTGTCTCGGACCTTCTACGCCCGTGGCCAGACCGGGCAGCAGCTACTCATCGGCGCCTACTCGGCCCTGATGCGCCAGGTAGCCGCCGGGACCGTCGAACTGCACAGCCGCGCCGAACTGCTCGACGTCGTCAAGAAGGACGGTCGGGCGTGCGGCATCGTCACCCGTGACCTCGTCTCCGGCGAGGTCACGCCCCACTCGGCGCACGCCGTGGTGCTGGCCACCGGCGGCTACGGCAACGTCTACTTTCTGTCCACCAACGCGATGATGTGCAACGTCACGGCGGCCTGGCGGGCCCACAAGAAGGGCGCCTTCTTCGCCAACCCCTGCTACACACAGATCCACCCGACCTGCATACCGGTCAGCGACGACTTCCAGTCCAAGCTCACCCTGATGTCCGAATCGCTACGCAACGATGGTCGCATCTGGGTACCCGACGCAAACGACGACGCACGCATGGCCGCCGAGATCCCCGAGGCTGAACGCGACTACTACCTGGAACGCAAGTACCCGGCCTTTGGAAACCTGGTGCCACGTGACGTGGCGTCGCGTAATGCCAAAACGGTGTGTGACGAGGGCCGGGGCGTAGGCCCATTGAAGAACGGCGTGTTCCTTGACTTCCAGGTAGCCATCGCCCGTGACGGCGTGGATGCCATCTCCGAGAAGTACGGGAACCTGTTCGATATGTACCACCGGATTACCGGTGAGAACCCATACGAGCAGCCGATGCGGATCTATCCGGCCATCCACTACACGATGGGTGGCCTTTGGGTGGACTACCACCTGATGACCTCGGTGCCTGGCCTGTACTCGATCGGTGAGTCCAACTTCTCGGACCATGGCGCCAACCGCCTCGGAGCGAGTGCCCTCATGCAGGGCCTGGCTGACGGCTACTTCGTGCTGCCGTACACCATCGGTGACGATCTGGCCGGCCTGCTCGGCCAGTCTGCAGTACCTACCAACGACCCGGTGTTCACCGAGGCGATCGCCGGTGTGGCCGATGAGCAGAATCGCTGGCTGTCCGTCAACGGGACGAAGTCGGTCGATTACTACCACCGGGAACTCGGTCGCATCACCTGGGAACATATTGGCATGGGTCGCACCGGGGCCGGCCTCACCCGGGCCCTCTCGGAGATACCGGCCCTGCGCGACGAGTTCCACTCCAACGTGCGGGTGCTGGGCAGCGCAGAGACCCTCAACCAGTCCCTCGAGAAGGCCGGCCGGGTGGCCGACTTCTTCGACCTGGCTGAACTCATGGCTCGAGACGCCCTGGAGCGGGAGGAGTCATGCGGTGGCCACTTCCGCGAGGAACACCAGACGGCCGAGGGTGAGGCCCAGCGCGACGACGAAAACTTCGCCCACGTGGCGGCCTGGGAGTGGAACGGCGAGGGCACGGCCCAGACCCGCCACCGCGAGGAACTGACTTTCGAGAACGTGGCGCTGGCACAGCGCTCCTACAAGTAGGCCCGGGCAAGAGAGGAACAGAGGAAAACCAACATGTCGTCAGGACCAGTTTCTTCAGAGCACGGCACCGTTATCAATGTCACCCTCAAGGTGTGGCGTCAGGATGGACCGGACGACGCCGGTCGCTTCGACGTGCACCAGCAGGCCATCAGCACCGATGCCTCCTTCCTCGAGATGCTCGACCAGCTCAACGAACAACTCAACGACGCCGGCAACGAGCCGGTGGCCTTCGAGAGCGACTGCCGCGAAGGCATCTGCGGCACGTGTGGCGTGATGATCAACGGGCGGGCGCATGGTCCGCAGAAAGCCACGGCCACCTGCCAGTTGCACATGCGGGAGTTCCGCGACGGCGACGAGATCGTCATCGAACCGTTCCGGGCGGCCGGTTTCCCGGTGCTGCGCGACCTGGCCGTCGACCGTTCACCGCTGGACCGCATCATTGAGGCCGGCGGCTACATCTCGGTCAACACGGGTGCGGCATCTGACGCCAATCTCACCCCCGTGCCCAAGGTGGCCGCTGACATGGCGTTCGACGCCGCGGCATGCATTGGTTGTGGGGCCTGCGTGGCGGCGTGTCCGAACTCGGCCGCCCAGTTGTTCACCTCGGCCAAGATCGGCCACCTCGGACTCCTACCCCAGGGCCAGGCCGAGCGTTGGAGTCGGACCGAGAGCATGGTCGAGACCATGGAGGAGTTCTTCGGCTCGTGCACCAACCACGGTGAGTGCTCCGAGGCGTGCCCGAAGGAGATCTCGCTGGACTTCATCGCCTTCATGAACCGTGACTACATGAAGGCCAAGGTCAAGAACCGAGCGCTGGCCGGCCAACGCTGACCCGGCACCGGGGGCCGGATCTCGTCCATCTCCCTGCAAGGTCGGCTTCCTCCTCAACTATCCGTACCTGACCGACACCATCAACGCGGCGCCCGGCGAGCGCTATCCGGTACTGGTCCGTTCCGACGAACCCGGTGTCTGGGCATGCCACTACCACATCCTCAGCCATATAGAACGCAACGACGGGATGTTCGGCATGGTTACCGCCATGATCGTCCAGGAGGCCTGGGTAACAGCCCATCTCCAGAATCGATGATGCATCCGGTTGACAGAAGCATGCTCCGGCGCGACGGTTGACGTGCCACCCGATTCCGCGACCATCCCGACGCTCCACTGACCGGGGCACCGGGTATACGGCGGATCTAGAGGTGGACGGACACGGCAACGACCACGAGTGAAGGGGAGGAGATCACATGCAACCTGAACCCTCCCCCTCGTTGGTCCCGACCCCAACGATCGCCCCGTTCGGGGCATTGACGGGCCCGCCCTGTCGATCACCGCCCAACGGGTGAGTTCGAGGCCCGCCGAACGAGTTGGTCCCCTCACGCTCTCTCGACCAGAGCCCTACTGGGCCACGGAGAACGTTGACGCGCGACGGCTCGAAACCGGGCCCGGCGATGGCGGCGTCCTTCCACCCGCCGGAAGGGCGTCGCCTTCGCGTTCAGGCTCAACTAGCCCGGTTCAGGTGCATCCGGAGACGAGGTAAAAGTTCGGGCACCAGGCCGTCGGGTAGCTCATGGCCGAGTTCCTCGACCAGCCAGAGCTCGGCACCCCGGACCCCCTCGGCGAGCGCCAGAGCATGCTCGACGCTGAACACCGGATCGGCCGTGCCGTGCACGACCAGCGTGGGTCGCTCGATGCCATCCAGACGATCCAGACGCGACGGCGAGGCACTGACGGCCACACCGTGGCCGGACTCCGGGTACCAGCAGCGATCCACCTCAGCCACCGCTATCTGGAGCCGATCGGCGGTAGGCACCGGGTGACGAGGCCCGGCGAACCACTCGCCCTGCTCCACGATCCACGCCGCCCGGGCCTCTCCGGTCTCGGGAGGCTCGGCGAACAACCTCTCGGTCATCCGATCCACCAACCAGTCGGCAGCCATCGGAAGCCGCTCGTCGCCCAGGCCGGGGGTCGAACAGACCAGGGTCAGGGTGGCCACCCGGTCGGCATGGTCCAGCGCCAGCAACTGGCCGACCATGCCACCCATGGATCGACCGATCACATGGGCCCGGTCAATCCCGTGGGTATCCATCACGGTCAGTGCATCATCGGTCAGATCGTCCAACGTGTAGCCGACATCCGCCGGGACCTTGGTGGACAGGCCGCTGTCACGGTGGTCGTAGCGGACCACCCGGTGGCCGAGGGCCGTCAGGGGCTCAATGAGCGCCGGCGTCCAACTGGTGCAGTGGGCGTCAGCGCCCGCCACCAGCAGGATCGGCAGGGCTGCCGCCTCCCCATTACAGCCGACGGCACCAGCACCGAGGCCCGTCGGCTCGAAGCATTCCGAGAAGATCTCGACGGCGAACGACGTCGGCTCAGTCACGACGTCGAGGGTACCGGTGACCTCCGGGGGCGGGGCTAGCGTCGCCGCCGTGTCCCACCGCCACCCCGTGAAGGTCCGTTTCTACGAGCTGGACCCCTACGGCCACCTGAACCACAGCGTCTACGTGCAGTTGTTCGAAACCGGACGGGTCGAGCTGCTGGACGAGGCCGGTCTGGGCCTCCAAGGCTTGGAAGGTGAGGGCTACCGCTTTGTGGTCACCCAGATCGCCACGAGGTTCCTGGCCTCTGCAATGGGCGGTGACGCTCTGATCGTGGAAACCGAGGTGCTGGAGATCCGACGTGCCTCGTCACGATGGGGACAGCGGATCCTGCGGGCTGATCCCGAGACCGGGACCGAACACCTCCTAGCCACTCAGGAGGTGGTCGCCGCGGTCACTGGGAGCAACGGTCGACCCACCCGCTTCCCGGCGACCATGGCCGACCGCCTCGGTCCGTATCTGGCCGCCGACGCGACGCCTACGACATGACCGGTCAGGACGGCGGGACCGGCCACCACGAGAACACCGGCCACCAACGCGCTCCAGGGTTGCGGGAGGCGATGGGAATGGTCGGGCGGGGGGCGGCCATGGGAGCAGCCGACGTGGTACCCGGGGTCTCGGGCGGCACCGTCGCCCTGCTCACCGGTATCTACGACCGCCTTATCGGCAGCCTCGGAGACGGCGCCCGAGGACTCGGCCGCCTCGTCCGAGGCGACCTACGGGGAGCCGTCCTCCAACTACGCCAACTCGACTGGACGTTCATCATCCCGCTGCTGGTCGGCCTGCTGGGTGCCGTGGTGCTGCTCGCCGGAGTGATCGAGGGTGCCCTCATCGACCACCCGGAGCCCATGGCCGGCCTGTTCCTCGGGTTGGTAGCCGCCTCGGTGATGGTCGCCCAGCGAAAGGTGGCATGGACCGTCGGGCGCCTAGTCGTCGCGGGGATCGTCGGCCTCACCCTGTTCGTGGCCCTCGGCTGGCAGGGTCCCCCGGTGACCGATCCATCGGCGCTCGCCCTGTTCGCTTCGGGCGCCGTGGCCATCTGCGCCATGGTCCTGCCCGGAATCTCCGGATCGTTCCTCCTCCTCATGTTGGGCATGTACACCACGGTGATTGACATCGTCGACGAGCGGATGCTGGCCGACGCGGCGATCTTCGGAGCCGGAGCAGTGGTCGGCCTCTCCTGCTTCTCCACGGTGCTGTCGCGCCTGTTGGACGAGCGGGCAGACGACGTGCTGGCCGTCATGGTGGGCCTGCTCCTCGGCTCGGGCCGGGTGTTATGGCCATGGCCCCACGGTGTGGGGGTGGTGAGTCGCCACGCCGGTGATGCTGTCGGAGGTGCCGGGCTGGGTTGGCCCGATACGGCTGGCGGCCTGGCGGTACCAACCCTGCTGGCCGGTCTGGCCGTGGTCGTGGTGCTGGGCGTGGAACGTCTGGCTCGTCAGTGAAGTAACCCCTGACCTGATATCGGGCTCAGTCGTAGGGGGGAAATGGATCGGTGTCGGGATCACTGTCCGGCGGATCACCTTCGGCGGTGACCAACGGGTAGAGGTCGTCAGGCGTGTCGCGCGGACACGTCCAGTCGATCTCGTTGGCCACCCCGGCCAACTCGGCGAAGGGCCGTAGAAAGGTGAAGTAGACGTAGGCCCCGCAGGCGATCCGCTGGTCCCGCTCCATGGCCACGATGTCGCGGTAGTGCTGCTTCTGAGCCGCTCGGCACGACGCGGCCACCCGGTCGAGATCGTCATCGGTCAGCGGTCGGAGGGACCCATCTGATTCCCCATCAGGCCCCACCCCGTCAGTGGTCCACAGGCCGAAGCCCACAAGATGGTCCAGATAGTCCTCCGGCGACGACACCGTGGTGCCGTAGTCGGTGATCGACACGTCCACTTCTTCGTCCAGCACGAGGGCGGCCGTCAGGTTGGAGAAGGGAACGGCGTCGGCCACGCCGGACCACGCGAAGTCGCTGCGTCCCAGCCGGAAGTAGTCGCGTACCACCAGCGTGCGTCCGTCACCCAGGGGGTACGGCCCAGTGTCGCCGTGCCCCACCCGGGTGTCGAAGTAGAGGAGGAACAGGTGGTTGATGATGGTGGCGTTGGCCCGGCGGATCCGGTCCCGACGCTCGTCGTCGACCGGCGTCGTCCCAGCGGTCAGGGCCTTGACCGTCCCAACGTCCATCACGTCCAGGCGGTCACCCACCTCGGCCGCGTGGAGGTGATCACCACCGCGGTAGGCCTGCGAGGTCCGGGCCCAGAAATCCAGCACCGTGTCGGCCCGGGCCAGACCGGCCGGTCCGGCGTCGATCGTCGGCTCGACCATGTTCATGACGTTGCGACCGATCAGGAAGAAGTTGGCAACTCCCCACAGGAACACCGAATCGGCCTGGCAGCCGGGACGGTGGGCCATGGCCCCAATCTCTTCGGGGGCGCGGGCAGCGGTGATGACCTCGACAGCCGACGGATACCGCAGGAAGGCCTCGATACACGAGACCGTTACATACTGGGTAACCGGGATGAGCTGGGATGAATACGCCGTGCGCTCGGCCACCAGGCGCCGGGTGACCGGATTGATGGCCCGGATCCGATCGTTGACCCGGTCACGCACAGACGTATCGATCTCCGGTTCGCTCACGGGGTCGCAGTCCGGACCACACCATCGACGCCCGCCCCGTCCAACTCCACCACAGTGTCGTTCATCGGCTCAGCCAGACCCTCGGGTTCTCCCTCGAAGACATCGACGGTGTCGAACTCGAAGGCGATGACCCCGGGGATCCGGTATTCCCTACTGATGATCCCGATGTGGCTCCGGATGGTCCCGCCCGTGCACACCACGCCGGTCAACTCGTCGAAGATGGGGCCCAGGAAGGTGGCCCCAGCATCGCGGACCACGGCTACCACGCCCTCCGCCCCCGTCTCACAGTCCATAAGGTCCAGAACGTCCTCGGCGTTCTCGAGGCGAAGCCACCGACCGCGCACGGTTCCGAAGTCGTAAGTCTTCTGTCCCCGGCCGACTTCCCGCTGCTCCGTCATCGGGACGGGACCGTAGCCGTGACGACCCGGCTACCGACACCAGACCGACCCGTACCCTCCCATCAGGCCGTGGCCCGCTCCTAGGCTCCGACAGATGGCCGAACCGCTCACCGATGCATGGATTGAGGCGCTGGCCGACGCGGCCCGCGGACGGACGGTGTCCACCGGTATCACCCTGGTCTTGGAGTATCGGGTGGTCGACGGCCCCGCGTGGCACCTGACGGTGGCCCACGGCGAGATCCGGGTGGATGCCGGTCCGGCCGAAGCGCCCGACGTGTCGTTCCAGGCCGAACGGTCCACTGCCCTGGCCATGGCCGACGGATCTCTGGACCCGCTCCGTGCGGTAATCGACGGCGATTTGCTCCTACACGGCGACCCACGCACACTGGTCGCTAACCGCGATGTGCTCGACGACCTCGGCGACCTGTTCGCCAGCTGTTGAAACGGCAGTCTTCGACCTAGAGCAGGCCGAGGCCCCGGACCATCTCGCGCTCGGACTCCAGTTCGGCCACCGAAGCGTCGATCCGGACACGGGAGAACTCGTCGAGTTCCAGACCCTGCACCACCGACCAGCGGCCGTCTGCGCACGTGACAGGCAAGCCGCACAGCAGCCCCTCGGGCACGCCGTAGCTGCCGTCGGATGGCACGCCCATGCTCACCCAGTCATCGTCACCGGTGCCCAACACCCAGTCGTGAACGTGGTTGATGGCCGCATTGGCCGCCGACGCGGCGCTCGATGCGCCCCGGGCCTCGATGATGGCCGCCCCGCGTTGCTGCACGGTGGGGATGAACTCGCCCTCCAGCCACACCTGATCGTCGATGACCGTCGCCGCCGACCGGCCACCCACCTCGCAGTGGAACAGGTCCGGGTACTGGGTGGCCGAGTGGTTGCCCCAGATCGTCATTCGGGACACATCGGTCACTGGAACGCTCGCCTTCTGGGCCACCTGGGTCATGGCCCGATTGTGGTCCAGACGCATCATGGCGGTGAAGCGTTCATCGGGAACGTCCGGCGCGCTATTCATGGCGATGAGGCAATTGGTGTTGGCTGGGTTACCGACCACTAAGACCTTCAGGTCGTCGGATGCGTGATCGTTCAGCGCCCGACCCTGCACGGTGAAGATGGCCCCGTTGGCCTCCAGTAGATCCTGGCGCTCCATGCCCGCACTCCGGGGGCGGGAGCCGACCAGCAGCGCCACGTCGGCACCCTCGAAGGCGGTACCCGGGTCATCGCTCAGGACCATGTCGGCCAGCAACGGGAAGGCGCAGTCGTCGAGTTCCATGGCCACGCCGTCGAGCGCGCCCATGGCCGGTGGGATCTCCAGCATCTGGAGGATGACCGGCTGGTCGGAACCCAGGAGCGCACCACTGGCGATGCGGAACACGAGGCTGTAGCCAATCTGACCGGCGGCGCCGGTGACGGCGACTCGAATGGGGGTGGCGCTCATGGTGGGCTCCTATTTCTGGGAGACGGGTTTCTGGGACTACGGGTTACTGGAATGCAAGCGGGGCCTGCTCGCAGGAGGTCACACCCGAGGCTACCGATCGGTTCCCGAGCGGTCCCCACCGCGCCCGGGTGACGGAGGGCTCAGGTCCGAGGGCCAGAACGACCGTCAGGCAGCCAGTCGGGCGGGAGAAGGAAGACTTCGGCGGGGCGGGTGAAGTGGGCCAGAAACTCCGCCGGCAGCACCGGTCGGCGTCCGTCCTCCGGTCGGATCTGGCTGGCGTAGGCGTCGATGCCGGCCCGCTTCCTGCCCAGCAGGTCGTTGTCAAGGTCGAACCGGGCAGCTTGCGGGAACGGAATCTTCGGACCACTGGGATCGTCCCAGTTCCATGACCAGACCGGAAACGAAATCAGTGTTACCCCGGCCTCGGCGGCCACAATGGCCGCCACCCGCCCGCACACGTCATGATCCGGATGGCCGTCGCTGGGCCACGGCGCCAGACAGACAGACGCTCCATCCAGCAGCGGTGCCAGACCTGTAGCGAGCGCGACGCCCCAGGCGTCGGCATCCCCGTGGGCACCGAAGTCGGGTAGCGACAGTCTCGTTCGGGTGGGCTCGATCCCCGCGGCCGCGTAGGCCGCTGCAGTCTCGGCTAGACGTCGCTCTACTAGGTCGCGCCGGCCGGCATCGGACAGATACGGATGGGACAGCTCGCCGTCGGTAGCGGCCAGCACCCGGATCTCCGTACCGGCGTCGGACGCTGCAGCCAGCGTGGCGCCAGCGGCCAGCAGTTCGTCGTCGGGATGGGGGGCTACCAGCACGATCGGACCACCAGGTGGCCAGGGGTCTATCTCCGGCAGACGAGCCACCACGTCGTCCCAGTCGGTGGCCGTGCGACCGGCCACCGGGTCGAGCGGGTCGAGCGGGTCGAGCGATGCCACCATCAGGACAGTTGCCGGGTGCCGCCCAGCCATGAGGCGTACAGGCCGGCGTAGACCCCACCCCGCTCCACCAGTTCGGTGTGGGGTCCGGACTCGACGATCCGACCATCATCGAACACCAGAACCAGATCCGAACGCTCGGCGGTCGACAACCGGTGGGCCACACTGACCGTGGTCCGCCCGGCGGCCAGCCGCTCCATGGCTCGCTCCAACGTCGTCTCGGTCTCCGGATCCACCGCCGAGGTCGCCTCGTCGAGCACCAGCAGGCCGGGGTCGGCTAGCTGCGCCCTCGCCAGGGCCACCAACTGGCGCTCACCGACCGACAACCCCTCGCCCCGTTCACCCACCCGGGTATCCATCCCGTCCACCAGACCGGACACCCAAGCGGTCAGTCCGAGGGCCTCGACCGCGTCGATCACGTCGGCATCGGTGGCACCCACCCGTCCGTACCGGATGTTCTGGGCGACCGAGGTGTCAAACAGGAATCCGTCCTGAGGGACCATCCGAATAGAGCGACGGCGATCCTCCGGCGAGACGTCCCGGAGGTCGACCCCACCGACGAGCATCCGGCCCCCGGTGGGGTCGGCCAGACGGGTCAGCAGGCGGGCGAAGGTGGTCTTTCCTGATCCGGTCTCACCCACCACGGCCACCGACGCGCCGGCGGCCAGATCGACGTCGATCCCGTGGAGCACCGGACCACCAGTCCGGTAGCGGAACTCGACTGCCTCGGCCCGCACGGCCAGTGCCCCAACGGGCAGCGGCAGCGGTGTGGACGGATCGACCAGATCCACCTCGGTGTCGAGCACATCGAGGATCTTCCACCAGCCGGCCAACGCCGTCTGGGTCTGGTCGAGCACTTCTCCAAGCTCGCTGATAGGCGCCACCAGCAGGTTGCACAGGAAGATGAAGGCCACCAACTGGCCTGAGCTCACACCCCACGCATCGCCCCACCACACGCCGGCACCGATGACCGCGGCAATAGCCGTCACCCCGAATACGTCGCTCAATGGCAGGATCAGCGAGAAATACCGGGCGGCCTTCATCTGCTGGTCGAATTGGGCGTCAATGGCCGCTCGAACCCGACCCCGCATGGACTCGCGATGGCCGTAGGCCCGGACCACCTCGACCCCGTGGACCGACTCAGAAACGATCCCAAGAGTGTCTGACACCCGGGTCCGAAGATCCTCGTACGCCACCAGCTGACGGGACTGCATCCACCGCAGGATGGGCAGCAGCGGAAGGTGCAGCACCAGGACCACCACGGTCAGCTGCCACGAGTAGACCGCCATGATGATCAGCACGGTAACGATCTGGACCGAGTCGATGATCCAGGCAATGGCCCCCCACTGGGCGAACTGGGTGAGCGTCTCCACGTCGCTGGTCACCCGGGCGGTGAGCACACCCTTCCGTGATGTCGTGTGCTCGGCCAGGCTCAACCGGTGGAGGTGTTCAAACGTACGGACCCGCAGGCCCAACAGGACGTTCTCGGCGGTGCGGACGAGACGGAAGTAGGTCACCTTCCCCAACTGGATGCTGGCCACCACCAGCACCGTGGCCCCAACACAGAGCGCCACCGCTCGACCCATGTGTATGCCGTCGTTGGTGATCGACAGGTCCATCACGGCCTGGATGAGCAGCGGAACCAGAAGTTTTCCTCCGGCCACTGACATGGCCATGGCCACCGTCTGGGGAAGGCCCACTCGCAGTTCGGGCGAGGCCGCCATGCCGCGGCGCAGCACCGATAGGGCGCTCACCCCCTCGATGCGACGGGGATCGGCGTCGCTCACCGGGGCTCCCCGATCGGTCCGGGTCCGGTCGGGCCCGTCGAACCGGTCGCCACCGAGACCCCGCCCGCCAGTTCGTAGGCCCTGGCCAGAGCCGCATAGCCCTCCACCTCGAGGAGTTCCTCGTGGGTTCCCGAAGCGGCGATCCGACCGCCGTCGAGGAACAGCACCCGGTCGGCCAACCGAATGGTGGCCAGACGATGGGCCACCACCAGCAGGGTGGGACGCGCCAGCGGGGAGCTCGCCACTAGCCGATCCGACTCGTGATCGGTGGGGCGACGCAATGCGTTCAGGATCCCCGCCTCGACCACCGGATCGATGGCCGACGTGGCATCGTCCAGCACCAGCACGGCGGGGCGTCGGAGCAGGGCCCGAGCAATAGCCAGACGTTGCCGCTGGCCACCCGACAGGGTCACCCCCCGCTCACCGACCATGGTGTCCATCCCCTCGGTAAGGGCGGCCACGAAATCGGTGGCCGCCGCGACGTCTAGGGCAGCAGCCAACTCCTCGTCACCGACATCGCGACCCAGCGTCAGGTTCGCCCGAACCGTGTCAGCGAACAGGAACGTCTCCTGGAGGACGGTGGCCACCGAGACGGCCACCCCCTCGGGACCCAGTGTGGTGGTCGCCTTAGCTCCAATGTGGACCTCGCCGCTACTTGGTGGTACCAGGCCGGCCAGCAGAGCCACCACCGTGCTCTTTCCCGAGCCCGTGGCACCGACGAGGGCCACCGACTCGCCGGGTTCTAGTCGCAGGTGGAGGTCACGGAGCACCTCGAGACCGTCGGGATGGGCGAAGGCCACGGCCTCGAACTCGACGACGACCGGGCCCGCGTCATGTCGTGCGGAACCCGGGCTGGCCTCGGGACGGGGCTCGGTCGCCTCGGCCAGCACTCCGTCGATCCGATCCATGGCCACCACGGACCGGGGCATCTCCTGGAACAGGAACCCCAGGATCTCCATGGGCAGGGTCAGGATGCTGAACAACGACATGGCCCGGACCACCTCGCCAATGGTCACCGAGCCGCTGTCGACCAACCACACTCCCACCAGCAGCAGGACGATGATCCCGATCTGGGGCAGCGAATAGTAGAGGGGGGCGTATCTCGAGCGGAGCCTGCCAACCGCCAGACGGTGGTTCCGGAGATCATTGGCCGCATCGGAGAATCGGTCCACCTCGGCGGCCTCCCGACCCAACGTCTTGACGATCAGAACGCCATCCAAGCTCTCGTGGGCAATGCCTGACAAGACGCCAACGGCCTCCTGTCCGGCGGCGGCCGGAGCCTCCACCTTCCGGGTAAATCGCCGATTCAGAAGAGTCAACGTGGGAAACATCACCACGGCCACCAACGCGAACCACGGGTGGACAACCAGCAGGCTGACGAGAGATGCCACAGCCAGCACGATCACCGACAACGAGAAGGCCAACGGCTTGAGCATCGAGGTCGCTACCTCCACGTCGGCATCGGCGTGGGCCAGCAACTGGCCGGCGGGCCGAGCCCGGTGGAAGGCCAGGGGCACATCCAGGAACCGGTCGGTGACCGCCTCACGCCACGTGCGCTGGGTACTCACGGTGGCCAGCATGTTGAACCAGCGGCGAACCATGATCGACAGGGCCCTGACCACCCCGACGGCTACCACCACGGCCACAGCGATCAGCAGCGAGCGTCGCGACACGCCGTCGTCATCCAGCCCAGGGACGATCACCTCGTCGGTGATCCGACCGATCACCACCGTGAAGCCCACCACGGCTAGGGCGAACACGTTGGCCCCCATGATGGCCGCCGCATGGGACCACGGATGCAGACGCAGTGACCGCCAGATCAGCCGTCCTCCGCGACGCACCACACTCTCGGGCACGAGGTGCCCGGGTCGCGTACTCAGAGCCGGTCGACGACGGCCGAGGCGAACTCCGAGCACTTCACCTCGGTCGCACCGTCCATCAGGCGGGCGAAGTCGTAGGTCACGACCTTGTCGGTCACTGCCGACTCCACGGCTCGAACGATGTCATCGGCCGCATCCTGCCACCCGATGTGTTCGAACATGAGCACGCCCGACAGAAGCACCGATGACGGGTTGACCTTGTCCTGTCCGGCGTACTTGGGCGCCGTGCCGTGGGTGGCCTCGAAGATGCCGTGCCCGGTGACGTAGTTGGCGTTGCCACCCGGGGCAATGCCGATTCCCCCGACCTGCGCGGCCAAGGCGTCAGACAGGTAGTCGCCGTTGAGGTTCATGGTGGCGATCACGTCGAACTCTGCCGGTCGGGTCAGAACCTGCTGGAGGGCTATGTCGGCAATGGAATCCTGCACGAGGATCCGATCGCCCGGGTCGCCGTCACAGTCGTCCCAGCCCACCGCCACGTCAGAGAACTCCTCGCGGACCAGTTCGTAGCCCCACTTCTGGAAAGCGCCCTCGGTGAACTTCATGATGTTGCCCTTGTGTACCCAGTGGATCCGGGGACGCCCGCGATCCACCGCGTACTGCAGGGCCGCCCGCTGAAGGCGCTGTGAACCGGTCTTGGAGATCGGCTTGATACCGATGCCCGAATCCTCACGGATCCGCCACCCGAAGGCGTCCTCGAGAAGCTCGCGCAGCTTGAGGGCGTCGGGCGTCATGGCCTCGACCTCAAGGCCGGCGTAGATGTCCTCGGTGTTTTCCCGGAATATGACCATGTCGACCAGTTCGGGGTGCTTCACCGGCGACGGGACACCCTGGAACCAACGCACCGGGCGGAGGCAGACATATAGGTCAAGAATCTGGCGAAGGGCCACGTTCAGGCTGCGGAATCCCCCGCCGATCGGCGTGGTCAGCGGACCCTTGATGCCAATCAGGTACTCGGAAAAGATGTCGACCGTCTCCTGGGGAAGCCAGTCACCGGTCTCGTTGTAGGCCTTCTCGCCGGCGAGGACCTCCTTCCACTCCACGGTGTGGCCGTGCTTGGCCGCGGCGGCGTCCAATACGAGACGAGCCGCCGGCCAAATGTCGATGCCGGTGCCGTCGCCTTCGATGAACGGAATGATCGGATCGGTGGGCACCTGCAAGGTGCCGTCGACACCCATGGTGATCTTGTCTGCCATGGTTTGACCCTACCGATTCAAGGCCCCGAGGGACCCGTCTGGTCCGGACGGCGATCGATGCGTCAGGCGGGGTCGCGCATGGTGCCGAACCGAACCGGCCCGACCTGAGCCTCAGGCGCGTTCGGCGGCCTCGACAGTGTTGCGAAGGAGCATGGCCACAGTGGTCGGCCCCACGCCACCAAGGCGCGGCGTGATCCACGAGGCGACCTCGCCGACCGACTCGTCGACGTCGGCTAAAAGCTTCTTTCCCTCCCAGGAGATCCCGCCGCTCACCACGACCGCACCGGGTTTAACCATCTCGGGCTGGACAAAGGACGGCACGCCCAGGGCGGCCACCACGATGTCGGCCTCACGGGTCAGGTCGACCAGGTCGGGCACCGCCGAGTGCACCACGGTCACCGCGGCGTTGGCCCCCGGTGCCTTGGTGGTCAGGAGCAGAGACAGGGGTCGACCGAGGGTCGGGCCACGCCCGATAACCACCACATGCTTCCCGCTGATCTCGATGTCGTAGTGGACAAACAGGGCCTGAATGCCCGCCGGGGTGCACGGCACGGGGCCGTCCTCCTGGAGGACGAGGCGACCCAGATTGGTGGGGTGTAGGCCGTCGGCGTCCTTGGCCGGGTCCATAGCCAACAGGGCGGCGTTGAAGTCGAAACCGTCGGCCACCGGATGCTGGATGATGTAGCCGTGGACCGTCGGATCCTCGTTGAAATTGGCCACTGCCTCGTCGAGGGCCGCCGGGGGGTCGCCGGCCACCACCTGGATGTGGTGGGACGCGATGCCCACCAACTCGCAGGTCTCATGCTTCTTGCGGACGTAGCCGGCGCTCGCCCCGTCATCTCCAACGAGGATGGTGCCTAGGCCGGGGGTGATCCCGGCGGCCTTCAGGGCGTTGACCCGGGTACGGACGTCGTCGAGGACAGCCTCGGCGACCGGTCCTCCTTCGAGAAGTTGTGCGCTCATGGCCGGGAACGCTATCGGCGCCCGCCCGGCCCTTTACCTGGCGCCGATCAGTGGCGAAAGTGCCGTTCCCCGGTGAAGACCATGGCCATGCCCTGTTCGTTCGCCGCCGCGATCACCTCGTCGTCGCGCATCGACCCGCCGGGCTGGACCACCGCGCTGGCTCCCGCCTCGGCCGCCGCGTCCAGGCCATCACGAAACGGGAAGAAGGCGTCACTGGCGCACGCGCCACCAGCGGCCCGCCCGGCTGCCTTATCCGCGGCGATCCGTCCGGCATCGCGGCGGTTCTGCTGGCCGGCGCCGATGCCCACCGCCCGAAGGCCCTTAGCCAGCACGATGGTGTTGGAGTTGACCCGGGCGGCAACCCGCCAAGCGAAGACCAGATCGGCCCACTCCCCAACTGTGGGTTCCCGCTCGGTCACCACCTGCCACTGGGACGGCTCGGCGACCAGCCGGTCGGCGGTCTGAACCAGCAGGCCTCCGTCGATAACCCGCACGTCGAGTTCCGGCCAGGTGGGCGCCTCGGCCTCGAGGATCCGCAGGTTGGCCTTCTGCTGGAGGTGGGCTAGGGCATCGGATTCATAGTCTGGGGCTACCACCACCTCGGTGAACACCGTCGACAGCGACTCGGCCATGGCCAGGGTCACCGGTCGGTTGACGGCCACGATCCCACCGAACGCCGAGACCGGGTCGCACTCGTGGGCCGCCACGTAGGCCTCGGCGATGTCAGCACCGACCGCCGCCCCGCACGGGTTGGCATGCTTGATGACCACCGCTGTCGGCTCGTCGGCACCCGCTGTCACGCCGGGATCGCCCAGGGCGTGCACCAGACGCCATGCTGCCTCAGTGTCGAACAGGTTCAGATACGACATGGCCTTGCCACCGTGTACCACCGCGGTGTCCCACCATCCCGACGAACCGACCGTGCGATACCGGGCCCCCACCTGGTGGGGGTTCTCGCCGTAGCGGAGGTCCTGAACACGCTCCAGCGCCAGGTGCATCGACGGCTTGAGCGGATCGGGATCACTGGCATCAGACCCGTCCGCATCGGGCCCGCCGGAATCCGGTCCGTCGAACCACTGGACGATCGCTGCGTCGTAGGCCGCAGTGTGGGCGAAGGCCGCTCGGGCCAGCTGGTGCCGGGTCGCATCCGATAGCGCCCCGTCGGCCCGCAGCTCGGCCAGCAGGCTGTCGTAGTCCGCCGGGTCCACGACCACGCCAACGTGAGCGTGGTTCTTGGCCGCGGCACGGACCATGGTCGGCCCGCCGATGTCAATCAGTTCGATGCCCGGATCCGACGAGAACGAATAGAGGTTGCCCACCACCAGGTCGATGGGGGTGATGCCCCGCTCCCGCAGGTCGTGCACGTGGGACGGGTCAGATCGGTCGGCCAGGATCCCCCCGTGGACCATTGGGTGGAGAGTCTTGACCCGCCCACCCAGCATCTCCGTCATCCGGGTGATCTCAGCCACCTCGATCACCGGAATGCCCTCGCCGGCCAGAAGTGATGCCGTCCCGCCGCTGGACACCAGGTCCCACCCCAGATCCACCAGGCCACGGGCCAGGTCCACGATGCCCTCCTTGTCGTAGACCGACAGCAGGGCACGGCGAGGACTGGGCTGGGTGGCGGGGCTCACGAGGTGGCTCCTTCGTTTGCGGGTTCAGAGGCGGATGCGGATCGGGACTGGGCCGACTCGAGCGAGATATCGCCGGCGAGAACCGCCCGCAGGGTGTCGACGTACAGGCGACGCTCGACAACCTTGATGCGTTCGTGCAGCGAGACCTCATCGTCGTCGGGACGGACGGGCACCTCCTGCTGGGCAAGGATCGGGCCGGCGTCTACCTCGAGGGTGGCAAGGTGAACTGTGCAACCCGTGACGTCCACCCCGGCGGCCAGGGCATCACGCACGCCGTGCCAGCCCGGGAAGGCCGGCAGTAGAGCCGGGTGGGTGTTGAGCACCCGGCCGGCGAAGCGGTCGTGGAAGGGCTGACCAAGGATGGTGCCAAAGCCGGCCATGGCCACCAGGGTCACACCTCGTTCGCCCAGCCAGTCGGCCAGCATGGCCGAATAGCCGTCACGGTCGAAGTTGTCGCCGAAGGAGTGACGGCGGACCACCACCGCCTCGATGTCGTGTCCGGCGGCCCGTGAGACCGCGGCGCACGGTCGGTCCGAGACCACGAGGGCCACGGGCAGGCCGGCGTCGACCATTGCATCCAGAATCGAACCGGTACCCGAGACCAGTACCGCCAGCGACATGTCGACGACCGTACCAGCGACGGTTCGGACGGCTTTCGGGCGGTTCGGCTCAGTGACCCGCTCAGCCACCCATTTCAGAAACGATGTCGGCCATGTGTTCGCCAGCCTCGGTGGGGTTCAGGCCCACCCGCACACCAGCGTCGCGCAGGGCTTCCATCTTGGCGGCCGCCGTGCCCCGTCCACCAGAGACAATGGCCCCGGCGTGGCCCATCTTCTTGCCTGCGGGCGCTGTCACGCCGGCCACGTAGGCGGACACGGGCTTGGTCATGTGTTCGGCAATGAACTCGGCGGCCTCCTCCTCGGCAGACCCTCCGATCTCACCGATCATCATCACGGCCTTCGTCTCAGGGTCGGCCTCGAAGGCACGGAGACAGTCGATGAACGACGTGCCCGGAACGGGATCGCCACCAATGCCCACACACGTGGTGCAGCCGATGCCCTTCTCCTTGAGCTCGTACAGCGCCTGGTAGGTAAGCGTGCCTGATCGGCTCACAATGCCGACCGGTCCGCCGGGCAGGGCGATGTGGCCGGCGGTGATGCCGATGTTGGCCTGTCCCGGCGAGATAATGCCCGGGCAGTTGGGGCCCAGCATCTGGACACCGGGATGGTCCCGCTTCAACCGGTTGTAGAACTCGGCCTCGTCGTGGGCCGGTACACCCTCGGTGATGGCCACGATGAACTCCACGCCACCCTCGGCAGCCTCCAGCACGGCGTCGCGCACGCCGGGGGCCGGAATGAAGATGCACGAAGCCGTGGCCCCAGTCTCGGCGACCGCCTCGGCGACCGAGGCGTACACGGGGATTCCATCCACGTCGGTTCCGGCCTTGCGGGGGTTGGTTCCGGCCACGACCTGCGTGCCGTAGTCACGGTTCAAGAGGCCGTAGTAGCGGCCCTGGCTGCCGGTCAGGCCCTGGTAGACGACCTTCGTGTCAACGTCGACGAAGATGCTCATCGAGCGCTCCCTTCGTCAGAACCTGCACTGGCCAGACCCACTGCCCGACGGGCCGCCTCAAGCATGGTGGGCGCCATCTGCAGGCTGTCAGACAGGTGTGGTTCGAGGATGGCCCGACCCTCGTCGGCGTTGGTGCCGTCCAAGCGGATGACGATCGGGGCGTCGATGTCGACCCGTTCGAGGGCGCCCACGATGCCGTTAGCGACCTCCTCGCCACGGGTGATGCCGCCGAAGATGTTGATGAAGATGGACCGCACGGCCGGGTCGTTGTTGATGACCTCCAGTGCCCCGGCCATGACATCGGCGTTGGCGCCGCCGCCGATGTCCAGGAAGTTCGCTGGGCTGCCGCCCACCTGGTTGACCACGTCGACCGTGGACATGGCCAGGCCGGCGCCGTTGGCGATCACGCCCACCGAACCGTCCAGCCCCACGTATTGCAGGCCCCGGGCATGGGCTGCCGTTTCGCGTTCGTCGCGGGTCTGGGTCTCGTCGAAGGCCGCGTAGTCCTCGTGGCGGAACGTTGAGTTGGCGTCGAGTGTGACCTTGGCGTCCAGCACGTGGACCCGGCCCTCGGGAGTCAGGATCAACGGGTTGATCTCGACCAGGTCGGCGTCGCCCTCGACGTAGGCCGTGTAGAGCTGCTGGAGGATGGCCACCGTTCCTTCAACGGCGGCTGCGGGCAGGGCAGCGGCGACCACCCATTCGCGCGCCGTGGTCTCGTCGAGCCCGTCCACCGGATCGATCCACACCTTGGCGATGGCCTCAGGGTTCTTCTCGGCCACCGTCTCGATCTCCACGCCGCCTTCGGCCGACAGCATGCCAAGGTGCTTCTTGGCTGACCGGTCCAGGGTGAACGAGGCGTAGTACTCCTCGGCAATATCGGACGCCTTCTCGATCCACACCCGTCCCACCACATGGCCGCTGATGTCTAAGCCGAGGATGGACGTGGCGTGGGTACGAACGTCGTCGATTGTTGCGGCGAACTTGACGCCACCGGCCTTGCCCCTCCCGCCGGTATGGACCTGGGCCTTGACCATGACCGGGGTGCCGAGACGTTCGGCCGCAGCCACCGCCTCGTCCACCGTGAAGGCGATCTCACCGTCAGAGATGGGCATGCCGTAGCGGGCAAAGAACTGCTTTCCCTGGTACTCGAACAGATCCACCCGGTCGCCTCCCGACGATTCCAGCCGGCGTGCATCCGCCGACGTCGACCGGTCGATCCTAGGCTCGGGTCCGGATAGGCCTCCCGTTGGGGAGGTGTGACGTCCACCCCAGCCCACTGACTGCCCACCCACCGAAGCTGAGAAGGGAAACCACATCTAGTGACCGTGGCTCGAGGACTCCAGCTCGACGTGAAACGGGCCCTGATCGTGACCGCGGTTGGTCTCGCCGGTGCTCTGGGAGCCCTGGTGGTTGTCCTGCAGCTCGCCGGATCGTCGGACGCCATTGAGGTGCAGTTGGGCGATCCCGACTTCCGGGGCATTCACGCTGCCGATCTGGCCGCCGAGATCGCCGAAAACGGACCCGTCCCCTTCCCCGACCTGGTGGGCAACGAGCTCCCAATCTGGGTCCATCACCACGGCGATGATCCGACCGTCGGCTGGGTCACCGTGTCAGCCCGGGTGCCGGGTAGTACCGGATGCCTAGTCCAGTGGGACACCGACGGTGGTACGACCGGAGACGGTGTGTTCGTGGACGGCTGTGATTCGACGACTACCTGGCCGGCCGACGGCGCGGGACTGGCTCCCCTGGCGTGGACGGTGCTGGCGGGGGAACTCCGCATCGATGTGGCCCGAACCGGCGGAACAAGCCCGTGACCGAACGTCTCTACCTGCGCGACGCGGAGCTCCGGTCATTCGAAGCTGAGGTTGTGGCCGTGGACGGTAATCGGATTGAACTGGACCGCACGGCCTTCTACGCCACCAGCGGAGGCCAGCCGCATGACACCGGCCATCTGGTGTGGGCCACCGGTGCGGCCAGCGTCACCGACGTTCGCACCGTCGACGGACACCTCCTGCACACGGTGGCCGGTCCGATCCCCACTGTCGGCACCCCGGTGACTGGCGAGGTGGACGACGAACGACGCCGCCAGATGATGCGTACCCACACGGCAATGCATGTGCTGTGCGGCGTCATGTGGAAGCACTGGAAGCGGGTGGTGACCGGCGGCAACATGGATGCTCTCTCGGGCCGAATGGACTTCGAGGTCGACCAGTTGCCCGAGGGGTTTGCGGTAGAAGTCGAGTCTCTGTGCAACGCCGAGATCGCGGCGGACCGGCCCATCGAGGTGTCATTCATCGCTCGCGGTGCCGCCGTACTGGACCGCGAGCTCATCCGCACCAAGGTCAGTCTGGTTCCCGCCTCGGTGACCGAGATCCGGGTAGTGGACATTGTTGGCCTGGACAAGCAGGCCGACGGCGGTACCCATGTGTCGTCCACCGGTCAGGTAGGTCGCCTCGAGGTGGTCAAGACCGAGTCAAAGGGGAAGGGCTTCAAGCGGATCCGGTTCGTCCTCCACGACGCCTGACCGACTGTTCCTGACTACTGTCTCCGACCTGGTGTTGTGGTCCCTTGACTGGTTGCGACTCGGTGGCCCGGACCGCCGACGTCGAACCTGGCGACCATGTGGCGGGATTAACCGAGAGTGACCGATGTGAGATCCCGGGCCACCACGACCTCTCCCTCATAGCCACCACGTCGGATCTCGTCGACAAAAAGTGCCTCGTCTGCCGCCGACGTCGGAGGCGGGATGAGGTGGGTGAGCATCAGGGTCGGCACGTCGAGCTCCTGAGCCTGGCAACCAATCTCCACAGTGTCAGCGTGGTAATCGAGAATGAACCTCCGGTGCTCCTCTAGCTTCTGGATCTCGCTGAACCGCATCGCCTCGTAGACCAGCACATCGGCTCCGGCGGCCAGCTCTGCCATCTCGTCGCACACCAGGGTGTCGCCCGAGATCACCACCACCCCGTCTGGCGTCTCGATACGAAAGCCGACAGCCGGGTGCACCGGTTCGTGACGGACCTGACCGGCCACCACCCGGACATCACCGGACCGCCAGACCTCAGTGGGTACTGCCGGGTAATCGAAGGGCACGGCATCGACCCGGGGACCTTGCTGGCGCCCGGTGTGGGCCAGGCGCACCTCGAGATCCTCAGACCACCGGTCGGCCAGACCCTCGACGAACCGAACACAGGGGCCCGCCGGCACGACCACCGGAAGGGCCGGCAGGTTCTGGTCGCGGTCCATGACCCATCGGGTCAGCAGCACGTCGTCCAGCCCGACGAGGTGGTCGGAATGGTGGTGGGTCAACAGCACGGCGGCGAGCCCACCCGGGCTGGTGCCAGCACCCAGCAGACGCATCACCGTCCCCCGACCCGCATCCACCTGGATACGGATCGGATCGCCACCATCTGAAGGCTCCCAGGCCACCAGAACGCCCGGTCCGGCCCGGTCGGGCGTGGGGATCGGGGTTCCCGTGCCGGTCACTGTCACCGTCGTAGCCATGTTCCCTCCGCCCTCGTCGGGTCATGTCGCTCGGGCAGTCTCGCAACCTCGAGCAGCGTGTCATGAAAGGCAACCGATCCGAGCCGTCGGCCTACCGTCGGGTTGGTCTGGACGTTCACTCCCGGGCCCCACCGTCCGAACGACCCGAAGGTCGGTTCGCCCTTTGGGGTGCCGGGGATCCGGCGGAGCGGAGTGAGCAGCCGGTCCGGGTCGTGGACCCGGTCGAGGTAACGGTTCACTTTGATGGACAATTCACCCACCGTGAACGAGTGATCCTCCACGCTCAGCAGTCGCACCGCCCGGCCACCCTCTACGGTGACCTCCCAAGCATGGGTATCCGGGCAGTCGTGGTGGCAGGCACCGCGCACTACCTCTGAGTAGTCCGCTAATGCCATCTCCACAGCCTGTCAGAGCGACCCGGTCTTGGCACAGCGCTGGTGTGCGATGCTCAGCCCATGGAGACCACCATGGGACGACTTGCCGGCAAGGCCACCTTCATCACCGGCGCGGCAGCCGGCATCGGACGGGAGTCAGCGCTGCTGTTCGCCGCCGAGGGCGCTGCCGTGGCGGTGGTCGACCGGGACGGTGACGGCGCGGCCGACGTGGTAGCCGAGATCACCGAGGCAGGGGGTACGGCCGTCGGGCTGACCGCTGACGTGGCCGTCGAGACATCGGTCGCCGCGGCGATCAGCGACGCCGAGGAGGCCTTCGGACGCCTCGACGTGGTGTTCAACAACGCCGGGATCATGCTCGCTGCCGACGGCGACGCCCAGTCCACCGAGGAGGCCGTCTGGGACCTGACCATGGACGTCAACCTGAAGGGGGTGTGGTTCGGCTGCCGTCACGGCATCCCGGCGTTGCGCCGAGCCGGTGGCGGGTCGATCATCAACACAGCCAGCTTCGTGGCCCTGGTGGGGGCCGCGACACCACAGCTGGCCTACACAGCGTCCAAGGGCGGGGTGCTGGCCATGACCCGCGAGCTTGCGGTGACCCACGCTCGGGAAGACATCCGGGTCAATGCCCTGTGTCCGGGACCGTTGCGAACCGAACTACTGATGTCGTACCTGGACACCGAAGAGATGCGGCAACGTCGCCTTGTGCATGTGCCCATGGGCCGCTTCGGCGAGGCGGTCGAGATCGCGGCAGCGGCCCTGTTTCTGGCGTCCGACGATTCGTCGTACGTGACCGGGACCGACTTCTCCGTGGACGGCGGGCTGACCGCCGCCTACGTGACGCCCGAATAGTGGACCGGCCCACCGGGACGCTGGACGTTCAGGACGTCCGTCCGTAGAAGGTCTGCAGGGCCGAATCCGAGAGGGCCACGTCCGGCTGGTCGTTGAACGCGAACACCACCAGCAGGCGGGTCACCGAGCCCTCGGTCGAGGTCACCCGGTGCATGGCGTTGCGTCCCCGGAACAGAACTAGGTCGCCGGGAGCGAAGGCCAGCGTCTCCACGGAATGGTCGCCGTCGAGCACCGCTCCCACCGTGCCAAACGCCATTTCCCCGGCATCGGCGTCGCGCACCCCGGCCACGTACTCGAAGGCGCCACCGGCCTCGGGGGCCTGGAGCAGCATGGTCACAGCAAACGAGGAGTTGTCGAAGTGCCAGCCCAGCTCACGTCCGTGGGCCGCAAAGTGGACGTTGATCGACGACAGCTCGTCGGCGTACGGATAGACGGCGTCGATACCCAGTACCGCACACAGGAACTCCCGGAAGGAAGGGTCGTCGTAAACGGTCCGTAGCGGGGAGTCGTCCGGGATCTGGTCGTCGGCTATCAGGCCCTTGGACGACACCACCTGACGGTTGAACGGGTGGTCGGCAGCCAGCGCGGGGTCCGGCGGGGTTAGGTACACGTTGTGGCTCGACGCGGCGTAGTACGCCTCGTCCTCCCGGGGCGCCGAGTCGGCCACCACCCGGGCCACGGCCTCGGCGGTGAAGAAGCCTTCGAGCACCAATGCGCCCTCGGCATCCAACACCTGCCGACAACGCTGCCGGTGGTCCGGATCATCCAGCAGATGGAGCGACCCATCCATCGGAGAGGGGTCGACGGGGATCATTCCAGGTCCACCCCGACGGCCCGGAGCGCCTCGGCTAGAGCATCGGCTGACGGTAAGTCCAAGAGGAGGGCCTGAAGCAGCAGGGTCTCGTTGGGATTGCGAACCAGATCACCGGTGGCCGCGGTGATCCGCTCGGTGGCCGACAGGAACGCCTCGGCCCCTGAAGAGAGAACCTCTGCGGAGAGGTTCTCTGCCAACAGGCCGACCCGCGCCAAGTAGGCGCGACTCAGGGTGGCTAGGCCAAAGCGCAGTTCGTCATCGCGGTGCCGTCGGACCTCCCGCTTTTGGCGCTCTCCCAGCTCACGGCGACCAGAGCCTCGGGTACCGAACGCCTCCTCGCGCTCGGTCAGGGCCTCAATCTCCTCTCGGTGACGGGCTTCCAACGGCGTCTGGGCAGCGTCGATGAGCTCCCGCAACTCGTTGACCAGCACGGCCACCGAAGCGCCCGACCCGTCCAACCGATCGGGCACAGAATGCCAGGCATCCCGCCGGCCCAGGAAAGCCGGGTCGGCGGCCAACAGCCGAGCCCGGGCCACGCTGCCTGCCGCGGCCTCTGCCAACCCGGTGGTCCGATCGGCGGATACCCCCTCGGCTAGCAGAGTCTCGGCCACCACGACATCGGGTACCGGGGGTAGGTCGACACGGACACAGCGGGAGGCGACGGTCACGTGCTCGTCAGGAACCTCCTCGGCCAGCAGGACGAATACCGCCGAGGCCGGCGGCTCTTCGATGGTCTTGAGCAGGCTGGCCGCCGCAGACGGTTCGGCAGTGTCGAAGCGGTCGACCACGATGACCTTGTGGGCGGCCTCGATAGGCGACCGCCAGCCCTCCACGGTGATCCGCTCGGCGTCGGCCACCAACAGCGCCCGGCCCTCAGGCTCCACCAGGATCAGGTCGGGATGGCGCCCGACGGCGGCCAGACCCCGATGCCGATTCCCCTCCTCGGTAGATCCACCCTCTTCCGATCCAATGGGTGGACCGGCGAACCCGTTCCTAGCAAACAGCGAGCCAGCGAAGGCCCGTGCCGCCTCGGCCCGGCCGGCCCCCGGAGGCCCGATCAGCAGGTAGGCGTGGACCGGGTGCACTGCGGCCCGGCGCAGCAGCGCCACCGCCGACTCCTGACCCACGACCGTGGCCCACAGCGCCGTTTCGTCCAGCAGGGTGGTGGCGGCCAGCGCACCAGTGCTGGCGGTCACGAATCCCACCGCGGATTCAGCCAATCGTCGACCGTCCCGGCCACCCGGGCCGCCACCTCGTCGACCGTGCCGTCACCGTCGATGATGACCCAGCGGTCCGGGTCGGCCATCGCCATTGCCCGGTACGCGTCAGCCACCACCCCCTGCAGGTCGTCGCCGGCCTGCTCGATCCTGTCCAACTCCCCTTCGCGGTCGTCACCCAGTCGGCTGCTGGCCACCGGCGCCGACACCTCGATCAGGACCACCAGATCGGGGGCCAACCCGCCGGTGGCGAACTCGTTTACCTCGGCCACCGAACCGGCACCAAGTCCACGACCATGGCCCTGGTACGCGATCGACGACGCCACGTAGCGATCCGACACCACGTCACGGCCGGCAGCCAGCGCGGGTGCCACCACCAAGTCCACGTGCTGTGCCCGGGCGGCCGCCATCAGCAGGGCCTCAGCCCGATCCACTGGCGCCTCGCCAGCCGGGTCCAGCACCAGGTCGCGAATCTGCTCGCCCAGCGGCGTTCCCCCGGGTTCCCTGGTGAACAGCGCCCCAAGACGTTCGGCCAGCAACCGGGCCTGGGTGCTCTTGCCCGTGCCGTCCGCCCCCTCGACGGCGATGAACCGACCAATCACGGCACGTCCTCCCCTCGGCGAACGCCAGCTTTCAGAGAGCCGACGGCCAACGCGCCTGACGCCAGGATGATCAGCGAAGCCAGCCAAAGTGTCAGGCGTACCCCAGGCACATCGATGCCCACGCCAAACAACTCCACGTGGCGATTCCACAGGACACTAGACAGCCGGTCCAGTAGATCCTCCATGAGCGGCCCGATGACCAGGGCCAGCAGCACACAGCCCCGGACCAGCAGGTAGAAGGTCGAGAAGATCCGGCCTCGCAGGTCGTCGTCCACGTTCTCGTGCAAGAGGGTGAACCCGAGGACGTAGACCGCCCCGGCGCAGAGCCCGATCCCGAACACCATGGCCGTCGACACGTGAACCTGGCTGATCGACGCCGCCAAGGCCAGAAAGATCCCCGCGCCGACCAGAGCCATGCTGAAGGTACGGGCCTTGTCGAGACGCCGCTGCAGCAGTGAGATGAGCCCCACGCCGGCGGCCACACCCAGACCGAGTGCCGTAATGAGTACACCCAGACCCGACTTTCCGGCACCCAAGACCTCGTCGGCGTAGATGGCCCCGAGAGGCACCAACATCCCGCCACCCATGAGGCCGGTGGCCAGACCCATGTTCACGGTACGGACCACCGGGTTCACGAAGGCAAACCTCCAGCCCTCGCGCAGTTCGGCGATCGGGTGGGACAGGGCGGCCCGACGACTCTTCGCAGCGTCCTTCTCAGCCCGAGGGCGTCTGGGCAGATCCAGTGTCAGAATCAGCCAGCCGGTGACCAGGAACGAAAGGGCGTTGGCGTAGAAGGCCAGGCCCATGTCGTCAAGTCGCACGTTGTCGGCCCATGACGAATCAAACAGGGCCGTGGACAGGCGCCCAAACAGGGCCATGAGTAGCGCCCCGAGGGGAAAGGTCCCGTAGGCAGCGACCAGCGACAGGGAGTTGGCCGTGGCCAACTGGTCGGCCGGGACCACGTGGGGCACCGATGCCTCCTTGGCAGGACCCCACAACATGGTGAACGCCTCCAGTAACAGCGAGGCGGCGAACAGGCCGATCAGGGTGTCCACGAACGGCAGGGCCAGCATCACCATGGCCCGGCCCACGTCACAGGTGACCATGGTGCGCTTGCGGTCCCACCGGTCGACCAGCACGCCGGCCACCGGACCGAAGAAGAACCCGGGCACGATCCGGGCCGCCAGCACCAGGCTAAGGGCCGCCCCCTCGTTGCCCGAACCCAGCCGGATGGCCAGGATCGAGATGGCTAGAAGCCCCAACCAGTCGCCGGTCGCCGAGACGACCTGGGCCATCCAGAGGCGGAAGAAGGCCGGGGTGCCGAACAGGCGGGTACGTAGCGGCGGGCGACCCTCCAGCGGCAGGAACGGAGTGAACTCGTCTCCGGGGCGGGGGTCGCCCGGGTCCCGTCCCGTCGCTCCGATCACCCATCCATTCTATGGGAGAGGAGTCGACCACCCGGGGGCGGTCGGTCGCCGGCCGCAGCCAGCCGCCGATCAACGCTTCTTCTTGGCTGGGCCCTTCATACGCCGTTCAGCCAACAACTCCGATGCCCGTTCGTCGGTGAGTTCCTCGACGGCGTCGCCCCGCTTCAACGAGGCGTTGAACTCCCCGTCGGTCACATAGGGGCCCCAGTTGCCGTCCTTGAGGAAGATCGTCTTCCCGCTCTCGGGATCGGTGCCCAGTTCACGCAGCGGCGGCTTCGGGGCGTTACGACCACGTCGCTTGGGCTGGGCCAGGAGTGCCAGGCACTCCTCGAGCGTGATCGTAAGGAGCTGCTCCTCAGTCTCGATGTTGCGACTATCCGACCCCTTCCGAAGGTAGGCGCCGTAGGGACCGTTGTGCACGGTGACTTCGACCCCGTCAGCTGGATCGATACCCACGGTCCGGGGCAGGCTCAGCAACTCAAGCGCCTCGTCAAAGGTAATGCGATCCAACGTCATGGTCTGGAACAGCGAAGCCGTCTTGGGCTTCGGGACGTCATCGGCACCGGCCTGGCGGTCTAGTTCATCGAGAAGTGACTCGATGTCCTCGAATCCGTCCACCGCATCAGCCAGCTTCTCCAGGTTCACGAGGCGAGCCTCGCCACCGTCGTCAGCAGCCCGGATCTCAGTGCCGTAGCCCGAAGATTCCAAAGCCGCCTCGACCACGGCACGCGGCCCTTCGGATCGCAAGCCAGCTAACTGTTCTCCGAGGGACAGGAAGGCCTCGATGCCGGCACAAGCCTTGGCCGAGACACCGAGGGCCTCAGTGTCTCGCAGGACCTCCAACACCGGGCGCCCCACTTCGGTCGCCTCGACAACCTTCTTGAGAGCCGCCGCGCTGACCCCGCGCGCCGGCACGTTCAGCACCTTCTTCGCCGCGGCCAGGTCGAGCCGGCCGGCAGCCAGGCGCAGGTAGCCGAGCGCCACGCCAATTTCCTTGCGGTTGCCCGGTAGGGCCATGAGACGACCGGCCGGTGACGACGGTGCCGGGCGTTCGGGTGGACGGCCGAGCGACACGTAGGGGCCAAATCGTCCGGAACGAGCCACGACCACCAGCCCCGTGTCGGGATCGGTGCCCAGCTCCCGGTCAGCCGGAGCGTGCAGGAACTCGAGCGCCCGGGCCACCGTCAGCTCGTCGGGTGGCACGTCATCGGGGATCGACGCCGTCTCGTCGCCCACCTGAACGTACGGACCGAACTTGCCGAAGCGGGCCACCACCGGCTCGCCGTCGGACGTCGCCCCGAGTTCGACGGTGCTTACCCCACGGGGGTCGATCTCGCCGAGGCGGGTCGTGACCTTGGCGTGCAGACCGATGTCAGCGTCGGACCCGAAGTAGAAGGCGTGCAGCCACGGAACGCTCTCCGCCTCACCGTTGGCGATGTCATCGAGGTCGTCTTCCATTCCCGCCGTGAAGTCGTAGTCGACCAGGCGGGGGAAGTGCTGTTCCAGCAGGTTGGTGACAGCGAAGGCACTCAACGTCGGTACCAACGCCGTGCCCTTCTTGAACACGTACTTCCGCTGGATGGTCTCCATGATGGAGGCGTAGGTGGAGGGCCGGCCCACGCCGTGTTCCTCCATCCCCTTGACGAGCGAGGCCTCGGTGTAGCGGGCCGGGGGCTGGGTGGTGTGGCCTTCTGCGGTTGCCGACACCACGTCGACGGCCTCACCAACGGTCACCGCCGGAAGCACCAACTCTGCAGCGTCGCCGTCATCGTCGTCGGTGGCCTCAGCACCCCGACGAGGGGATTCGTCACGGGTCCCCTCGTAAGCCCGGCGAAATCCTTGATGTTGGATGACGGTACCGCTGGCCGCCAGCGTGGCACGGGAACCGGCCCCGTCGGCACCCGTGCCCGACGCCAGATCGGCCCCCATCCGGAGGCGAACTGTCTCGCCGATGGCGTCGGTCATCTGGGAGGCAACGGTGCGGCGCCACACCAACTCGTAGACGTCGGCCTCAGACTTCGGAAGCTCGCCACGGACCGTATCGGGATGACGGAAGCGGTCGCCGGCCGGCCGAATGGCCTCGTGAGCCTCCTGGGCGTTACGGACCTTGTTGGCGTAGGTCCGGGGCGCGTCGGGGACGTGGTCGGAACCGAAGCGTTCGGTGGCCTCGGCCCGGGCGGCCCGCACCGCCGTGTCCGACAGCGTGGTGCTGTCGGTTCGCATGTAGGTGATGTACCCCTTCTGGTACAGGCCCTGGGCGGCATGCATGGCCCGTGACGCAGAGAGTCTGAGGCGTCGGCCGGCCTCCTGCTGGAAAGTCGAGGTGGTGAACGGTGCCGACGGTCTGCGCCGGTACGGCTTGGGTTCAACCGACTCGACGGTGGTGGGTCGCCCCTCCAGATCGTCACGTACGGCGCCCGCTGACGTCTCATCTAGGACCAGAACGTCGGCCCGCGACAGGTGCCCGTCATCGCCGAAGTCCCGCCCGAGGGCCACCCTCCGACCGTCAATCTCCAGGAGGCGCGCGGTGAAGCCCGCTCCCGCGCCCTGTGGGACACGGGTCGCCATGGCACAAGTCAGGTCCCAATAGCCAGCCGGGTTGAAGGCCATCCGGTCACGTTCGCGTTCTACGATCATGCGAGTGGCCACGCTCTGCACGCGACCTGCCGACAGGCCCGCACCAATCATCCGCCAGAGCACCGGTGAAAGCTCATAGCCGTAGAGACGGTCGAGGATTCGACGGGTCTCTTGGGCGTCGACCAGTCGTCGGTCCAGCTCACGGGTGTTGTCCAACGCTGCGGTGATGGCCCCCTTGGTGATCTCGTGGAAGACCATCCGATGGACCGGGACCTTGGGGTTGAGGACCTCAAGCAGGTGCCAGGCAATGGCCTCACCCTCGCGATCCTCATCCGTGGCCAGATATAGGACGTCGGCCTTCTTCAGCAGGCGCTTGAGATTCGCCATCTGCTGCTTCTTGTCGGCGTTGATGACGTACAACGGCTTGAAGTCGTTGTCGACATCGACGCCCGTCTTGGCCCACGGCTCACCCTTGTAGGCGGCCGGAACGTCCGAGGCCCGCATCGGCAGGTCGCGGACGTGGCCGATGGAAGACTCCACGACAAAACCCTCGCCGAGGTAGCCGGCAATGGTCTTGGCCTTGGCCGGGGACTCGACGATGACGAGGGCGTCACCCATGGGTTGCCCCCTCGTCAGTGGCTCGGGCACCCAGCAGAATGACCACGCCGATCAGGGCTGCGACCATCGAGGCTAGGAGGATGCCCACCTTGGCCTCGTCCTGTATCGCCAGGTCGTCGAAGGCCAGGCCGGTCACGAACAGCGAGACGGTAAAGCCGATACCGGCAATGGCCGAGATGCCGACCACGTGCCGGATAGTCGCCCCCGACGGCAACGCCGAGATGCCCAGCCGCACCGCTCCCAACGTGAACAGGCTGACGCCCACCACCTTGCCGACCACCAACCCAAGAGCCACGCCGATGGTCACCCCGGAGCCGAGCGCGTCGCGCAACGAGTCCCCACTAATCTCGATCCCGGCGTTGGCCAGCGCGAAAATGGGGATAATCATGAATCCGGTGATGGGGTGGAGTTGTTGTTCGAGCCGGGCCGCCACCGAGACCGACTCATTCATCCGGAACTTGGCCTCCCGGAGGCCGTCGGCATTCAACGACCCGACGTCGATGGGTGCGATCTCGCCCGGCTGGAGGAGGACACCCGCCGGGGCCAGGAGCCCCATGATCACCCCGGCGATCGTGGCATGCACCCCAGAGCGGAACATGGCGTACCAGAGCACCGATCCCAACACGATGTACAGCGGCGTGTACCAGACCTTGAACCGGGTCAGGAGGACGACGGCCACCGTGGTGGCGACAGCCAGCACCAGCCACTCGCCGGCCAGGTCGCTGGTGTAGAAGACGGCGATCACGATGATCGCCCCGATGTCATCGACGATGGCCAGCGACAGCAGAAAGACCTTCAAGGGCGTCGAGATCCGGTTGCCTAGCAGGGACAGCACTCCGACGGCGAAGGCGATGTCGGTAGCCATAGGGATCCCCCACCCGGCCGAGGTGTCACCCGACGAGTTGAAGGCGAAGTAGATCAGTGCCGGGACGACCATGCCGCCTAGTGCCCCAGCCGCCGGGAGCAGGGCGGCCCGCCGGTCGCGCAGATGGCCGGCGACCAACTCACGCTTGATCTCGAGGCCCACCACGAAGAAGAAAATGGCCATCAGGGCATCGTCCACCAGTTGAACCAGCGTCAGCGGGTGCCCGTGGTGTTCGAGCCGCAGATCGCCGACCCCTAGATGGACCTCGGTGTGCCAGAAATCGTGGTAGCTCCCCGACCAGGGAGAGTTGGCCCAGATGAGAGCCGCCACGGTGGCCACCATGAGCAGGATGCCGCCGGCCGCCTCGATGCCCAGGAACCGCATGACAGGCCGGCCGAGGGTGCGCGCCAGAGGACGGTCACTGCCCAGCCACGTAGGTCTCGATGCAGATTGTGGACCTGACATCGTTGCTTCCAGCACTCCCTCGGGGTTCGTCTCCAGCGGGATCAGGTTGATCTCCACCGCCGTTGCGTCGCCCGAACGGTAACCGGCACCCTGTGGCATCACTATGGATGCCCGCCTGTGGACACCGGCTTCGGGACCGGGGGCGCTGTTGTCCCGGTGCGCTGTTCCTCGGGAGACTGGTCAGCTGGGGCGGATCGTGAGGCGGACCGTCGTGCCGTCTGGACCGCTCTCCACCTCAGCCTTGTCGGCTAGGCGATGCATCAACGCCACACCCAAACCCGACTCGTGGCGAAGCCGCTCCGGGGTCTCCACATCGGGCAGGTCCGGCACTGCATCGGGATCGAACCCGGGGCCGTGGTCCATCACCTCGACCAACACCTTGTCGTCCCCCACCCGACACCGGATTAGGACACGGTCCGGCGCACCGATCGCGCTCTGGGCCTCGATCGCGTTGGTGACTGCCTCGGATACCACGAGTCGGAGGTCGGCCACCCGTCCGGGCTCGAGCGGTGATTCGGTGCCGCCGCCCGAGACGGCGGCCGCACCCACCACAGCACGTACCAACTGCAGGAATTCAGGATGCGGAGGGACGGTCAACTCGATGCCCGCCACTGGAACCTCGTTCATGCCAGCGCCCGCCCGGCCATAGCCGTCGCGGCAGCATCCACGTCCCGGTGCAGAGCGAACACCCGATCCAGGTCGCACATCTCGAACACGCGACGAATCCGGGGCTCAGGACACACCACCACCAGATCACCGTCGTGTGTCCGGAGTCGCCGAAGGGCACCGACCACCACGCCGAGCCCCGCGGAGTCCACGAAGTCGACCGCCGTCAGGTCCAGGACCACCAGGCGAGCACCACTGTCCACCACGGTCACCACGGCCTGACGAAGACTGGGAGCGCCAGCCATGTCAAGGTCACCCAGCACGGTCAGCACAACGGCGGTCGGGCCACCCGAGGCATCGAGCGGACGCAGGTCACGGCTGAGGACGTCGAGTTGCACCTGTCTGATTCCCCTCCATGTAGTCGATCCGGCCCGGCCCGGTTCTCCACCAACGCTAGACCACCGATCCGACCCCGGTCCCTCACAAGAACGACCCGGAGGGCACCTCTGAAGTCAGCCCGTCATGTCGGGAGAGGCCCACCTCACTCCAGGAACATCACGGCCGAGGCGGTCAGCACCACATCGGGCAGCGCCGGACCGATCTACGGCGTGTCGATCCGAGCCATGTGGCGGATAGTCACCGTCGACCACCCGCTTGACGTCGATGTCCAGCGGGTTCAAGCCTGCGGAGCCGATCACCGCGTCCTCCACCCGGCGCAACAATGACCGTCCGCCGCTACCCGGACCCCTTACGAGCACCGCGTTCCCCCGTCCGCCCTTCACCGGCCAGTAGATCTCCATCACCACTCCCACGCGATCGTTCGTCACCGATGGAGGAGCAGGAACCGGTCGGACTCATGACGGTGCCCAGTCCCGACCTGAGGCAGCGCAATAGGATCGGATTCGTGGAGGCGGCCTTCTTCGACCTCGACAAGACGGTCATCGCGCGGGCTTCGATGGCCGCGTACGGGCCGGCACTCCATCGAGCCGGCTACCTGAGTGCGCCGATGGCCCTCCGGGCCGCCTGGGGTCAGGTTCTATTCCGGTTCTTCGGCGCCGATGAGGGGAGCATGGCCCGGGCCCGCCAGACCGCCCTCCGTCTGGCCGCCGGCTGGGATCAGGAAGCCCTGCAGCGGTTCGCCCGTGACCATCTGGCTGAGGTCATCGAGCCCATTGTCTACGACGAGGCCCTCGACCTCTTCGCCCACCACCGTGCCGAGGGGCGCCTGCTGATCCTGGTGTCGGCGTCACCAGTGGAGATCGTGGCCCCGCTGGCCGATCACCTCGGCGTCGACGAGTTCATCGCCACCACCCCAGAGACCGATGCTGACGGTAAGTACACCGGAGAGGTCGAATTTTACGCTCAGGGCCCAGACAAGGCGAACGCCATCAAACGGCTGGCTGACGACCGAGGCATCGACCTCGCGGGATCGTGGGGCTATTCGGACTCGGTTACCGACCTGCCGATGCTGGACGTGGTCGGCCATCCGGTGGCCGTGAACCCCGACCGGTATCTCCGCCGGACGGCCGAGATCCGGGGTTGGCTGATCCGGGAGTTCGAAAATCCAGTACCCCTGGGGGACCGGGTTCCCATCGATCGGAATTGGATCGCGGCGACCACGCTCTCCGCTCTGATCGTGGCCGCCATCGTGGCCCTGGCGCGCCGCATCGGACGCCGGCGGGCCGACTGAACCGACCGGACTGACCGAGCGACAGGACCAACTGGCCCAGCCACCCGTCGGGTGCTCTAGATCGAGCGGACCTTCTTGACAGCGACGGCAACCAAGGTGCCGAGCGCAGCCAACATCACAAGCTTCTTCATGGTCCTCATGCTAGGTCCGGACCCCGCGTCGCGCACGGGGTGGTTACCCGTCGCGAAGTAGTGGCATCACGCCCGATCCCGTACCGTCACCGATGGAGGTGTCTGAGTACCTGGTGGGCTCCCCCGCCTTCAAAGCGGGTGGGACGGGCGATCCCCGTCCGGCGGGTTCGATTCCCGTCCACCTCCGCCAGCCACAGCCCGACCCGATGAACGGGTCGGGCGGCCGGCCCGTCGATGGGACGGTCCGAACCCAGTAGCCGGTTTCTCAGACCGCCAACAGGTCGCGTGCGCCGGTATCGCTGCTCGGGTGACGAAGCTTGGACATGGCCCGGGCCTCGATCTGACGGATCCGCTCCCTGGTCAGATTGAAGTGCTCCCCGACCTCCTCGAGCGTGCGGGGCTCGCCCCGGTCCAGCCCGAAGCGCAACTTCAGGATCTCCCGTTCACGGGTATCCAGCGGTGCCAATAGACGGCTGATCTCCTCGGGCAGCAGCGAGGTGGCTGCGACCTCGAACGGCGACTCGGCCGCCCGGTCCTCGACGACGTCACCCAGTTCAGCATCGCCGTCCTCGCGCAACGGTTCGCTCAGCGACAGCGGTTCGGCCGCGAAGCGCAACGCCTCGGTGACCTTCTCCTCGGGCATCTCGACCTCAGCCGAGAGCTCGGCCAGCGTGGCCTGACGTCCGAACTTCAGCTCGAGGCGGGACCGTGCCTTCTGCAGGCGGGCCAGGGTGTCACCGGCATGCACCGGAAGGCGAATGGTCCGCCCGGTGTTGGCGATGCCGCGGGTGATGGCCTGACGGATCCACCAAGTGGCGTAGGTGGAGAACTTGAAGCCTTTGCGCCAGTCGAACTTCTCGACGGCGTGCATCAGACCGAGGTTGCCTTCCTGGATGAGGTCCAGCAACGGCAGCCCAGAGGCCTGGTACTTCTTGGCGATGGAGACGACCAGTCGGAGGTTGGACTGGACGAACGTGCGCTCGGCCTCCTCGCCCCGCTTGATATTGCGCTTCAGCTCGCGCTTACGGGCCGGCGTAAGGCTGTCGCCCTTGGCGGACATCTCGGCCCGACCCTCGATGCCCGCTTCGATCTGCTGGGCGAGGCGAACCTCACCCTCCTTGGTCAGCAGTGGATATTGACCAATATCGGTGAGATACAGCCGGACGAGGTCTTCCTCGTCCCGTTCGACCCGCTCCTTGGCCACCCTCGTCTCCTCCAGCCGGGGGAACATCCGGCCCGTCTTACGGGACCGTCGTTCACCGAATCATTCGCCTGTCAACACACCCGATCGGCTCGCCCCGAAGGGCGGATGGTGGGTCGGATGGCAAAGTTGCCCCCACTCCCCCGATCGACCGTCACCATATCCACGACCCTCTGGATGCCAACACGAAAAGGTGACCGCCGTCACGAAGCATGACGATACCGGCGGGACCTGTCATGGATGGCCCGCCATGGAACAACGGCTCATGGATGGCGAGGCCGGTCCGCGAGATCGGCGAGCACCAACCGCAGCACGCGACGCGCCGGCGCATCACCGACCGGCGAGAGTCGATCGGCCAGTCCCACGAGGTGGGCCACCACGCCGTCCAGAACCGGGGCGACAGCCGCCGTCCGCGCCGAGGGCGCCACGTCGAGCATGGCCAGCACGGCGGTCAGTCGAACCGGGTCCGAGGCCGCGTCGCGTACCTCGGCCAACAACACCGACTCGGGGACCTGATCGCGCCACCATCCAGCGTGCTCGGTGAGACGCGCCGAAAGGGAGGCCATCGTGGCGGACGAGGCGATATCAGCCCCGTCGGTCGACCAGTCTCCCAACTGTCCAGCCAGCGCCTCACAGAGGTCGGCCAACTGCGTGAACTCGCTGGTCCCACCCTCGGTGGTGAGTGATGTCGGTCCCTCATGCAACGGTGCATCGGTCACGGCAGTCACCCCCGGAAGTGGTTGACGATCGGCATGCGACGGTCGCGGCCGAACCCGCGTGTGGTCACCTTCGGACCGAGCGGCGTCTGGCGACGCTTGAACTCCGCTCCGTCCACGAGGCGGACCACCTGGTCCACCAGATCGGGATCGTGGCCCTCGGCCACCAGTTCGGCTCGGGTTCGATTGCCCTCCACGTAGGCCTCCAGCAGCGGGTCCAGCACGTCGTATAGCGGAAGGCTCTGATCGTCTGTCTGGTCGGGCCGTAGCTCGGCCGACGGGGGCTTGGTGAGGATGCGTTCGGGAATGACCGGCTGTCCGTCCAGCCCCGGTTCCCCGGCATTGCGCCACCGACATAGGTCGTAAACCCTGGTCTTGTAGAGATCCCGGATCACCGCGTAGGCCCCCGCCGTGTCGCCGTACAGCGTCGAGTAGCCGACCGCCGACTCGCTCTTGTTGCCGGTGGTCAGCACCATCCATCCGTGGGCATTGGACAGGCCCATCAGCAGCACGCCGCGGATACGGGCCTGCAGGTTCTCGTCGACGAGGCCGGTCGGGCCCCCCTCGATGGCCCTGGCCAACACGCCGGTCAGGGCCAAATGGGCCTCTTCGATGGGAAGGACGTGGGCATCGATTCCCTGAGAGGCGACCAGTGCCCGGGCGTCGTCCACCGAATGGTCGCTGGAGTACCGAGACGGCATGAGGACCGCGTGGACGTGGTCCGGGCCGAGGGCGTCGGCCGCGACGGTGGCTACCAACGCCGAGTCCACGCCGCCCGATAGGCCGAGACACACGTCGGTGAAGCCACTCTTGATGACATACCCGCGTGTGGCGGCCACCAGTGCCCCGTAGAGCTCGGCCGTCTCATCCAGTGGGGCCAGCGCGGGCACCACTAGACGGTCCGACCGTTCGACCGCCTCGGAAACCTCGATCACCGGCAGGGCGGTGCCCTGCGGGGGAACACGATCGTTCACGGGGTCGTCTCCACCTCTGGAGACATCCACATCGACGATCACCACGGCCTCATCGAAACGCGGCGCCCGGGCCACGATTCGTCCCGACGGGTCAGCCACCATCGACCCGCCGTCGAACACCAACTGGTCCTGACCTCCGACCAGGTTCAGGTAGACCACCGGTCGCCCCGAGGAGGCAGCCGAGGCGGCCACCACCGACTCACGGGCCGCCTGCTTGCCCAGGTGGTACGGCGATCCGTTCACCGTGGCGATGAGGTCGGCACCACCGGCCACCAGGCGTTCGACCGGGCCACCGGCCACCCACAGGTCCTCACAGATAGCTAGACCCACCCGCACCCCGCCGATGCGGTGAAGCACCAGCGGAGCGGTGCCCGGCGCGAAGTCCCGTGCCTCGTCGAACACGTCGTAGGTGGGGAGGCACTCCTTGTGGTACGTCCCGATGATCCGGCCACCGTGGCAGACGGCCACCGCGTTGTGGGCCGGGCCGTCCGGCCCATCGGGCCCGACGTCAGCGAAGCCGACCACCAGGGTGCACGAACCGCTCGCCTCGGCCACCCGTTCGACAGCCTCACGGCTGCGGATCACGAAGCCGGGCTTGTGGACGAGGTCCTCGAGGGGATACCCGGTGACCGTCATCTCCGGATAGAGCGCCAGGTCGCAGTCGGCCACCTCATCGAGGGTGGCCAGCACCCGGTCGACGTTGCCGTCCAGGTCGCCGACGACCGTGTCGATCTGCACCATCGCCAGCCGGACCCGGGTCATGGTCCCAGCGTACCGACGGGCTTCCACCGCCCCAGCCGTGGAGGCGACGAAAGCCCGGGCGGGTTCCCGTCAGGAAGCCAGACGGTGCATCGACCGGTGGAGACCGGACGGGCCACCGCGACGGGTAGGGCTCTCGCCGTTAACCCGGGACGTGGCCCGCTCCTCGGCTCCGGCGAGAATCTCGTCGGCCCGGTCACGGTCCAGCTTCTCGTCGGCGACAGCCTGTTCGATTCGCTCGGACGCCGTAGCCACCAACTCAGCCACCAACTCGTCAACCCGCTCGCCGGCCAGCTCGGCCAGCGTCGCGCCGTCACGCAGGGCCATACCGAGGTCTCTCCGATCCATGTCCAGGAAGTCGGCCACCTGGCTGGCGAAGTGGGCCCGTCGGTCCCGCTTCTGCTTCAGCTGGTCCTGGCCACCGGAGCGTTCGCCGTGGCCGAACTTTTCTCCGACCTTCTCACCCTCATCCGGGCGATCAGCACCCCTGTGATCGGCGAACTGCTCGCGCATCTCGGTCATCCGTGCCGCCCGGTCCATCGGTGCGCCGGCCCAGGTATCGGCCGAAGCATCCGCCGGGGTATCCGTCGCCGAATGAGCACCGGCCGTACCGATCGGCGACAGCGTGGCCACCAGAACTGATCCCGCCATCAGCGACACCGCGGTAGCGATCACCCTGATCGTCATCTTCTTCATCGCCTGCTCCTGTTCTCCCAGTCCTCGATGTACCGGGCTCCGTGGCCACCGTCGGTCGGCGGCATGGAGGCAACGATGCAAGGGCCAGATGAGGAGACGATGAAGGCCAACAGAGGGCCTGATAAAGAAAAACCGCCGAAAACATCTGTCAAAAAGGCCGATGCCCCCGGGCGTGGAACCCGGGAGCATCGAACGGCGACCGGCAGAACCGGTCGAACGTTTGGACCGGTCAGCCGGCGAGGGCCTCACAACAGGTGTTGGTGATCAGACGGGTGACCACGTACGGATCCATGTTGGCGTTAGGGCGACGATCCTCGATGTAACCCTTCTGGTCGAGATTGACCTGCCACGGGATGCGGACCGATGCACCGCGGTCCGACACGCCATAACTGAACTGGTCGAAGCGTTGTGTCTCGTGCGCACCGGTGAGGCGCTCCTCGGAACCCAGGCCATAACCAGCGATGTGCTCCGCCGGCTTACCCTCGGCGCCCAGCGACTCGCACGCCGTGATGATGGCGTCGTAGCCCTCGCGCATTGCGTTGGTGGAGAAGTTGGTGTGCGCACCGGCACCGTTCCAGTCGCCCTTGATGGGCTTGGCGGCCACCGAGGCGTCCACTTGGAAGTCCTCGGCCACCCGGTACAGCAGGTAGCGGGCCATCCAGAGTTGATCGGCCACGGCCACGGTGTCGACCGGGCCGACTTGGAACTCCCACTGGCCGAGCATGACCTCGGCGTTGGTGCCCGAGATGGCCAGGCCGGCGTCCATGCAGGCCTTGGTATGCGCTTCGACGATGTCGCGGCCGGCGACCTCGATGGCGCCCACGCCACAGTAGTAGGGGCCCTGCGGCGCTGGGTAGCCCTCAACAGGCCAACCCAGCGGACGGCCCTCCTGGAAGAAGGTGTACTCCTGCTCGATGCCGAAGATCGGCTCCTGGTCGGCGTACTTCTCGAGTGCCTCCACACAGGCAGCCCGCGTGTTGGTGGGGTGCGGGGTCATGTTCCCGTCGGGGAGGCAGACGTCGCACAGCACGAGGATGTCGTCACCGCCACGGATCGGGTCCGGGCACGAGAACACGGGCCGCAGTACACAGTCCGAGTTGTCGCCGGGGGCCTGATTGGTGCTCGAACCGTCGAAACCCCAGATGGGGAGGTCCTGCGGGTCCTCGATGATTTTGGTCTTCGAACGAACGTAGGGAAGCGGCTCGGTGCCGTCGATCCAGATGTACTCAGCCCTGATGGCCATGGTGATCTCCTGATCCTTGGGTCGGTCGGTCGGCCGCGTTGCCGGACACGTGAAACCTACGGGTGGAGTGGTTTCATGACTGTTTTCTAACTGTGAACGCCATGTGAACGACGCGCTCTGGAACTGGCACTCCCGGCTCCGACGGACCCATGCTGGGCCCATGGACACGGAGCAAGTTGGTGAAGACATGGACGGCGGGCCGGATCGCGAACACCGCCAACGCGATCAGCAGGCCTACGTCCTCCGCACGGTCGAGGAACGCGGCGTACGCCTGATCCGACTCTGGTTCACTGACGTCCTCGGCCGTCACAAGTCGGTGGCCATCTCCCCGGCCGAGCTGGAGACGGTGCTCGACGAGGGCCTGCAGTTCGACGGCTCGGCCATCGACGGCTTCAGCCGCGTCCAGGAGAGCGACGTGCTGGCCCGGCCAGACCCGTCCACCTTCGAACTCCTTCCGTGGGCCGACCCGGCCGAACCGTCGGGGACAATCTTCTGTGACATCACCAACCTCGACGGGACCTCGTTCGAAGGCGATCCCCGCCAGGTGCTGCGTCGCAACGTGGATCGGGCCCGGGCCGCCGGCTTCGAGATGTTCTGTGCGCCGGAGGTCGAGTTCTTCTACTTCGCTGATTCGGGGCCCGACCCCCAGCCGCTCGACCGGGCGTCGTACTTCGACCTGACCACCACCGACGTGGCATCGGACCTCCGCAAGCAGACCCTTCACATGCTCGAGGCCCTGTCCATCCCGGTGGAGTACTCCTTCCACGAGGACGGCCCCAGCCAGCACGAGATCGACCTCCAGTACACCGAGGCCCTATCCATGGCCGACTCGATCATGACGCTGCGTCTCGCCGTGAAGAAGATCGCTATGGACCGCGGGGTGTACGCCACGTTCATGCCCAAGCCCCTCAACGGCGTCCAGGGCTCGGGCATGCACACCCACTTGTCGTTGTTCCAGAATGGGCAGAACGCCTTCCACGACCCCGATGCGACGGACGGCCTGTCGGCCACCGCGAGGTCGTTCATCGCCGGTCTACTGCACCACGCCCGGGAGATCACCGCGGTCACCAACCAGTTGGTCAACTCCTACAAGCGAATCAACGAGGGCTACGAGGCGCCGCGCTATGTCTCATGGGCACGCAATAACCGGTCGGCACTCGTCCGGGTTCCCATTCCCAAGCCGGGCAAGGTGGAATCGACCCGGGTCGAATACCGGGCGTTGGATCCGGCGTGCAACCCGTACCTTGCCTTCTCGGTACTACTGGCCGCCGGCCTCCGGGGCATCGAGGACGACCTGGAGTTGTCCCCCGAAGCAGCGGTGAACCTCTATGACCTGAGCCGTGACGAGCAGCGCGAAATTGGCGTGGACAGCCTCCCGGACAACCTGAACGAGGCGCTGGACGAGATGGAGGCCTCTGAGTTGGTGCGCGAAGCCCTCGGCGACCACATCTTCGAGTGGTTCCTGCGAAACAAGCGGGCCGAGTGGAACGAGTACCAGCGGCAGGTCACGCCGTTCGAACTCGACACGTACCTCCCCAACTGGTGAGCCCGAAAGCGAGGACCCTCTGGAGGCCTGCCTGAATCCCGGAGAGACACGGACGGAGTCGAACAGGCAGACTGGGAGCGCTGGACACCGTCGGTGACCCGCAGAACCACCATGGACCCTCTCCTCGTCTTTCCAAATCCTCCACCGCCGGAACTGGCCCAATGCCTGGATCTGGACGGCTGGTCCTGGAAAGCCGTTGCTAATGCCGACGCCGCCATGGCCGAGGAACCCGACGAGGGTTGGTCAGGTGCGGTCGTGGTCGCTGACACCGACCCCGAAGGGGCGTTCGCACTGTGTCGGCGCCTCCGCAAGGTGGAGATGCCTCTGCAGCCGCTGCTGGTCCTAGTGGGAGGTGGCCAGCTCGACGCCCTCGAACTTCGCGACGATCTCTTCGACGACTTCTGCCTGACCCCGTTGCGTCCTGCTGAACTGCGGGCCCGGATTGAGCACCTGTTCTCGCGGACTGGCCGTGGCACCCGCCCGGAGTTGGTGGAGTACGGGCCACTCGCCCTGAACCTCGAGACCTACCAGGCCGCCATCGACGGCGAGCCGCTCGACCTCACCTACATGGAATACGAGCTACTCAAGTTTCTGGCCGCCCACCCCGGCAAGGTGTTCACCCGCGAGACCCTATTGAGCCGGGTCTGGGGCTACGACTACTACGGCGGTGCCCGAACCGTCGACGTCCACATCCGGCGGCTCCGGGCCAAGCTCGGCGAGGAACACGCCAACCTGATCCACACCGTGCGATCGGTGGGCTACCGGTTCGGCCAGTCCCGCTGGGGCATCTGACCCCAGTACACGCGGCCAACCCTCTGGCCGTTAGCCAGCGGGCCCCGCCCAAGGATCGGTCTCACTCAGTTCGAGCAGTTCCGAACCCTCATGGGTGGTGTCAACGTCCTTCTTGAGCACGCCACCCAGCAGAACGGCAGCCAACGCGCCGGTCATCAGGATGCCGACCGGCATCACCACGACAAGCAGAAGGATCATCAGGACGGCGCCGATCATGGCCGCAGTCTGCCATCTCGGACCGTGGCCGGCGCACTCCCGCGCCGTCGACCGCGACGGCCAACGGTTCAGCCGACGTGGACGATGGCCTCCACCTCGAAGATGGCGCCCAGGGGTAGGGCGGCCACGGCCACGCACGAACGAGCCGGACGGCTGTCACCGAACGCCTCGCAGTAGATCTCGTTCATCGCCGCGAAGTTGCCCATGTCGGTAAGGAACACCGTGGTCTTGACCACCTGATCGAGCCTCGCCCCGTTTGCCTCCACCTGAGCCCGCAGGTTGGCCAACGCCTGGGTGGCCTGGGCTTCAAGACTGTCCCCGGCGAGGCTGCCGGCGACCGGACCATCAACAGTGCTGCCATCGACGATTCCGACCTGCCCACTGACGAACAGCAGATCGCCGGCGCGGACGACGGGGGTGTAGGGGCCAGCGGTGTTGCTCATCGAAGGACTCCGTTGCTCGGGGACTGGGCTGCTCGAAAAGGACAGGATTTGTGGGTGGGTCTGGATCCTTCCACAACCCGACGGGTGGCTAGCCGGTCGGCAGGTCCGGAGGGCACCCCCTATGACACCACGTCGCAGCGGCCACCGCGGCGAACACGGCATCCGATCCGTTGATCGGCGTACCGTCGTCGGGCAGCACCTCGACGACGACCGGCGGGGTCTCCGTCGCCCGGACGATGCCGAAAGACCGGATGGTCAGGTCGTGGACAACACCATCACCATCGACCGACAGGCCCTCCGAGGTGATCCAGCTCCACGCCATGTGGGCCGCACCGATGCAGTAGGACCGGAGCACTACCTCATCGAGCGGGTCGCCACACCGGACGATGACCCGGATGCCGTCGTCGTCGACAGTCGCCACGGCTTCGGCGCCTGCGGGTGACACCACGGGTTGGCCGGGCGTCATCGCTCCGGCACCGGTGAGTAGAACCACGGCCTCAGCCCAGCCGGCAGCCCGCACGTTGGGGCTGGTCGGTGGCCCGACCACGTCAACCTCGACGACATCCAGACCGGGTGCCACGGCAGCCACCGCCTCGACGATCCCCGAGGTGCGAACCACCCGGAGGATGCCGGTTCCATCCACCAAGGCCCCGCCGGCCACCGGGGGACGCTTGGGACCGAACCGAACGGTGTCCTCCCGCGACGGGGCGACTAGGACGGTTGAACCATGGGCGTCGGCCAGAAGCCGGGCCACCGCGGGCAGTGGAGAATCAACCTTGGCCCCGAAGGCCCCGCCGTTGGCCAAGGGCCCGACCGGCTCGCTTCCGGGCATGCACCAGGCAGCATCGGTCTCCAGCGGAGACGGTTCGACCCACGCGGTTCGCAGGACACTGGCCCAATTGCCGGCGGGGGCCTCCAACGGCGGCACGACGTCGGCCGTGGTCCGACGGCCCTGGACCTTGCCCGCTTCCCGGCGGGCGGCGGCCAGCGTGTCGGCGACCACCCAGGAGCCGGGATCGTCGACCGGTCCGTCACCGGGCACGGCGACCAGAGCCTCGACCGGAGCGGTGTCGGTCGCGAACCCACCACGACCGAGCGCCACCTCGGGGCCCACCTTCTGAGGACTACGTCCCTCGAGGGTGGCCCGACGGGCTGAAGCGTCCCGGTCGACGGGTTCGCCCGACGAGATCCCATCCAACGTCCGGATGCCAACGCCGACCTCCCAGGCGTCGAGCACGGTCTGCCAGCCGGTACAGCGACAGAGATGGGCGTGCAGGGCGCGGGCCGCACGGTCGCGGTCCGGCGGAGCCTGATCACTCAGGGCCCGATCACCCAGAGAATGGTCGATCGGCAAGTCATCGGGAACCGAGCCCTCCAGTCCGGCGAAACGCATGATGATGCCCGGCGTGCAGAATCCGCACTGGCTGCCACCGGTAGCGCAGAAGGCGTCAGCCCACCGTTCACCGTCGCCCTCGGGTAGACCGTCCAGCGTGGTAATCGACCGTCCGGCGACGCGTCGCAACGGGGTCACGCATGACACCCTGGGCTGACCGTCGACCAACACGGTGCAACAGCCACACTGGCCTTGGGGGCTGCACCCGTCCTTGACCGACCGATTGCCGACCGGACCCCGAAGTGCATCGAGCAGCGTCTGGCCGTCGTCGGCCACCTCGACCGGTTGACCGTCGACGGTCAGACGCACCGCTCCCCGGTCCAATGGGTCCTCCAGGGTGGGCGTGTCCATCCGAGGAGTGTGCCCGGTCACCACTACGGTCACCGACCTCACCGCTACGGTCACCGATCTCACCACTACGGTCACCAACCATGCAGGACCCCACCGGCGCAGAACCACAGCCGACGGGTCGGCGTCAGGTCCTGGTCGGGCTGGCCGCCGGCGCGCTTCTGGCCGCCTGCGGTGGTCGCTCCGCCAGCACCTCAGCTGGGACATCCGCCCCGGCCGCGACCATCGGTTCGACTGCCTCTGCCGGCTGGCGGCTGGGCGCCCGGTTCGCCGACGGCTACGTGGCCCCCAGCGCCCTGGTCGCCGGTTTGGCCCAGCGCGCGCCCTACGTCCTCCTGGGATCGGACGGCTGGCCCATGGGCACCGAGGGGCCGGACCACCTGGACCTCACCGTCCGACGAGCCGGTGTGAACGGCGCCGCCGACGGACCGGTGGTGGCCACCCACACCGTCGAACGCCACGGCGGCGACCACGCCACCCCGTACTTCCCGCTGGTGTTCCGGGTCGACGACCCGGGCGACTATGTCGTACACCTGGCTACCGGGACCCCCGGAGATGTCGGGATCGAGCCCCACCATCTTCGAGTTGTCGGCCGAGGGGAGACCACGCTCATCCAGGTGGGAGACCGACTTCCGGCGGTGGCCACCCCGACTCGGACCGATCCAGCAGGCGTCGATCCCATCTGCACCGAGCCCAACGGCCCGTGCTCGTTCCATGAGGTCTCCGTCGCCGAAGCGCTGGGCCAACCGGGCCCAGTCGCGCTGCTGGTCTCCACACCGCGGTTTTGCCAGTCCGACGTCTGCGGACCGACCGTCGGCCTACTCCGCTCGGCTCTGCGGGTCCAGTCTGAGCCCTGGTCGGCGGTACACGCCGAGGTCTACATGGCTCCAGAGACCGGGGACTTCACCACCACGCCGACCGTGGCGGCGCTCGGCCTGGCCTTCGAGCCGAGCCTCGTGGTGGCCGACCTCGACGGGATCGTCACCGCAGCCCTTCACTTCACCATGGACGCCACCGAGGTGGCTGACGCCCTGGCCACCGCTGTCTGAAAACCACGAAAGCCGGCGCCACGGGGCGCCGGCCGGTGGTCGCCCCGCAGGGCGATCAGAATGTCTGGTTACTCAGCTGAATGACTGACCGCAGCCGCAGGTTCGCTGGGCGTTCGGGTTGTCGATTGAGAACCCGGCCTCGTTTAGGCCGTCCTTGTAGTCCAGCGTGGCGCCCTCGAGCAGTTGGGCACTCGACTGGTCGACCACCACCCGCACGTCGCCGTACGCCTTTTCTAGGTCGTCCTCGGCCCGCTCAGTATCGAAGTACATCTCGTAGCTGAAACCCGAGCACCCACCGGGGCGAACGGCCACCCGCAGAGCCAGGCCCTCTTCAGATTCACTAGCGATGAGCTGACCCACCTTGGTGGTGGCGTCGTCGGTCAACGTGATCATCGATTCCTCCCGAAATTGCGGTGATTGTCGGTATGAACAGTGTACCCAGGGCCCTACCCCGATGGCCCACCGAGGATCTGACGCCGTCGGCCGGCGGACATGCTCATAACATGGCGGCATGGAGCCTGAACCCGGGGATGAAACGCTTCCAGGCGGCACCAGTCCGACCGAGGCCGATGTCCTCGGCGTGCTCCGGGGCGTCATCGATCCCGAGTTGGGCACCGACATCGTCGAGTTGGGCATGGCCCGTGCCGTGGCTATCGACGACGATGGTCGCGTCGACGTCACCATCGCGCTGACCACCTCGGGTTGTCCTCTCCGAGCCCAGATCCAACGCGACGTCCGGGCCCGGGTCGCCGACCTGCCTGGCGTGTCGTCAGTCCACCTCTCGTGGGATGAACTCAACGCCGAAGAGAAGGCCACGGCCATGGCCCGGGCCCGATTCAACGTGAGCCGCAACGCCCCCGACACCGAGGTGCCGGCGACCACCAAGGTCCTGATGGTGGCCTCGGGCAAGGGAGGCGTCGGCAAGTCGTCAGTGACCGTGAACCTGGCTGCCGCCATGGCCGCCCGCGGCATGACCGTCGGCGTCATGGATGCCGACATCTGGGGCTTCTCGATACCACGCATGCTGGGCGTCGAGGGTCGCCTCGGTGGGTCTCCCGAGGTTGGCAAGATCGACCCCATTGAGGTCCCAATCGGGGACGGCGTCGTGAAGGTCGTGTCGATGGGGCTTCTCGTCGACAACGAGGAGTCGGCCCTCATGTGGCGGGGTCTGATCTTGAACCGGGCCGTCCAGCACTTCTGCGAAGACGTGGCCTGGGGCCCGATGGACTACCTGCTGATCGACATGCCGCCAGGTACCGGAGACGTGCAGATGGGTCTGGCCAAGATGCTCCCGCAGGCCGAGATGGTGGTGGTGACCACGCCGGCCCTAGCCGCCCAGAAGGTGGCCGTGCGGGTCGCCAACATGGGGCGGGCCAACTACCTGCGAATCGTTGGAGTGGTCGAGAACATGAGTGCCTACGTGGCACCCGACGGCAGCCGCCATGAGCTGTTCGGCGCCGGGGGCGGTGGCGCGCTGGCCCAACAGGTCGGAGCCCCACTGCTCGGCACCATCCCGCTGGACGGGGCGGTGGCTACCGCCGGCGATACCGGCTGCCCGATCTCCCTCGGCGAGGGTCCGGCGGCCGATGCCTACCGGGAGATCGTGGAACACATCGTCACCGAGGCGGCTCCACCGGTAGACATGGCGGGCTGCAGCGCCCGGCTTCTGGCCGCCGCCGAGGACGCTCTGGACGCCGCCGGGGCCTGAGCCAGAATCCGTACGAAACGACTCAGTCGAGCCGATCTGGCTCGTCCAGTCCGTCGGGAGTCCCGTCCTCCCAGGAGCCGGCGTCGATGATTCCTCCGGACGAGGGATCCTCGCCACGCCACCCGTGCCGAAAGGTGGTCCGCCCGCTGGCCATCGAACGGGTCAGCCGGCGGGTGGTCATGGCCCGTATCACGGCGCGTGTCGGCGGGAACAGCAGGGCCAGGCCAACAGCATCGGTTACGAACCCCGGGGTGAGCATGAGAGCACCGGCACCCAGAACCAGCAGACCGTCGACGATCTCGCGGCCGGGGATCCGACCCTGAGCCGCCTCCTCTTGGGCCCGACGCAGGATGCCGAGGCCCTCACGTCTTACGAGCCACGCGCCCACCACACTGACCAGCACCAGCAACCCGATGGTGTTCAGTACCCCGGTCGAGCCCGCTACCTGAACGATGACGGCCAACTCCACGATCGGTGTCACTACGAACACCAGGAACAGGATCAGGAGCACGGCCGCATGTTAGAGCGGCCCGATACGGGTACCCCGATGTTGGGGCCCTGTGGAGGGAACACGGCGAGCCGGGCCCGGACGGGAACCATCCGCCTATCCTCGCGACTACATGACCCGCCCCTCAGAAAGTTCCCCCGGCCCGGCCCCTGACCGGCCCCCCAGCGTCGACCGTCTGGCCCGATCGCTGGCCGACATCGGCCTGCCCCACCCCCTACTGGTCGACGCGGCCCGCACCGCGGTGGCCGAAGCGGTGGCCGCGGACGAACCGGCCAGTGCCCTGATTCGGGCCCGCGAGCTGGCTGAGGCCACGGCCCGGGCCCTCCTATCCGACGTGGTCAACGCCACCGGCGTGCTGTTGCATACCAACCTGGGCCGGGCGCCCTGGAGCCCTTCTTCAGGCGACGATCGGCGCTACACGACGCTGGAGTTCGATCTGGCCAGTGGTTCACGGGGTTCTCGGCAAGATCGGGCCCCCGCGCTGCTGGCCCGGGCGTGCGGCGCCGAGGCCGCCATGGTGGTCAACAACTGCGCATCCGCTGTCCTGCTCGTGCTGGCTGCTCTGGCCGCCGGGCGGGGAGTGGTGGTGTCACGCGGCGAGATGGTCGAGATCGGTGGCGGCTTCCGGATCCCCAACGTGATGGCCCAGTCGGGTGCCCGTCTGGTCGAAGTCGGGACCACCAACCGGACCCGCATCGGTGACTTTTCGGCCGCCATCGCGTCCGACCCCGACGTGGCCCTGACCTTGTCCGTCCACCAGTCCAACTACCGGATCGAAGGCTTCACCGAGTCGGCGTCGGTGGCCGAACTGGCTGCTCTAGACGTGCCGGTAGTGGCCGACATCGGGTCGGGCCTGTTGGATGCCGCCTGCCCGTGGTTGGCTGACGGTCCACCGGGGTGGCTGGCCGACGAGCCGGCAGCCCGTCAGACACTGGAGGCCGGAGCGGCGTTGGTGACGTTCTCGGGCGACAAGCTGCTGGGCGGACCCCAAGCTGGGATCATCGCCGGTCGAGCGGACCTCATCGCGGCGTGCGCCGCTCATCCGTTGGCCCGGGCCCTTCGCCCGGGAAGCCTCGTGCTGCAGTCTCTTCAGAACCTGGCACTGGCCTATCTGACCCGGGACGGCTGGGCCATTCCGTTCTGGCGTATGGCCACCGAGCCGGTCTCCGACTTGCGGGCCCGCGCTGGACGGATCGCTGCCAATCTGACACCCGATCTGGTCGCCGACACGGTGGCCGTGCCCGGCGGGGGAACACTGCCCGGGGTGGAGATCCCTTCGGTCGGGCTGGTCCTCGCCGGTGACCGGGTGGCTGAGTTGCGTGCCGGTTCACCCCCTGTGGTGGCCCGGGTGACTGACCATTCCACCGTGCTTGACCTCCGGACCGTGCATCCTGATGATGACGACGTGATCGCCGCAGCCCTCGCCGGCCTGACACCCGACGCGGCCCCCGTACAGGCGACCGCCGACCACACCCCCTCCAGCGACAGGCGCTGACCGGTGCACGTCGTTGCTACGGCGGGCCACGTCGACCATGGCAAGTCGACCCTCGTTGAAGCCCTGACGGGAACCGATCCCGACCGGTTCGCCGAAGAGAAGGCCCGGGGCCTGACCATCGACCTGGGGTTCGCAGCCACCACGTTGCCTTCGGGGGCCGCCCTGTCGCTAGTCGACGTCCCTGGCCACGTCCGGTTCCTCAAGAACATGCTTGCCGGTGTGGGTGCCGTGGACGCCTGCCTATTCGTGGTGGCGGCCACCGAGGGCTGGAAACCCCAGTCCGAGGAACACCTGCGGATCCTCCAACTACTGGGCATCGGCCACGGCGTGATCGCCCTGACCAAGGTCGGCACGGCCGACGAGGACCTGGTCGACCTGGCCCGTCTGGAGATCATCGAGCAGGTGGAGGGCACGTTCCTCGACGGAGCCGCGGTGGTGGCCACCGATGCACCGACCGGGCTGGGCCTCGACGATCTGCGAGCCGCCCTCGACACCCTGGTGGCCGCTACGCCCACCGCTGTGGACCACGGCAGGCCCCGCCTGTGGGTCGACCGTGCCTTCTCCGCTAAAGGTGCTGGCACCGTCGTCACCGGCACGCTCTCCGGTGGTGCCCTGCGGGTCGACGATGAGTTAGCCATCCACCCCGCGGGCACTGCGGTCCGGGTGCGATCGCTAGAGAATCACCACGCCAGCCACCTCGAGTTGCCTCCCGGTAGCCGGTGTGCGGTCAATCTGGTCGGGGCCGCCCATGACGAGGTGGTCCGCGGCGACGTACTCGTTCGATCTGACCAGTGGCACCACACAGCGGTGTTCGACGCCTCGCTCCAGGTGCTGGAGCGGCTCGACCACCCGGTCTCAAGACGGGGCGCCCACGTCCTCTACCTCGGCTCGGGTGAACACCCGGTGAGGATGCGCATCCTCGGTCCCGATGCCCTCGAGCCGGGGTCCGAGGGATCAGTCCGGATCCACCTGCCCCGACCACTTCCCCTACTCCCCGGCGACCGGTTCATCCTACGCGAATCGGGCCGGTCGGAGACGGTGGGCGGGGGCGAGGTACTCGACGTAGACCCGACCGAAAAGGCCTCCGCCGCCCGACCCGACCGCTCCGTGGACCGGGTGGTGAAAGAGCGGGGCTGGGTGGACGCCGACGAGTTGGAACGACTCACTGGCGAACGTCGGGCTCCCGACGTCGACCGTTGGGTCGTCAATCCCGAGATACTCCATGAGACGCTCGAAAGGTTGCGAGACACCGTCGATTCCGTCGGTCCGCTGGGTCTCGAACTGTCTCGGCTAGATCCCTTCGAGCGGGCCGTCGCCGGGCTCCTAGGCGATGCGGTGATCGAAGCCGGCCGGCTGGTCCCGGTGGGAACCGTCGATCCGCTGGCCGACCACCCGTTCGTGGCCGCCCTGGCCGCCTCACCGTTCACCCCACCTGGACCCGACGGGGTCGACCGCGGCGAGCTACGGGAACTGGTCCGACGGGGCGACGTGATCGAAGTGGAGGGGATCTTCTATTCCACCTCGGCTATCGATGCGGCCGCCCGGCTGGCCGCCCGGCTACTGGTCGACGATCCCGACGGATTCACCGTCTCGGTATTCCGGGAGGCGGCGGGAAACACCCGCAAGCACGCCATGCCATTGTTGTCCCATCTAGACGGCACCGGTATAACCAGACGGCGCGGCGACGTCCGAATCGCCGGCCCACGCCTCCCCGTTCTCTGACGCAGTTTCAGATCCCGAGCAGCACCCGACGTTCGGACTCATTGGTCCCACCCCAGATTCCATGGGTCTCGCCACGGCCCACAGCGAACTCGAGACACCGTCCGGCCACCACACAACGATCACAGATCGCCTTGGCCCGGAGTTCCCGGAGACGCTTCTCGTCCCGGCCCTCACCGCTACCCGGCGGGTAGAACACCACAGCCTGCGGTCCTCGACAAGCCGCCTTCACCTGCCACTCTCGGAAGTTGCCGTTAACCGGCATCCGCACACCCCTCGTGGTCTGTCGGCCCGTCCGATCGGGCCGTAGACGACGAACCTATGACGCGCGTGCCGGACGGGACAAGGGTGAATTACCAGCCAACTCAGCGACGTCGATAGTCGCGGGCTGCGCCGTCGACAGGCTCGACCTCCAGCCACAAGCCATCGACCCCGGTCACCCGGATGTCGCCACCGGGTTCCACCGGGGTGGCCCGGTTGGTGGTGGCCCGCCACACGGCGTCGCGCACGCGGACCGTGCCGTTGGGCGAGAGTTCGTCCTCGGCGGTCCCCTCCTCGCCGATGATCCACTCCCGACCGATGGTGGGTGTCGAGAACCGGGTCCGGACCATGGTCGGCATTCCACCCACCACACCAGCCACCGTGCCCAACAGGCCGACAGTCAGAGTGATCCAGGAGAAGGACTGTCCCTCGAAGAGGAACACCGAGCCGGCCACCAGGGCGATTGTCCCAATGATCGACCAGAGACGCGGTACACCGGCCTGGACGTCGATGGCGAAGCCCACGAAGGCGAAGACGAGGATGCCAACCGCCCAACCCCGAGCAGGGAGCACACCGAGGCCATAGGTCGAAAGGAGGAAACATCCGGCGCCGATGACACCGGCGATGCCCACGCCGGCCGTGTACAACTCGAAGACCAGCAGGCCCATACCGATCAGCAGGAGCAGGTAGGCCACCGCCGGGCTGGCCACCGTATGGAAGAACTGGGCCA
>Ga0206680_10000004_pt1 | contig 97377 bp, 77 predicted proteins | sample M115012015metaG_FD_160124 | JGI IMG/M metagenome (GOLD analysis project Ga0206680, IMG submission 160124) | Ammonia-oxidizing marine archaeal communities from Monterey Bay, California, United States - M1 150m 12015 | ecosystem: Environmental > Aquatic > Marine > Intertidal zone | place: USA...
CAAATACATCTTGTTTAAACCATACAGCGAAGTACCATACTTTTCTTGATAATACTCTAGCGGTTTTAGTAGGCGTACCATCGCTACTCCACACTCGTGTTTCAACTCGTCACTCATAGGGCTTGGGCAGTAAATTTAAGGGGGCAAGTTACAATATTCTTTAGAGTTGGTTATGGGTTGTTTGATGTTTGTTGTTGGTCCTATTTTAGTGAAAGACCAAGGGGTATAAATTATCAAATCTCCGTTTTACCTCTTACATTTCACGCTAAAAAAATCCTCTTTTTTCATACCCAACCAATCCAGCGCAGATTTACTTAATAACTGCTCTTTTTGAGCATCGTTCCAAGGCATGCTATTTATCAATTGCCCAGGTTGTAATTCACCTAGCGGGAAAGGATAATCTGTTCCCAAGGCAATCTTGTCGGCGCCCATCACGTCCACAATATATTCCAACATTTTAGGATCGTGTACTAGGCTATCGATAAAGAATTTTCCAATATAATCTCTAGGGTGCTTTTTGTTGTCAATGGCGCAGAGGTCGGGGCGGACATCAAATCCGTGCGAAACACGACCAATGGTAGAAGGGAAAGAACCTCCACCGTGAGCAAAGGCAACGCGAAGTTCGGGTAGTCTCTCGAAAACTCCTCCGAAGATTAATGAGCAAATGGCTCTGGAGCTTTCTGCAGGCATACCCACAAGCCAGGGAAGCCAATATTTATCCATATGTTCTTTGGCCATCATATCCCAAGGGTGAACAAACACACACATGTCAAGCTCCTCACAAGCTTCGAAAATTGGAAAAAATTCCGCTTCGTTGAGGTTTTTATTATTTACGTGGGTTCCAATTTGAATCCCTTTCAAACCAATTTCTTTACAGCGCTTTAACTCTTGAATAGCGAGCTCTGTATTTTGCATAGGTACAGTCCCTAAACCCGCAAACCTGTTTGGAAAACGCTTTACGATATCGGCAATATGGTCATTTAAAAACACCGCTACTTCTAGCGTATCTTTTGGTTCTGCCCAATAGGAAAACATCACCGGAACGGTAGATAATACTTGTACATGAACACCTTGATTATCGCATTCTAATATGCGTCGTTCTGCAGACCAACAGTTATCGTCTACCTCGCGGAAAAACTTATCGTCCATCACCATTTTCGCACAACAAGGCTTGTGATGATCTAGACTTATAAATCCTCCATAACCAAACTTTTCCTTAAAATTAGGAATGTCTTTTGGTAGGATGTGCGTGTGAATATCTATGGTAAATAAATTCTTTTGGAGCATAATTCTGTTTTATATAAATCGAGGATCTGTGTCCATTTCTGTTCCGCATTTATCACATGTACGCATGTCTTTGCTTGCGTAATATGCTTTAAATCGAGGGATAAAATCTGATTCGATATTTGTTAAAGGGAAGTAGGTTTCGTGTAGTTTATGGTTGCAATTGTCGCAGAACCACAGTAAACCATCCATGTCATTTGTGCCTTTGCGCACCTTTTCGATCACCAAGCCTACAGAGCCTTCTGAGCGCATTGGGGAATGCGGAACTTTTGCGGGAAGTAAAAACATTTCCCCTTCTTTAATGGGTACATCTACAGCTTTGCCATCTTCCTGGACGCGAACATTAATATCGCCTTCCACCTGATAAAACCATTCTTCACTTTCGTTGTAGTGGTAATCTTTACGGGCATTTGGTCCACCCACAATCATCACAATAAAATCTCCAGCTTCTTTGTAGAGGTTCTTATTTCCCACCGGCGGCTTTAGTAAATCGCGGTTTTCCTCTATCCATTTATGTAAATTAAAAGGCTTTATTATCGGCATAGCATACATTTTTTAAAGAGTGAGCAAGTTAGTGAATTTGGTTGATGGTTCGTGGTTGTTCGTTGATGGATTATTGGAGGCTGTTGTAAATAAAAAACAAGGTTAGTCGTGAAAACATTCGATGGTTCAGTAAATGGAAAGCCCTTATCGTAAAAGGTAAGAGGAGGAAAAAAGTTAGGAAGCAACTTATCACTTCTCTAAATAGGTTTTTACTTGTTCATTATTAATGTTCAAAAGGGGCTTTTCATCCCGATAGTTATAGGGGTTATCGAATTATTTTATCCGAATAGTCTTGCATTAACCTTTTGAAGCAAGACATTGTTGGAAGAACAGCCCTATGATCCCCTCGAGGGGATAATCTCATTGTTCTAATTATTTATCTTCATCATTAATTCTCAAATTGACACATTTTCATCTCGATAGCTATCGGGACTTCAAATTGGATAAACACCCTTCTTTCTAGTATTAGGTACAAAGTAATTTACTTTTCTATTTTCCCACTTCCTATTCCCTTCTCCCGATTTACTATCTTTGAGAAATTTCAAACGAAAACGATGCTTAAAAAACTTTTAGCACTAGTGCTATTGATATGTTTGAGTTCCTGTGACAGTTCTAGCTCTACTGAAGGACAGCAAAATAAAGGGCCAAAAAACGGACTTATACACACTTACAATGAAGATGGGAGTATTTCGGCTTCTATAAATTATAAGGAGGGCATTCGTCATGGTATGGCATTCGATTATTATACAGACGGAAAGTTACGTGCTGAGATCGATTATGTATATGGGGTAAAGGAAGGGATAGCTAAGTGGTTCCATAAAAACGGCAAGGTTTTCCGTACGACTGCCTATTTAGCAGATGAGCGCGAAGGGTTTCAGAAGAAGTACTATGAAGACGGAGAATTAATGTCGGAAATAGAATTTCACAATAACGAACCTGGGATAGGTTTAAGAGAATTTAACAAGTCTGGCCATGAGCGAAAAGCCAAGGTAGATTTTGTTTTCGGAGAGCCTATACATTTAAACAATGGCTCGGTAACTATGGAAATCCGACTAGGCAATAAGGTTAAGGAGGTTACTTTATATCAAGGAGAATTAAAGAATGGTAAATTCTTGCATCAAGGACTTACAGAGCTCAACAAAACAGCAAATACAGGCTTTGTAAACATCCCAAAAGGGCAAGATGAAGTTCAGGTGTTAGCAAAATATAAAACGCGATTTAAAAATTACCGCGTTGTACAAGGAATAGCAAAAAGATAAGCGAATGAATTTAGGTTTAGAAGGAAAGCGTGCCGTAGTATGCGGTAGTACGCAAGGAATTGGAAATGCTGCAGCAACAGAGTTAGCTCTTTTAGGAGCAAGTATAACTTTGGTAGCTAGGAATGAAGAAAAGCTGAAGGCTGCTATGGCTGATTTAGATGTTTCTAAAGGTCAGAAGCACAATTATATTTCGGTAGATTTCACTCAGCCCGAAGAATTGAGAACCAAGCTACAGACCTATGCAGAAGAGTTTAATGCCCATATATTAATCAACAATACGGGTGGTCCTGCAGGAGGCCCTGCTAATGCTGCCCATACCGATGAGTATATTCAGGCATTTACCAATCATTTAATTTGCAATCAAATATTGGTTCAGAATTTAATGGAAGGAATGAAATCTGAAGGCTATGGTAGAATTATCAACATCATTTCTACATCGGTAAAACAACCATTAAATGGCTTGGGGGTTTCGAATACTATTCGAGGTGCTGTAGCGAGTTGGTCGAAGACTTTGGCCAATGAGTTAGGTGGATTTAACATTACGGTAAACAATGTATTGCCTGGTGCAACCAACACAGTACGCTTAAAATCTATCATTGAAAATAAAGCAACTAAAACTGGGCAATCGGAAGAAGCTGTTTTAGAGGCTATGAAAAATCAGGTGCCGATGAAGCGCATTGCAGAGCCACAAGAAGTTGCCAATGCAATCGCATTTTTAGCATCGCCTGCAGCATCTTACATCAATGGAATTAACATTCCGGTAGACGGAGGAAGAACAGCTTGTTTATAGCCTATGGAAAAGATTCAGAATTATATAGGCGGTAAACTTTACGAACCGTGTTCGGGAGATTATCTAGACAACTATAACCCGGCTACAGGAAAGGTTTATTCCCTTATCCCAGACAGCGATAGTAGTGATGTAGAAAAAGCAGTATCTGCAGCTAAAGGAGCGTTCCCTTCATGGTCGGCATTGCCTTCGGAGAAGCGATTGCGTTACTTAATGGCGATGGCAGAAAAGATTGAAGAAAACTTAGAAGAGCTTGCTATAGCAGAGTCTACAGACAATGGAAAGCCGCTATGGTTAGCAAAGTCTGTTGACATCCCTCGAGCATCGTCTAATTTCAGATTTTACGCTACGGCAATCGCACACGATCATACAGACTGTTATGATATGGGTGACTTTGCATTAAATTATACCTTGAGAAGACCTATTGGTGTGGCGGGATGTATTTCTCCTTGGAATCTTCCGCTTTACCTTTTCACATGGAAAATTGCACCAGCGCTTGCCACGGGAAATTGTGTAGTAGCAAAACCTTCGGAGGTTACTCCGATGACGGCCTATTTACTTTCTAAAATATGTATTGAAATAGGCTTGCCTGCTGGCGTATTAAATATCGTTCACGGCTTAGGGCACAAAGTAGGTGCTTCAATAACCGAGCATCCTGAGGTTCCTGTAATTTCATTTACGGGAGGGACTTCTACGGGGCAGCAAATTGCACGAGTGGCTGCACCGATGTTCAAAAAAATGTCATTGGAGTTAGGGGGTAAGAACCCAAACATCATATTTGCAGACTGCGATTTCGAAGCTGCCTTGGCTACTACGAAGCGATCTTCTTTTGCCAATCAGGGACAAATTTGTCTTTGTGGTTCCCGCATATTTGTGGAGCGCCCTATTTATGAGAAGTTCCGTGATGCTTTTGTGGCACAGACGAAAAAAATGGTGGTTGGACATCCGATGGATGAAAAAGCCAAATTGGGCGCTGTAGTTTCTAAAGACCATATGGAGAAAGTACTTTCCTATGTAAAATTAGCCGAAGAGGAAGGCGGTACAGTTTTAGTAGGAGGTAAAAGAGTAATTCTAGAGGGTGAGCATGCTGAGGGTTACTATTTAGAACCTACTATAATTGAGGGTTTAAGTTATGACTGTCGTACCAATCAAGAGGAAATTTTTGGGCCTGTAGTCACTATAATGCCATTCGATAAAGAAGAAGAGGTATTGATGTATGCCAACAGCACTAAATATGGTTTATCTTCTACGGTATGGACGAGTGATTTAAAAAGAGCCCATCGTATGGCTTCGCAATTAGAGTCGGGGATTGTATGGATTAACACTTGGTTGTTAAGAGATTTACGTACACCTTTTGGAGGTGTAAAGCAATCTGGCGTAGGGCGTGAAGGAGGTTTTGAGGCATTACATTTCTTTACCGAGCCAAAAAATGTGTGTATAAAATTATAGCTCTAATTGAAATAAAACAGCTTTCCAAACTGTCTTAAGAAATAGAATTTTAGAAACGTATGACTGTAGACCAACAACTGGATAAATTCGCCCCTATCGATTTAAAGCAAATGGATAGGGTAAAGTTGTTGCAGCGCACAGATACGAAGTACCTACTTTCGAAGGGTCGATTATTGGATATCTTCCCAGCCTTATTTGAGCATTATTATGTGCTAGAAGTGGAGGGTAAAAGAACTTCTGCCTACCACACTATTTATTTAGATACGGAAGACAAAAAATACTTCAAGCAACATCATCAAGGCAGATATAAAAGACATAAGGTTCGGTTTCGCACTTATCTAGAAACGGGAATTTCTTTTTTAGAAGTCAAGTTGAAACAGAAAGGGATCACGAACAAAAAGAGGGTAAGCACGACAATTCAAGAAGGCTTAGACCAAAACCAAAGTGCTTTTTTAAAGCAATGGATTCCAGAAAGCCCAGCTAATTTACGTCGAAGTTTACAGAACACTTTCAACAGGATTACGCTGGTACACAAAACTGAACAAGAGCGAGTTACGATAGACTTAAACCTTAGTTTCACCAGAAATGATAAAAAGGTACTCCTTACAGAACCTGTTATCATAGAGCTTAAACAGAGTAAATTTAATCGGGAATCAATAATTAGTACATTGCTAAGAGCAAATCTCATTCGTCCACAGCGAATGAGTAAATACTGTATAGGATGTATTTTACTAGACAAAACCTTAAAGTACAACCGATTTAAATCGAGATTACTAGAACTAAACAAGATACAGAACGTATGGAATTCTTAGACGTAGAATTATTCAATCAGAAAGACCTCTTCAAATTATTTGTGCGGTTTTTAGTCAATTTCTCTTTCACCTTTGTGATTGTTCGCGTATTGTATTTTTCTGCGAACCGCCGTAAGGATTATTTATTTACGTTTATCGTATTCAATCTACTTACATTTTTCATCTGTTTTCTATTAAGAAAAGTGCCGATGGAGCTTGGATTTGCATTGGGACTTTTTGCGGTCTTTGGCATTCTTCGTTATCGTACGGAGCCAATTCCAATTAAGGAGATGACTTATCTTTTTATCGTAATTGGATTGGCAATGATAAATGCCTTAGCGAATAAAAAGATTTCATGGGCTGAGCTTATGTTTGTTAACTCAACTATTTTATTGGTGACTTTCAGTTTTGAGAAGTTATGGTTTAACAATGAGGTACAGAGCAAGAATGTTGTTTACGAGCGAATCGATTTGATCAAGAATGAGAATAGATTGGCAATGATTGAGGATTTGAGGGAACGTACAGGTTTAGACATTATAAAGGTTCAGGTAGGGAAAATAGATTTTTTAAGGGATGTAGCCACGGTAACCATTTTCTTTAAAGCGGATGTAAAAGAAGTTGAATGGGGCACAAACAGCATAAGTGATGAAGAATAAACTCCTACTCCTATTATTGGGTTTCCTCCCTCTTTTTTCAATGGCTCAAAATGAAGATTTAGAATTGTGGAGTTCAGTAAAATTCAGTAAAAAAATCAATGCTAAACTCCGGTTCGAACTAGAAGAACAAGTGAGGTGGGCTGATAGTATTAGTGTGTATAAAAAAAACTACACGGATATAGGTTTTAGATATAAACCCTTAAAGATGCACTCTTTGTCTGCAAATCTGAGGCTTATAAATGAAAGCGATAATGACAAGCATTTTAGAGCACATATAGATTTAAGCTCAGAAATGAACATCAATAAATTATCCTTAATCCTCAAGCAGCGTTTACGGGTACAGCAATCGTGGGATGAGCTAGGTGAGTTTGACAAAACCTATTTTCGCTCAAAATGGGGTATAGAGATGAAGACGAATTTCATCAGCCCCTATATCGCTCATGAATTCTATTGGAAATTAGAACAGAAAAACAATTTAGATCAACAGCGATCTACCATAGGTATCGCTTGGGATATGTCTGAAGACATCAAGACTAAATTATTTTTAAGGAAGGAAAATGAAATCAATAAAAACAATCCTGATAAATTAAACATTATTGGTATTGGGGCACGGTATAAGTTTTAGCGCAACTAATCGCTCAGAACAAGAAATCATTTTGCAAGCAGATGAATTTCCATTAAATTGCAGGAAACAAAAAGGTAAGAATGAAGAAGTTAATCTACATATTGAGTTTATCTTTCAGTTTGGGTTTATTAGCTCAAGACTGTGAGCTACCAAGCCCCTACACAAATGGTAGCACTGGAAACAATTTAACGACCCTCTTACATTCTTCTTTTCTGGAACCCTTAGACCTTACGAGCCCAGCTCCTTATATTGTGGCCTTAACACCGGCAGGACAAATTGTAGGTTCGGCATGTATCGCTAGTGATTGTTTGAGTGGAGGGATGCAATCTGTTGCGATTTGGGGAGATGACACCTTAACACCAGAAATTGATGGAGCCCAAGAAGGCGAGCTTATCACTTTAAAAATTATAGACGGCACTCAATTAAATATAGTCTTAAGTAGCTCAATAACTTATACTGCAAACGGGACAATTCTTATTGCTACAGGGAGCATGAATTATGAATGTACTGGCCTTGTTGAGGGCTGTACTAATCCCCTTGCCTGCAACTATAACGAGTTAGCAACTGTAGACGATGGCTCATGTATAGAGGCTGAAGAATATTACGATTGTGATGGAGATTGTATTACTGACACTGATGGGGATGGCGTTTGCGATGAGCTAGAAATTCTGGGCTGTATAGAACCCATGGCTTGTAACTACAACCCCGATGCTACAGAAGAGGTTGATTGTATTTACCCTCTATTGTATCACGATTGCGATGGCGAGTGTATTAACGACGATGATAACGACGGTATTTGTAATGAAGAGGAAGTGCCAGGTTGTACGAACTATTTTGCATGCAATTATGATGATGAGGCCACGGATGATGACGGTTCTTGTTTTGTTATTAGCGCAGCACTTAGTTTCGACGTCGACAATAACATACTAAGTGTTAGCACAAATGCTACTGCTCCAGAAATCATTTGGCTATTTGAAGATTCAGTCATTCCATTTGAACATTCCGATAGCATATCAATTCTCGGAGAGGGAATTTATGAAGTGATTATTTTCGACTCTACGAATGACTGTGGCGCTTCTGACACGGTATCGGTAAACCTAATAGGCATGGAAGAAAGCCTATCAGATCAAATTTCTCTATACCCAAATCCTGCACAAGAGTATTTAATTGTAGAATTAAAGGAGTCAGCTAACATTACAATCTTCGATACTTTTGGAGCTTTGATCTACCAAGCTACCATTCAAAAAAAAACTATTCCGATTGAACAATACGCATCGGGAATTTACTTTCTTAAAATCGAAGGAAATGGGAAGTCTGCAGTTTACCCGTGGATAAAGGAATAAAAGCAAGTTTTCACTATCAAAATTCCATTCTGGAACATTACAAATCTGATTTAAGCATCAATTGTTTGTTAAAGAGTCAACACATTGCATATCTGCGAGTATTGGCGTAAATTTGCGGGTTTATAAAGCAGAATTATGTCAGAAGATCAAGGAAGAATAAACTCACAAAAAGCACCTGAACCTGTAGGAGCTTATCCACATGCACGCAAGCATGGAAACTTATTGTTTTTATCGGGTGTAGGACCACGTGAAAGGGGGACTAAAAAAATTCCTGGTGTTGATCTCGACGCCGATGGGAATATTCTTTCTTACGACATAGCGGCACAGTGTCATTCTGTTTTCAACAATATCAAGACTATTGTAGAAGACGCAGGATCTTCGTGGGATAAAATTATCGATGTAACGGTTTTCTTAACCAATATGAAAGACGATTTTAAAACCTACAATAAAATTTACGCGGAGTACTTTAAAGACAATCAACCTTGCCGTACTACGGTAGAGATTTTGAGTCTTCCAACGCCTATCGGCATCGAGTTAAAAGTAATCGCAACCATCGACTAAGTACAGAGATGAAAAAATACCCAGAATATAAAGGATTGAATTTGCCAAATGTAGCGGTAGAGGTTTTAGCAGATTGGCAAAAAAATCAAATCTTCGAGAAGAGTATTGAAACTCGCGAAGGAAGCAAGCCTTATGTGTTTTTCGAGGGACCACCTTCGGCAAACGGTATGCCTGGTATTCACCACGTGATGGCTAGAAGCATCAAAGATATTTTCTGTCGTTTCCAAACGCTTAAAGGGTTTCAAGTAAAGCGTAAGGCAGGTTGGGATACGCACGGTTTGCCAGTAGAATTAGGTGTCGAAAAAGAGTTGGGTATCTCAAAAGAAGATATCGGTACAAAAATTTCTGTTGACGAGTATAATAAAGCTTGTCGCGAAACGGTAATGCGTTACACAGATGTGTGGAATAAGCTTACCGAAAAGATGGGTTACTGGGTGGATATGGAAGATCCATACATCACCTACGAAAGTAAATATATGGAGTCGGTTTGGTATTTACTTTCCGAACTCTACAAGAAAGATTTAATCTATAAAGGCTATACTATTCAGCCTTATTCTCCTGCAGCAGGAACGGGTTTAAGTTCACATGAATTGAACCAACCTGGATGTTATAAAGATGTAAAAGACACCTCGGCAGTAGCCCTTTTTAAAGTTAAAAAGGAAACGCTTACCCTAGATGTTTTAAAAGCTATTGAAGGTGATGTTCAGTTTATCGCATGGACAACAACTCCATGGACACTTCCATCGAATACGGCACTTTGTGTAGGTCCGAAAATCGATTATGTATTGGTGAAAACTTTCAACCAATATTCTGGAAATTCAATCAATATTGTTTTGGCTAAAAACTTAGTTGCAAAACAATTGTCTGGAAAATATTTTGCTGCCGAAACAGAAGCAGATTTAGCTGCTTACGAATCGGGTGCTAAGAAAATCCCTTATTGGGTAGTAGACGAATTTAAAGGAGCTGATTTAGTTGGGACACGCTACGAGCAATTGCTTCCTTATGCACAACCTTACCAAGATGCTGGCAAAGCATTCCAAGTAATTTCGGGAGATTTTGTTACTACCGAAGATGGTACGGGTATCGTACACTGTGCACCTACTTTTGGTGCCGACGATGCATTGGTGGCTAAGAATTTTGACGTTCCTGGATTATTGGTTCTCGATAAAGATGGCAATCCAAGACCTCTAGTAGACCTTCAAGGAAGATTTGTTCCGGAGATGGGCGAATTGGCAGGTATGTACGTGAAAAACGAATACTATGCCGAAGGTGAAGCACCAGAAAGATCCGCTGATGTAGAGCTTGCCATCAAGCTAAAAGAAGAAGACAAAGCCTTTAAGGTTGAAAAATACGAGCACTCTTATCCACACTGTTGGAGAACTGATAAGCCGGTATTGTACTATCCATTAGATTCGTGGTTTATCAAATCTACTGCGATGAAAGATCGTATGATAGAGTTGAATAAAACCATCAACTGGAAGCCAGAATCTACAGGTACTGGACGATTTGGTAATTGGTTGGAAAACTTAAACGACTGGAACTTATCTCGCTCGCGTTACTGGGGTATTCCTATTCCTATTTGGTCTACCGAAGAGGGCGACGAACGCATTTGTATTGGTTCTGCTGAGGAATTGTACAATGAATGTGAGAAGTCGGTAGCAGCAGGAATCATGGCAAAAAATCCGATTACTGATTTTGAGCCGGGTAATATGTCGAAAGAGAATTACGACAAGATTGACTTGCACAAAAACTACGTTGACGAAATCGTATTGGTTTCGCCAAACGGAAAAGCAATGAATAGAGAATCCGACTTAATTGACGTTTGGTTCGATTCGGGTTCTATGCCTTATGCACAATGGCATTATCCATTTGAGAATAAAGAATTAATCGACGGACAAGAATCGTATCCTGCAGACTTTATTGCTGAGGGAGTTGATCAAACTCGTGGATGGTTCTTCACGCTACATGCTATCGCTACAATGTGTTTCGATTCTGTGGCTTATAAAAATGTTATTTCTAACGGATTGGTACTCGACAAAAAAGGACAGAAAATGTCTAAACGTTTGGGTAATGCAGCCGATCCATTTGAAACGCTAGACAAATACGGTTCTGATGCTACGCGTTGGTATATGATTACCAATGCACAGCCTTGGGACAACCTTAAATTTGATTTAGACGGGATTACTGAAGTGCAAAGAAAATTCTTCGGAACGCTTTACAACACCTATTCTTTCTTTAGTCTTTATGCGAATATCGATGGCTTTACATACGCTGAAGCAGATATTACTATTGAGGAAAGACCAGAAATTGACCGTTGGATTTTATCAGAATTAAACACTTTGATGAAAGCTGCAGACAAGGCTTATAGCGAATATGAACCTACGCGTGCAGGACGTTTACTACAAGAATTCGTTACCGAAAACTTGAGTAACTGGTACGTGCGTTTATGTCGTCGTCGTTTCTGGAAAGGGGAATATGCACAAGATAAAATCTCGGCTTACCAAACCTTATTTACTTGTTTGGTGAATATTGCAAAGATGTCTTCACCAATCGCTCCATTCTTCACCGATCGTTTGTATCAAGATTTAATGAATGCTACCGACCTTCCAAAAGAAGAGTCGGTACACTTAACTTTATTCCCACAAGCGGAAGAAGCTATAATCGATACCGATTTAGAAACGCGTATGCAGATGGCACAAAACATCACATCGATGGTATTGTCGCTACGTAAGAAAGAGAAATTACGTGTTCGTCAGCCACTACAAAAAGTAATGATTCCTGCATCGGATGAAAAGATGAAAGCACAGATTAATGCGATTAAAGACTTGGTTCTTTCGGAGGTTAATGTGAAGGAGTTAGACTTTATGGAAGAGGATTCTAATATCCTAGTAAAAGAAATTAAAGCTAATTTTAAAGCTTTAGGTCCTAAGTATGGGAAGCAGATGAAAGCTATTGCAGCTGCGATAGGCAATTTTGAACAGGCTGATATAAAGGAATTAGAAAACGAGGGAGTTTATACCTTAACTATTGATGGCGCAAATTTAGAGATTTCAACTGAAGATGTTCTTATCAGCTCTCAAGACATCCCTGGACTATTAGTTGCCAATAATAAGGGTGTTACGGTTGCTCTTGACATCACTATGAACGAAGCTTTAATAGAAGAAGGTATTGCTCGTGAGTTGGTAAACCGCATTCAGAATATCCGTAAAGATTCTGGCTTAGAGGTTACAGATAGAATACGATTGAGTATTGCAAAACACGAAAAGATTGATGCCGCTATAGCATCAAATAAAACCTACATTTGCGAGGAAACTCTTGCGGATGAGATACTTATCTGTGAGGGGGAGCCAAAAAATGCTGTAGCCGTTGAATTTGATGAGATAAAAACCTATATTGCCTTAACAAAATAGGATAGTAATTTCCCAAATATATAGCGTTATGGTAGAGATAAGCAAAAGATATTCAAATGATGATTTAGCAGAATTTAAGGCTCTAATTATAGAGAAAATTGAATCGGCTGAAAGGGATCTTAAACGTCTTAGAGATTCAGTTACTCAAGGTTCAGGCAATGGGACTAACGACACTTACTCTGCCTTTAAAGCATTTGAGGAAGGTTCTGAAACCTTATCCAAGGAGTCAAATTCTCTTTTGGCTCAACGCCAAGAAAAATTCATCCGAGATTTAAAAAACGCATTAATTCGTATAGAGAACAAAACGTACGGAATTTGTAGAGTTACGGGTAAATTAATTCAAAAAGAACGTTTAAAATTGGTTCCACACGCAACTTTAAGCATCGAAGCTAAGGAGATACAGAACCGCAACAAATAAGTCCTTTGAAAAGACCGATTTGGATCATCCTGATCACCTTATTTCTTGATCAAGCTTTAAAGATCTGGGTTAAAACTCATATGTATCTTGGGCAAGAATACCAGCTTTTAAACTGGTTTTACATTCATTTTACTGAAAATAATGGAATGGCCTTCGGAATGGAATTCGGCGGCGATTGGGGAAAGCTTACATTAAGTTTATTCCGTATTGTTTTTGTAGCATTCATAGCTTCATATCTTATCAAGCTCATTCGTAAGAATGCCGATAAGATCCTTATCACTTCATTGTCTTTAATACTTGCGGGAGCCATAGGAAATATCCTTGATGGTGCTTTTTATGGTCTTTTATTTTCAGAGAGTTATCACCAATTAGCAAGTTTTTTACCTGAAGGTGGCGGTTATGCTCCACTCTTTTTCGGTAGAGTCGTCGACATGTTTTACTTCCCTATGTTTAAAGGTTATCTACCTGAATGGATTCCTTTTTGGGGTGGCGACTATTTCGTCTTTTTCAGACCTGTATTTAACATCGCCGATGCGGCAATTTCTATTGGTGTTGGGATCATGATCTTATTTCAGAAACGCGTGATGAAGGAGTTGGAATAGAAGGTTGATTTGAAGATTTGATAATTTGACGATGATTATAACACAATAAAATTTAAGCTTATATATTAAACTTGTCAGTGTGTTTTTATAGTTATTTCAAAACACTTCATTTTCAAATTCTCAAATCGGCAAATTTTCAAATTAGTTATTTCCTGGGATGGCCTCAATCAATTTTCGGGTATACTCTGATTTTGCATTCTCAAATAATTCTTCGGGAAAACCTTCTTCTTCGATCTTCCCATTATTTAAAACAATGATTCTATCACAGAAATGTTTAACTACACTTAGGTCGTGAGAAATGAAAATATAGCTCAACGAAAAAGATTCTTTCAGCTCATTTAAGAGGTTTAACACTTGTGCTTGCACAGAAACGTCTAATGCGGAAACCGACTCGTCACAGATGATGATTTTAGGTTCTAAAGCCAATGCTCTTGCAATTCCAATACGTTGTTTTTGCCCACCGGAAAACTCGTGTGGATAACGAGAAAAATGCGCGGCATCTAAACCTACTTTTTCAAGTAAGTCGATAGTTTTTTGTTTTCTATCAGTAGTATTCTTTCCAATAGAGTGCACTTTCATCACTTCAACTAAAATAGCTCCAATACGCATTTTAGGATTTAAGGCACTCGCGGGATCTTGAAAAATCATTTGAATTGATTTTCTAAACGCTAAAGGATTCTCCGAAAGTAAGGACTCTATATTCTCCCCTAGGTAAAGAATAGCGCCCTGTGTTTGTTTTTCCAGCTGAATAATACACTTACTCAAGGTACTTTTCCCACAACCTGATTCACCTACAATTCCAAGGCTTTCACCTTCAAACAAGTCTAAGCTTACATTGTCTAAAGCTTTAATTTCGGTTCCTGTTCCAAAGAAACCTTTGTCGGTATAAACTTTAGAAAGATTTTTAATTTCTACTACCGCAGGTTTAGAATAGTATTTTTCTCTATTAGATTTTATTTCTTCTAAGCTCAATTCATTTTGAGCATAAAAGGTTTTAAGATTAAAATCTGGCTTCTCTAAGAAATAGCTAAGAGTAGCTAAGCCTTTTAAGTTTTTATCAATGGCTGGTCTACAAGCCAATAAGGCTTTTGTGTAGGGGTGCTCTGGATTTTCAAACAGTTCTTCTGTAGTCTTATACTCAACGATCTTTCCATTTTGCATCACTGCTATATGGTCTGCTACTTCTCGTACCAAGTCGAGATCGTGGCTAATAAACAGGCAGGCCATATTATGTTTTTGTTGAAGCTTTTTTATAAGGTCTAAAACTTCTTTCTGAACGGTAACATCTAATGCGGTGGTAGGCTCGTCGGCAATAAGTATTTTCGGATTACAAGACAAGGCCATAGCAATAACAACTCTTTGCTTTTGTCCGCCCGACAATTGATGAGGATAAGAATTATAGATTCGCTCCGGATTGGGAAGCTCTACCGATTCGAACAGCTCCAAACACCGATTTTTATTCTCGTCTTTAGAGAGCTTTAAATGTTGATGAATGGCTTCAAAGACTTGTTTTCCACAGGTCATAGCAGGATTTAAAGCCGTCATCGGTTCCTGAAAAATCATGGCTATTTCCTTGGTTCGGAAAGCTTGCATTTCTTTTTCAGACAGACTGTGAATCGCAATTTTCTCATCCTGCTTTTCATACCAAATTTCGCCGCTATCGAGATGCTCCCTTAGCTTTGGAATCAACTGCATACTCGTTAAACTCGTTACTGATTTCCCAGATCCAGATTCACCTACTAAAGCCAGTAATTCTCCTTGAGATAAAGAAAGATCCACTGAGTGAAGCACTCGGTTTCTTTGTTCACCAGATCCGAAGGTTAGGGAAAGGTTTTTTATATGTAGGATGGGCTTGTTAATGACTAATGCTTAATTAATAATGACCAATGATATTTAAAGTTGGAAGGTAAAAATTATATGGGGAATAGGAAGTGGGTAGAAGGGAATAGTAAAGTAATCACTGTATATACTGAATCAAAAGGCTCAGTATGACAAATCATTGTCTTACAAAACACCCCTGTTACCCCTCAAGGGGATAATTTATTTTCTTTAAAAACTAAAAGAAACTTGATCCTCGCGGATCAAATCTTCATTTTGGAATTTCAGGAAAATTTGTGCGGTTGCTAAAACATCTTTTTCACAGTATTTAGCAATTCGTTTTAGATCATTGTCATTCCAATACACTGAGCTTACCATACTCCCATCAATATCATCTTTTGGGGTAGGGACATTAAAAATAGCACAGAGTAATTTTATGGAAGTATAGTGTTTATAGTCGCCAAACTTCCATAATTCCATGGTGTCTAGATGTTGTATTTCCCATGGTTTTTTACCTGCAATTTGTAGTATAGAAGGTAAGTTGATTCCATTAATTAACATTCTACGACAGATATAAGGTATGTCGAATTCCTTAGAGTTATGTCCGCATAATACTTGTCGTGGATTATTAAAGAAACTCCCGCTTAACAATTCCGCAAACTCACCTAGTAAAACGGCTTCACTGTGGTTATAAAATGAGCGCAAACGGAAATTTTTCATTCCGTCTTGATAGTGCACAAATCCAACTGAGATACAGACGATTTTTCCAAATTCAGAAAGTATTCCAGCTCTGTCAGAATAGTAATCTTCTGGGGTAATTTCATCTTTGCGTTGCCATTTGGTTTTATCCGACCAAAGGTATTGCATTTCTTCGCTAAGTTCTTCGAATTTGGCTACACCGCTAACGGTTTCAATATCTAAAAAAAGGATATGTTGTATGTCTATTTTGTTCATGAAATAAGTGTTGAGTTTTAAGTGTTGAGTTATAAGTTAAACACACATCTAATGATACCTAATATTAGTTCTGTTTAATTCAAAACTTAGAACCTATAACTCAAAACTGATTTATTCGTATTGTTTAATTATTTCTTCAATATATAATGACAAATCGATGGTGCTTTTATTTACACGTTTTTCTCTTTTATGCCCTAATCTCACTGCAACCAAGTCTAATTCTGGGATTACAATTACGTACTGACCATTTACACCACGCATACAAAACGCAGGGTACTTGTGTGCTGTTGGATAGAGCCACCAAGAATAACCATAGTGCGCTTCTAAGTCACCTTTTACAGAAGCTGCTACATAAGCTGAATCTACTAAAGCATGTCCATTCCACTTTCCATTATCCAAGTATAACTGTCCAAAACGCGCAAAATCGAGGGCATTAGAATTGAAGCAACAAAAGGCTTTCTCCACTCCGTTTATATCATCTACCATCCATTCTGCATCATCGGAAGCTCCCATAGGAATCCATAATTTTTCAGAGGCATATTCACTCAACGATTTCCCTGTAGCTCTGGCTAGTATGACGCCCATCAACTGAGTACTCCCTGATTGATAATGCCATTTTTCTCCTGGTTTCTCGGTGAAGTCAATGCTAAACATCAATTCTTCTAACTCTTTAGTAAAATAGGATTCTGCTGTTACTCCGAAGGGGTCGTAATAGTCTTCGTGCCAATCCATCCCCGAACTCATTGTAAGCAAATGTTTTATGGTCACCTCCTGGTTATAATGTTCACCTTCGCGGTCATATTCAGGAATAAAATCGGTTACTTTTTGATTTACACTTTCTATAAATCCTTCGTCGATAGCCACTCCAATGAGCATACTCACAATAGATTTCCCCATTGAGAAGGAGTTGGTACGCGAAGTTTGTGAACCAATGCCCCAGTACTCTTCATAGCGAATACTATCGTCTTGAATTACCGTAAAAGCAATGGACTTTGTTTTTTCTAATTTCTTTCTAAGACTCTCTGATATATCAGTAGTATTATAGTCTGAAGCCTGAGGCCATAGATCTGCATTGCCTGCTTCTACAATACGTGTGTTAAAAAATTGAACATCTTCAATGGTGGCGGTATTGTGTCCACGCATATAGCCAATCTTAAGGGCTTTATACACATAAGTTTTTCCGCTCACTAAAATATAAACGTTTAGAATTACGAATAAAAATAGGGCTGTTTTGAGAAGAAGCTTGATGTATTTCATAGGGTGACATTGAAGCTTAAATGTAAGGAAGAAAGCTAAGAGTACAAAGTACTAGGTATAAAGTACAAAGTATTTTAGTAGGTTGGTCTTTTAGTACTAGGTATAATGTACGAAGTATTATAGTAGGCTAGTACTTTAGTAGTTCATGACACTAAATTCAGTGTACTAAAACCCTAACCTACTAAAGTACTCCATAAAGTAAATAATGTACCTAATACTTAATCCCTTAAACTAACTCCATTTCAAAAAGTGCGGCAAGATGTTTCTTCATTTTTTCTTGCACTTCTTTCATGTCTACGGGTCTCCCTAATTCTATATCAAGAGAGGTTACCGCTTTGTCGGTAATTCCGCAAGGGATAATATTGGTGAAATAATCTAAATCAGAGTTTACATTAAAGGCAAATCCATGCATGGTAACCCAGCGACTAGAGCGCACTCCTAAGGCACATATTTTTCTAGCTTTAGGATTATTCCAATCGAGCCAAACTCCTGTAGAGCCATTGATTCTACCTGATCCTATACCATACTCGGTAAGCGTAAGTATAACTGCTTCTTCGAGGAATCGAAGGTATTTGTGGATGTCTGTAAAGAAATTATCTAAGTCGAAAATCGGGTATCCAACTAATTGTCCAGGTCCGTGGTAAGTAATATCTCCACCGCGATTAATTTTATAAAAACTCGCTCCTTTGGCAGCTAATTGTTCCTCGTTTACTAGCAAGTGAGAGAGGTGTCCGCTTTTCCCTAAAGTAAAAACGTGAGGGTGTTCACAAAAAATAAGTTTGCTTTGGGTTTCTTCTAATGGTAATCCTTCTTGCTCGCGCTTTCTGTTGGCACGCTTTACATCAATAACAGCTTGGAATAATTCTTCTTGAAAATCCCAAGCTTCTTTGTAGTCTATTAGACCTAAGTCGATGTATTTTACTTGTTGCATTCTTTGCTTACTAGTTGTTCGTTGGTAGTTGTTGGAACACCCCTTTGTCACTTCGTGACATCTCCCCTGTAGGGGTGAATGCAAAGTTACTTGTTCACCAATTAAAAATCAGCTAAAGCACCTTTTAAGCTATTGATTACATCTATTTCGGCAGCTTCCACACCGTTGCGTTGAGAAAGTATATAAGAAACATGGTCTCCTACATTCACAAAATAGAAAGTCTTTTCTATCATTGATTCACCTTTAGACCAATATTCCATTACAGAAGAAGTGTATTTAGAAACGACCTCATTATTAATTTCTAAGCGCTTTTGATTTCGAGTATAATCGGTATCGTTGCGGAAAAAAATCACGGCTAAGTTTTCATTTTTATTTCTCCAGCCCACCAATTCATTGTGGTTCATTTCTGGAACGATATTGTGCCAAGCAAGCATTTTGGAATTTTCATTTAATTGCTGACGAAAGCGCACTGCCATACCTTCATAACCATCACAGGCGTATATAACTGGGATTTTACCTTCTAAATGATCGGTAATACGCTCAGCATCTAATTGAATTTGATCTTGCAAATCATCAATTAATTTGGCTGATTTTTTTAAGTTTGCTTTAAATGTATCACCAATTAAACCATAATGGTTTAGGAAATGTAATAATTGGGTGATTGAATAACCCATCATCGTTCTAGGTGATTCTGCAGTTGGGAGCTGAATATAATTTAGTCCATTTTCTTTAGCAAATTCGAGTAATTTACCCCCAGAAGTTACACAAGCAATTTCGGCGTTTTTAGCTTTCGCTTTTTCAATAGCTTCTAAAGTTTCTTCAGTATTTCCAGAGAATGAAGAACAAATGACTAAAGTGTTTTCGTTGATATATTCAGGTAAATCGTAACCTTTATTAGAGCAAATAGGAACTATACATTCTTGTGCTACTAATTCAGAAACTATTGTCCCTCCAATTCCGGAACCACCAAGGCCAGTAATCATTACGTTTCTGATGTCTTTTTTATTTTCTTTCAATGAAGCATTTGCACCAATTTCTAATGCATGACGTAATTGGCTTCCAAAACCAGCGATTAATTTTTTCATCTATATATAGTTCTGTTTTAAAATCTTTTTTGCATTTGCAAAGTAAGTATAAATCTCTCAAAAGTTTGGTATATTTGCGCAAATTTCAAGCTATGAGTAGTACACTATCAGAACAAGAATTGGGTCGTAGAGAATCTCTTCAAAAATTGAGAGATTTAGGTGTCGAACCCTATCCAGCTGCAGCCTACGACGTAAATACCTACACAAAAGAGTGTGCTGAAAACTACGAAGAGGGTAAAAAGGTGTGCTTAGCTGGTCGTCTGATGAGTCGTCGTATTATGGGAAAAGCTTCTTTTGCTGAATTACAAGATGCTGAAGGAAGAATACAACTCTACTTTAACCGAGACGAGATTTGTACGGGAGAAGATAAAACGATGTACAACGATGTCTTCAAGAAATTACTCGATATGGGTGATTTTATCGGTGTTGAAGGAGAACTTTTCAAAACTCAAGTAGGTGAAATTTCTGTATTGGTGAAAAAATTCACTGTATTATCAAAGTCATTAAAGCCGCTTCCAGTTGTAAAAACTGATGAAGATGGAAATGTCCACGATGCTTTTACAGATCCAGAATTGCGTTACCGTCAGCGCTATGTTGACTTGGTTGTAAACGAGGGAGTAAAAGAGACTTTTATTAAGCGCACTAAGATTATGAATAGTATGCGTACTTTCTTTAACGAGAGAGAATATTTAGAGGTAGAAACGCCGATCCTTCAGCCTATTCCTGGGGGGGCTTCAGCGCTTCCTTTTGTCTCGCATCACAATGCCTTAGACATTCCTTTATATTTAAGAATTGCCAACGAATTGTATCTGAAAAGATTAATCGTAGGTGGTTTTGATGGTGTTTACGAATTTGCCAAAGCATTCCGAAATGAAGGTATGGATCGTACACACAACCCTGAGTTTACGATGTTAGAGATTTACGTAGCCTATAAAGACTACAACTGGATGATAGACTTTACCGAGCAAATGATTCAGCGCGTAGCAATGGATGTAAATGGGAAAACTGACATCGTAATGGGTGACAAGGAAATCAGCTTTAAAGCGCCTTTTGCTCGTGTAACGATGACCGATTCTATTAAGCACCATACAGGAGTAGATATTACTGGAATGGACGTAGCTCAATTAGTAGAAGCTTGTAAGGGCTTAGGTATTGAAACGGACAAGAGTATGGGTAAGGGGAAATTGATCGACGAGATTTTCGGAGAGAAATGTGAACCACACTATATCCAACCTACTTTTATTACCGACTACCCTAAGGAGATGTCGCCCTTATGTAAGGTACACCGCGAGAATCCAGAATTAACCGAGCGTTTTGAGTTGATGGTAAACGGTAAGGAAATTGCCAATGCCTATTCAGAATTAAACGACCCTATAGATCAGCGCGAGCGTTTTGAGGAGCAATTAGCGCTTTCTGCAAAAGGCGATGACGAGGCTATGTTTATAGATCAAGATTTCTTGAGAGCTTTAGAATACGGTATGCCTCCAACATCTGGAATGGGTATTGGAATTGACCGTTTAACGATGTTGATGACCAATCAATCTTCTATTCAAGAAGTATTGTTTTTCCCGCAAATGCGACCGGAGAAATTTGAAGAAAGCAAGGCGGATAATTTAAAAGAAAACGAACAAGCGATTTACGATGTACTGCTAGAGCGAAAATCTATGAATATAGAGGCCCTGAAATCTATGGCAGGATTGAGTAATAAGCAATGGGATAAGGGATTGAAAGCCTTAGGGAAATTAGGACTTACAAAAGCAACTAAAACAGATGCTGGTGTAACTATTGACCTAGTGGAATAAGTTATTCCTACTAAATACAAAAGCCCTTGTGATTTCTCACAAGGGCTTTTTTTGTTCCGGCATTTATGTAACCTACTTATTTTAGGTAACTTAGTTGAGTTATAAATTCAACATTATGATAAAAACAATACAATTATTTCTACTCCTGTTTTTGATGAGTACGGCTGGGAATTTAATGGAATTGGGGATTTAGAGTTTGCAAAAGGCTATCAACTAAAAATAACGGAGGACATTAATGACTTATATTTTTGTCCTACTTTAATTCAATCTGAATAGAATTTTCCTAAATATCGCGCATCACTTCTAAGGGGCGTTCTTCTTTCCATTTACCTCCAGTAAAATCTGGAAACTCTATAGAAGTACTCTTTTTGGCAACCGACAATTCTGAAAGCGGTGTAATAGCGCTCCACATTGCTGAATCGTATACATCAATATCTAAAGGCAAGCCTTTGTTTAAGCATTTTATCAAGCGGTAGATCATCACGAAGTCCATTCCTCCATGACCTTGCTTAAAGCCTTCACTTATATTCTTCAATTTCGAAACCATGGGATGTTCGTACTTGTTTCGATAGGTTTGATAGTCATCTTTGTTTAACCATTCGTGTCCCCAAAAAACGGGCTCTTCAGAATCGATAAACAATCGACTTGGATAACCCTCGTGAACAGCTTTAGTTCCTATCACCTGATTGATTCTCGAATAAGGTCTTCCGGTATGCACATCAAACTGAATCATGATACTTTTACCCTTTGCCGTTTGAATCAATGAGGTATTTACATCGCCACAGGCAATGTCTGTAAATTGACTACCCAACTTTTTAGCTGTACTACTTAGGGCTGCTTCTTGCGAACTCATCGAACATATTCTTGAGAAGGTATCACCTCTACCAATACCCATATAAAATCCTACAGGACCAATTCCGTGGGTGGTATAAAAATTCCCATTCCGCTCGGCGTGATGTTTCACTCTCCACTGATCTTGGTAATAATCTTGACTTAAAAGGTGCGCTCTTAAATCGTGATTATAGGCACATTCGGCATGGGTTAATTCCCCAAAAACACCTTCTTGAATCATGTTCATGATCCATAATTCCTCTGCATTATAACAGCAATTTTCTATCATGATGCAATGGCGTTTTGTACGTTCGGCTGTTTGTACAATTTTCCAACAATCTTCTAGTGTATAGGAAATCGGTACTTCGCAGGCCACGTGTTTTCCTGACTCCATCGCTTTTAATGCCATGGGAGTATGCCATCGCCATGGTGTAGCAATCAATACCAAATCGATATTATCTTGCTGTACTAAGTCCTCCCAAGAATTTTCGTTTTTACCGTAAGTTTTAGGTTTTTTCTTTTGTTTGTCTTTAAGATGATTTAGGGCATAATCGACATTTTTTTCTTGAATATCGCAAACCGCAACTATCTCGGCATTACCATTTTCTAGTAAATAGTCGAACATCTGCAAAAGGGTTTTCCCTCTATTTCCCAAACCAATAATCCCAACTTTAACTTTGGCTATGGGTGCATCGGCATAGCCCACCATACTTCCGGTAGAGCTTCCAGACATGGAGCTGATTAAATCTTCTATTTCGTCTACACTACCATTAGCAATACTCGAAAATGGGCTTCCTAAAAAAGCAGAAACTCCTAAAAGTGATTTTAAAAAATTGGCTCTTTTCATCTTATTTTGTTTTAGCTGTATTCGACATATAAAAAACTAAATCGCCACCTTTCATCAAATCAAAGTGGTTTAAAATATTTCCTTCGATAATGTTTCCATTGAGCTCTACTCGAGCTACAAAAACATTTTCTGAGGATTGGTTTTTAGCTTTTATTCTTAAGGTATTTCCATTCTCAAAATTCAACTTTGCTTCTTTCACTAAAGGGCTTCCAATAGCGTAGTCTGGCGAACCTGGACAAACAGGATAAAAGCCCAGGGCACTAAAAACATACCAAGCCGACATTTGCCCAGCATCGTCGTTACCGCATAATCCATCGCGACCATTACTGTACATGGTCTCCATAATCATGCGTACACGCTCTTGTGTTTTCGATGCTGCATTTGCCCAGTTATACAAGTAGGGAATATGATGTCCGGGCTCGTTTCCTTGTACGTAATTCCCTATGATTCCATCGCGGGTAATATCCTCGTTATTGGCAATATATTCATCGGCAATATCCATGGTAAACAAGGAATCTAAATGTGCCACAAAAGTTTCATTCCCGCCCATCATCTCAATCATGTTATCTACTTGATGAGGCACATATAAACCATAATTCCATGCATTTCCTTCAATAAACCCTTGTCCGTGAGTATCCATAGGATTGAACTCCTTTTTCCAAGAACCATCGGCTAATTTCGGGCGCATAAACCCAATTTTTGGATCGTAGCAGTTTTCGAAATTTTGTGAACGCAGGGTATATTCTGTAGCCAAAGAGTCCTTGCCTGCCGCAATTGCCATTTGCGCGATACACCAATCGTTATATGCATATTCTAAAGTCTTAGAAACCGAGGAACCACTTCTGTCTTCTGGAACGTAATTCAATTCCATATAATCGCCCAAGCCATCAAAGTACGATTGTCTGGAAGTTTTTACCGAAGCTTGCAAAGCTCTATTTACATCAAAATCTATATTCCCTTTTGCCAATGCATCGGCAATTACCGAAACAGAATGATAGCCAATCATACACCAGTTTTCGTTGGCATAATGCGACCATACGGGTAACATTTTGTGCACGCTCTGGTCATAGTGAGCCATCATAGACTTTATCATATTGGTATTGCGCTCCACTTGTATAATATTAAACAGCGGATGCAATGCTCTGTACGTATCCCAAAGGGAGAAAATGGTGTAATTGTCGAATCCGTCGGAATGATGAATATTTAAATCTAAGCCTTTATATTCCCCATCAAGGTCTTCGTAAATGATAGGTCCTAGCATGGTATGATAAAGGGCTGTATAAAAAGTCTCTTTATCGGCTTTGTTTATCGACTTCACTTCGATTTTCGAAAGCTCCTTATTCCATTTTTCTCTGGCTTGATGTTTCACCAAGTCAAAATTCCAATGGTCAATTTCTGCATTCAAATTGGCTAAAGCTCCTTTTGTACTGGTTGGAGAAAGGGCAAATTTTACGAGTATTTCTTCTCCTTCGTTAACATCAAAATTGAAATAAGCTCGGATATTTTTTCCAGCCATTTCGGGGAAGTTATGCTCCTCATCGAATTTACGCCAGAAACCATTATAGCCCGAAGGATTGTATTTTTTATGTCCGTAAGATTTTATTGGTTTCGAAAAGGTCATGGCAAAACAAACGGTTTTGTTTCTTGCCCATCCATTGGTTTGCCTATAACCAGTAATTAAAGTATCATTTTCGACACGCAAAAAAGACCATACATTTTTATCCTCGTGCTGATAGATGTTTGCCATTAAGTCGAGAATAATATGCGCCTCTTCCTTTTCCGAAAAAGTGTAGCGATGCATTCCCACACGCTCGGTAGAAGTTAATTCTACCTCAATATTATTATCTTCTAAATTAACGCTGTAATATCCGGGTTCTGCAATTTCCGTTTCATGCGAAAATGAAGAATGATAACCCTCCTCACCTACTTTTCCAGGTTCTAAATTTAATTTCCCTGTGGTAGGCATCACCAAAAAGTCGCCTAAGTCGGAATGCCCTGTACCCGAAAAGTGGGTGTGACTAAAACCAAAAATAGTAGAATCTTCATATTGATACCCTGAGCAATATCTATAGGTTTCCGAATTGTATTTACCATCCACAAACATGGCTTGTTGATTGGTTTCGGGACTCAACTGCACCATCCCGAATGGACTTGTTGCTCCAGGAAAGGTATGTCCCATATTTTGTGTTCCCACAAAAGGGTTGACAAAAGTGGTATAGTCTTGAGCAAAAAGTCCTGTAATGGAGAAGGAAATTAAACTTAGCGCAATCGTATATTGTTTTTTCATAAGGTGGGTGTTCACGTACAAAGTATGTTAAGCATGCGGCTTCTCACTTAAATTTCGAGATGAAAATAAGCTTTTTTTAATCGCCATGTATAAGAATTGATTTAATCAACAATCAAAAACTTTACATAAGCCTTCAATTGATTGTATTCTTCAAACTCTAATAGATAAACGCCGTTTGTGAGATTACCCTTTTGAATAATTAAGCTCGGGGCTTGGAATGATGTATAGGTTCTCACAACCTCACCTCTAATATTATAAATCCGGGCTGAAAGATTTGATGATTTAGCATCTCTAATAGTAAGCATTGCAGAGTTTTTAATTGGATTCGGGTAGATATTTAAATTTAGAGTCTCGAAGCCCTCTACAGAGAAGTCTTCTATGGGATTGTATGTGCTACAAGAGTCCCCATTCAAGTTTAGTTGCAGGAAGGTATTATCTACATAACTATCGTTGTCGTTTCCACTAAAGCGCTCTCCCATTAATAAATACTTAATCTTCCGCGTTCCTATAGGAATAGCCCATAAATCTTGATAAAGAGTCCATTGTGTTTCTACCGATTGAATGGTGTCTGTGCTAGCAAGTAGCGTTTCTGACTCATCTAAAAACTGAAGCGCAAATGAGGGTATGTCATACCCCGAATAATCTGACAAGTAAGCACCATAATTAGCAACTACTGAGCCGTTGTCTATTTCATTTTGATAATCCACTACATCAACAATCTGGTATGCCATTCCGTAAGCATTGTCTTCACATAATCCACCAATACCGAAATATGTATTTCCCTCAAAAGGATTTGTACCAGCACATTCACCAGCAGTTAGAGACTCTAAAACCCCTTCGATAGTAAGCCAGGCATCGAGGCCGTTTTCAGCTCCTGGATTTTCAAGTAAATTATCTGTTAACTGGCTTGAACTAGTATTAAAAGGTGTAGGATCTGACCAACTGCTCCAAGCTAAACATTGATCTCTGTATCGGGCCCTCCAACAGTAATCTTCATTTGGATTCAAACCATAAATGTGCTCATCGCTCAAATCGTCGCCCGCTTGGGTGTTGATCTCAAAAAACCAATTTTCGTGTTGGTTCCAACGGTCTATTATTGGGTTAGTGAAATCGGTGCACGAAGAGGTGATTTGCCATTGTGTTGCCCCTTGTTCGTCGTTGTCAGGGTCCTCATAATCGCTTAATTTTAGGACCACGCAATCAGGAGAAACGATGTCGTTTACATCAGGGAATAGCGCTATAGGCGTGAAGGGGTTCAAGTTGTTAAGTCGAATGGTAATGCTATCCTCTAAGGTATTGTCTTTGATGTCGATATCGTCACCTATACTTAATCGTTTCAATGTGAATTTAGGGTCAAGCCCTGCTTCTACTTCAACAAAAACAAACCCGTATTCATCCTGGCTGATACTGAATTCTTCGTAATCGTGCTGAGCATAAGCACCCCAGTGATCAATAGCGCCACCTGCCGAAGCCACATTCACCATTAAGTGATTATGATCTTTGGATTGCCCACGAGAATAACCGTGTGTATGCCCATAAAAGTGAATACTCGGTTTACCACAATCTGAACTAAAATTTTCTATTCTTGAAATAACTTCTCCTGTATAATCGGTATTTCCAGCAATCCATAATTCAGACTCGTGTGGATGGTGGAGTTCGGCAAAAACAAAATCTATATCTGGATCGGTGCAGGCAGAAACCAAAACACTATCGAGCCAATTCAATTGAGTATCTATTCTATAACCTGTATTCGAATCCAGTCCAATAATTTTAATATTGGATTCATCTCTAGACCACCAATGTTCTTCATATCCACTGGTCCCATCTTTAGGTAAATCGAAATATTGAAAGAAATAATTTGCATCAGCTTCGTGGTTCCCTAAGACAGGATAAGTAGGCACTTGGCTCAGTAAATTTTCAGCAGGTTCAAAGAAATGATTCTTATATTCTGAATAAGTAAAACCATTATTCACCAAGTCGCCAGGCACCAAAAATAAGTCTAAATTCTGATTGAGAGGACCTTCATAGTGTCCCTCCATATAAGGTAGAACACTACCTTCAATTAAATTATTAAACACATCTGGATGAGATGAGCTCTGTTGCATATCGCTCATCGCAATCAAGCGAATGGACTCTTCGGCAGATTGTTCTTCTGGGGTATAAAAATCATATATTTCAGAAACTGTGAACCCACTTACCACTCGATAGTAATATTGTTGCCCAGGGGCTAAGCCCTCTAATTTTGAAGTAAATAAATAGGCGGGCCAAAAAGTTGTTTCGTAGGTTGTGGTACTCGTATTCGATAAGGTGCTATCGGTTCCCCACTCCACAAAACTTTCTTCGTAAGCATCCATTTCCCACATAACCACCATACTCTGTGTAGTTGCATTTTGTAAATAGGGCTTTATATAAAGTTCCTGTGCTTTTATAAAGGGAGAACAAATAAATAAGAATAGAAAGAATAAAAAACGCATAGAAGATGGATTGGCATGTTGATGCAAGTTAGTAAGAACCAGAAATTTATTGAAAAAAAATAACATTCTTCTATCTAAAAGCTTCTGGGTCACAGAACCTACAAGGTTCGGCTTCTTTATCTCTATCTTTATGTTGGAATGGGATTTCGGAATCAAAAATCTCTTTGATGAGCTCTTTAAATTCCTTTTCAAAATCGTTTAGAATAGCTGTATTCAACACCTTATTCATCTTTCCATCTTCTTTAAATCCTGCAGGTAAAAAGCCTTTTTTCAAAGCTCTAAAACTTACTATTCCGGCTTCGATCTCTTCTTGTTCAGGATGCATATTCTTATACAGATAAGCATAAAGATAGAGTTGGAAACCTTTGTGGAATTTCTTCTCGCGTATCAACTTTTCTAAATCGTCTGTTTGAAGCTCATTCAGCTCTACTTTCCCGGTTTTATAGTCTGTAATTCTAAGGCTTCCATTCAGCTTATCTATCCTATCGGCATTCCCATTTAGGTTAATCGGAAAATCTATTCCTTCCACAGTTACTTGTGCCTTTAAATCTTCTTCTAAACCAATAATATGAATCTCATTACCTTTAGAAATTAGTTTGATTTCTTCTTTTATATAGGCCTGAAGAAACTGTTCGGCAACAGTGTAAACCAATAAGTTTTTACCCTTATCGAACACTCCTTTTTTAAATTCTTGGGCGAACAATTCTTTCAGCTTCGCTGGAATTTTAGGCAGCATTGCTTTTAAATCTTTCTTGGTAATTAACTGATTTAAATGCGGTGTATAGAAATCTTCTAAAGAACGATGAACAACGGTTCCCAAAGTATTCGCTTCAATGGTTTCCTCTACATCATCAGGATCTCTGATCTTCAAAATTTTCTCATAATAAAACTGCATAGGACAGTTTTTATAAGTGTTTAATGAAGATGTAGAAAATCCTTTTCCGGCAGCAATTGCTTTAAGTTTTTCTTGAACGTCGGTATCTTTTACGATAGACAATTCTTTGGGCTCAACCTTCTGCAGCGGATGCGATAAAATCTCTTCGTTAAAGCTTATTTCTTTTGGATATTTAAGCTGTAGCTCATTTTCTAGCTGTGTAATGAATCTGCTTTTTTCGCCTGAGCCCATAGCATCGGTTTCGGTGTTATACACTAAGGTCAATGATTTACAACGCTGAGCTAATCTGTAAAAATGATAGGCGAAAATGGCATCCTTATCCATATAAGTCGGCAAGCCTATTTCTTTACGAATATCGAATGGAATAAAGGAATTGTCGCTCTTTCCTTCGGGCAGGAAACCCTCGTTGGCCGAGAGTAATATTACGTGCTCAAAATCGAGGGTTCGCGTTTCTAACATCCCCATTAACTGCAAGCCCGAAAGTGGCTCTCCAAAAAAGGATAAGCTTTCTAGTTTAGCACTTTGCTTAAAAAGGTGATGAAGGGTTTTCAACTCTTTTATAAAGCCATATTTATCTTGTAGATTTTTAATCTGATTGAAGAGTTTGGCAAAAACAAAAAGCTGCTCTAAATCGAGAGAGTCCTTGCGTTTTTGTGCAATGATTTTGTCCTTTATCAAATCTATCAGGCGCAAGGCATCATCTATTATCCCAAAAGGATTGGAGCTTTCATAATTCAAGAGTGTTTCTATCCATGGAGAAATTTGCGCATCGCAACATTCCAAGATATTCTCTTTTGAAGGGAAAGAGTGGTTTTGTCTTTGCAGACTTCGTTTCAACTTTTCGAGGGCTTTAGTATTCCCTAAACTTTGAAAGGCTGGATGTTGCCAGATTTTAAATAAATCTTGGTAGTAGAATTTCGCCTTGACTCCACTCAATTTCTCTCTGTTGATATGCAATTGAAAGAAAGCATCGAAGAAGGCGTACATATGTACATTGCGTAGAGAATTCCCCATCGTAATATTCAACTTATCGACGGAATTGGGTAGGAATTCTAAAACGGGAAGAAGCAAATTTTCATCCGCCAACACTAAAGCTACATCTTTTAACTCTTGGTTTTGTGTTTTGTGTTCGTCTATTAGAGCGCCCGCCAATTGTGCTTGTGCAAGGCCTTTAGGAACCCCATAAACTTTAATGTCTTTACTCTTTTGCAGTTCCGAACAAGTCCAATTAAAATTTCGATTTTCGAATTCTGGCCACTGCTTATGTTGTCTTAAATATCTCCCAGCCTCCTGTTTCTTATCCTTTAAATAGTAAGTGTCTGCATCCCAAAAAGCCTCTGCTATATCTTCGGCTATTAAGGTTCTCATGATATGCTCTTCACAAGGATTCATCGCGTTAAATCCTATATAAGACACAGTGCCTTTTGCAGGTTTCTTCTCAATAATCCATCTAGCAATAGCATCCGAAGCTTTTCGATAAGCCATTCCCTGAAAGGCGCTATTTTGTTCTTCTAAACGCTTTTTAAAGTCTAAAAACAGCAAACCCATCAAGTCCCAAAAACGAAGATAATTTCCGACCATCTCACTGGTTTCACCTCCAAGAGGAGTCCAAGCTTCAATCTTTTTTGCTTGATGCAAATAGTCAAATAATTTTTGAGGCTGTTCTAAATAAGAATCTACATCATTGAAGTCGGTAAGTAACATTGGAGCCCATTTCAAAAAGGCTTCAAAAGAATCTTGTTCCTCTTTAGGAAATACATTCTGATAGGAAATGTACATCTCAAAAAGCAATTGGGTTCTATCGATTATGGTATAGCCCGAAAGCTCTTCCAGCCACTCTTCGATAGAATAAATTTTTGGCATCCATAGCGGAACATCGCTTAGGTCAGACATTGCTTGCTTAAAGAATGTTCCCGCACGTTTACTCGGTAATACGATAATTAATTCCTCGAGTTGTTCGAGTTTAGAATCGTATAGATTACGGGCAATTTTATTGATAAACTTCTCCATTGCTAAACTCTTTCCAGTTCTATAGATTCTTCATTTATATACACTAAAACACATTCTTTGACTTTATAGCCCATCTGCTCGATATACAATTTATAGCCTAAGATTTGTTCTTGATGCGTAGCGTTCGCCTCTCCAGTTTTATAATCGATAATACTCACATCATTTCCTTCAAACACCAAACGATCAGGTCTTAAAACATCTCCATTTTTCAAAAGAATTTCTTCTTCATTTTTCACCTTTAGTCCATGTGCAAAATAAGCTTGCAACTCCTTATTTTGAAGTGTCATCTCTAAAAGGCTGCGCATTTCTGCTTCTTCGCTATTGGCAATTAAACCTTGGCGCAAAGCGCGTTTTAAAGCGGCATTAAGATCTTCGGTCGTTTTTATATAGGATAAAATCTCGTGTACTTTTCGTCCTTTATCAGCGCCTTTTTCGGGATTTTCTACCTCCCACATTTTTGGCGCTTGCCTGCTAATGCGGAGTACTTTGGATATATCCTCTACAGGCTGAGCCAGCTGTATATGTTTATTTTCAGCTCTCTTCTTTGGCGAGGCTTTAACTTTCTCGCCAAAACTATACTGTGTTTTCCCATCTTCCCAATCGCCTTCAGACTGTAGAAAGGTGTCAAAAAACTCACTTAAATTCTTCCCTCTTCCTTTAGGAGAGGTATAAATATACAAGCGCGTTTTAGGACGCGTAAGTGCCACGTAAAGCATATTCAAATTATCGAGTAATACTTTCGCCTTATGTTCTTTGTATACGCCTTGTAAATGAGAAGTAGACGACTCTAACTGTTTCCCTAAGGGGATTAAACTAGTCGGTAAATCTTGCAGCTCTGGTTCGTCAATCTCCACCCACGATTTCGCATCGCGTTCACTGGTAGCATTCCAATTTGCAAAAGGGAAAAGCACTACCGGAAACTCCAATCCTTTAGACTTATGAATGGTCATTACTTGCACCGCATTGATCCCTTCAGGAATGGCTATCGACAATTTATGAGCGCGCTCATTCCAATAGTTTAAGAAGCCATATAAATCTTGTGAATACTTATTGCTGTACACCCAAAGTTCGTCGAGGAAAAACTGCATATATACACGTGCTGTTTCATCGAGCTTAAAAGCTTTGATGATTTTATGACAGAGTTCGATTAAAGAAATTGAACGCCATTTAAGCATATCGAAATCTTCGATAACCTCTTTCAAAAAGGCATTAAAAAGCTCTTCCGAAGCTTCGCAAAGCTCGCCTAATTGGAGGTTAATAGTTTCGAGTGTCCAAGGGCAAAGTTCTTTTTCCTGAAGGAACTCGATGAGTTTAAATCGGTAGCGAGGATGATTCGGCTCGTTTAAGAACCGAAGAAAATTCAGTAAAAACCGAACCTCTGTGGATTGCTCTAACAAAAGCGATTCCGAAGATATTACAGGAACATTTTCGTCCGAAAGCATTTTCACAATTACAGCACCTTTGGCTTTTGTTCGAGTTAAAATACAGATGTCGCCATAATTAAAACCTTCTTCTTTTAGAACGTGAATGGTTTCTAGACAACGTTGTTTTTGAAACTCATCGTGCTCTGCACCGTTCTCTATATATTCTAAGGAAACATAACCGCCATCGCCTTTTACTTGCTGTGCATTTAAATCCTTAAAAAGGTCGCGGTACTTCTCTTTCTCTACTTGATGAGCTATAGAAGAGAATAACTTATTATTGAAATCTACTACCTCTGCAGTAGATCGGTAGTTATTCTCTAGAGACAAACTCTCCATTTTGTAAGCGCCTTGCGAAGGCGAATCTGCTGCCAATAACTGTAAATCGATAAACTGATCTACTTCTCCACCTCTCCAACGGTAAATGGCTTGCTTTGCGTCACCTACAATCATTGCCGAACCTGGCTTTTGCCCATCGGCAATAGCGTTTTCTATAAGGGGTAATAAATTCTTCCACTGCAATTCTGAAGTATCCTGGAACTCATCGATAAAGTAATGGGCATAGCGCTCACCTAATCTTTCGTAGATGAAATTCCCTTCTTCATTTTGTAAAACCTCGGCTATCTTCTTATTGAACTCTCCAATAGGAATGATATTATTCTGCTCTTTTATGTGTTGCATTTCTTTGGAAATCTCATGCAAGACTGCCATAGAATAAAAGTTACGAGCAATGAGCCTGAAGTGAACGTATTTAGGATAATCTTCTAATATTTCTAGCGCTCTATTTGCAAGCGGATAAAACTTCTGCTGTAGGGCATCAATATCTGAGTAGGATTCTTTAGGTGCTTTTCCGGCATACCAAGTATCCTTTTCTATATTCTTTAAATTGGAATTGCTTGGAATGTATTTTTCCCAATTTTTAGATTTCAGATATTCAAAGAATTTAGGGATTCCAGATCGGGCGCCACCAGCAAACCATTCTGGAAGTAATCCTTTATCCGAGCAATCGGAAATAAATCCAAGTCCTATTGCCGAAAGCTCCTTATCAATTTCGTTAAGGTATTTATGAATCTCATCACGAAGCTTAAAGAAATCATCCAAGCTCAAATTCTTCAAACTTTCGCAATGCTCTTGACCACTCTCTTTGAGCAGCTCTTCAGCTATCGTATAAAAGTCGTTTTCAATCAACCAACTCTTATCATCGGCGGTTTTATCTTGAATAAAATTGACAAAGAGTTGCGTCAATTTCTCATCTTCTCCGGTACGGCTAATCAATAAATCTACGGCCTGCTTTAACAAGAGTTGATGCTCCATCTCAACTTCAAAATTCGCAGGCAGATCTAAATCTTGCGCAAAAGTTCTGATGATACGATGTGTAAACTTATCGATTGTACCAATAGAGAACTGCGAATAGTTGTGCAGTATCGTTTCAAAAATAAGTTGGGCACGAGATTGTAGAAGCTCTAAAGTCAAGACCGTTTCCTGGGCTATAAGACTCATCATATCGCGCTCAGTTTGCGCTGCTTTTTCTGGATTAGAGAAAGCTTTCAAACTCTTTACGATACGCTCCTTCATTTCTGCGGCCGCTTTATTTGTAAAGGTGATCGCCAGAATTTCAATAAATTTTTTCGGAGACTTCGTACTCAGGCAAATCTTTAAATACTCCTTTACTAAGGTGAATGTTTTACCTGAACCTGCCGAGGCACTATATATTTTAAAAGGGATGTTTTCCATTAGTACAAGTTTAGGGAATCTAATTGACAAATGCTGACTCAAATTTCAAGTACAAATCTACTTGCGTACATATCTAATTATTTGTATATTAGCAAAGTACATTTTATTAACACTCATAAAAGCCCCTCTATTATGAAAGATTTAGTTACAGCCGGAATATTACTGGCAAAAAGCAAAGGTAAATTAAGCCGCATTGATTTAATCACTCGTTATTTAAGAATGAAGTATCATTTAAACACAAGCCGAAATGTAATTGCAAAAAGGATCATGTTTTTAGAGATGCAGAAGCCTTATAGTGTTTACTAAAAGTTTTCAACAAGCAGTTATAGCATGTTGCTTTTTAGTAATTTAGCGTAAACTAATCAAAGCCCCTCGATTATGTCTGATTTAATCACGAGTGTTTTGCTTGAGGCGAAACAAAAAGGAATGTTAAAGCGTACAGATGTTATGTTAAGATACTTAAGAATGAAGTATCGAATGAAGCTAACAGACTGTGTGTTGAATAAGAGGATTCAAAGTTTACAACCTTTGGAGACATTGTAAAAAAAAAGAGGTGCAAATTGCACCTCTTTTTCATTCCATCAATGTTAGATGATTACATTTTCACCACTTTGGATCGAGTAATTTTTTGATTTTCATCTAAGACTTCCACCATATAAATCCCTTTAGGAAGGTGTTCAATATCTATGTTTGCAGAGTTCTCTGATTTGAAAAGAACTACACCTTTCAGATTGCTAATTACTACTTTATAAATACGTTTCAGGCTTTGAATAGAGAATTTACTTTCAGTTGGATTAGGAAAGATAAGAGGCTTACCTGTATTCACTAATTCTTCAACACCAACAATGGAACAATCTAAATCGTTGTAAAGGTGTTCACTTACAAAACTTACCATAGCATCTTCAGAAGAACCCCCAAATTCCCATGGCACGTGTCCTGCGCCCTCAAACTCGAGATTGTAGTGGGAATCAAAAGCAATAGCTTCTGTTTGTTCGAGCATGGCTCCACCTCCACACAACTGAGGTAAAACAGGGCTAGACAGTGGCTGACCACATAAGTAAGGTACGGTAGTATCGTTTTCACCATGACAAGAGATCAGGAGAGTTCCTGCATCATCGAGTGTAATAAAGTTGACATCGGCAATTCCACCGGCTAAACTAATAGCACCTCTAACCTGACTAGAGTAGCCTTCGTTACCGCTATTCCCTTCAATTCCACCGTTATTATTAAGTGCAGTAATTAGTTCTGCATTTGTAATATCAGACTCTTGCATAAAAGCAGCATGAATAGCCATTACACCACCTGCAGAATTACCACCGAAATAGATTTGGTTAGGATCAATATTATAGACATTTCCTTCTTCAACTGTTTTTCTAAAATAACGTACAGCTGCTCTACCATCACTTAAAGCTTCTGCCACTCCATTAAGAGCCCCAGATGCACTAGTAAGATCAAAAAAAGACATTAGTCGGTAAGATATTGAAGCGACCACATAACCTCTTTTAGCGAAAGTCTCGCCTAAAGAAACCATACTAGGGTTTGTTCGGGTACCGGCAATAAATGAACCACCGTGTGCCAAAATAATTAGAGGTCTATTAGATTCATCGTCGCCTATTGCCTCATAAATATCAACTTGTAGGTTGGTAACATCAGAGTAAGTAACGGTAGAAACAGTTACATCATCAAATATTTCTTGTTGGTACCTACCATCACATTGTGCTTGAATGCTGTTTACGAGAAGGAGGGTAAATAGAGTAAATAAAATACGTTTCATTTGTTGTTACTTATGAGTTATATACAATGCGTGCAGTACAAATATAATGCTATTGACGAGATATACAAGCTTTTAAAAAGCGTTACAAAAAATTAAGCATTAAAAAACCCCAGTGTTAACTGGGGTTCTTAAAAATAAGTGAGGTCGGAACCGGATTCGAACCGGTGTACATGGTTTTGCAGACCATTGCCTAGCCACTCGGCCATCCGACCATCATTATAAGGTTAGCAAATGTAACAATTTAGATATCTTTCACAAAGAATCTAAACAGAATTTGAAGGCTTATCTAGAAGCTTTCATCTCTACACTTACATGCTGTACGTCGCCTTGTATAGGCGCTTTATGTTTAACTACCACAACCTTAGACTTTTCCACAGTCGGGAGTTCTAACATCAATCTATCGAGAATACGCTGTGCTACATGTTCAATTAATTTTGAACGAATAGCCATTTCCTCTTGTACGATCCTACTTATGGCAACATAATCAACTGTATCAGCTAATTCATCAGATTGTGCTGAGGCTGAAAGATCGGTTTTCACTTCAACGTTTACGCTAAAGTTAGTACCAATTAAGCCCTCTTCATCCATACAACCGTGATAGGCATAGCAACGAATATCTTCTACTCGAATAATCCCCACAGCTTATTTTTTTATGGTCTTTAAAGCAACATCAATTCTTCTAAGCACTTCTTCCTTGCCTAATAAAGCAGCAATATCGTTCATAGACGCTCCTGCACCCAATCCAGTTACCGACACGCGGAAACCTGGCATTACGGCCCCAAAACCTAATTCTTTTGCATCTAAGAAAGCTTTAAAACAAGCCCCAATACTTTCGGCATCAAAAGAAGGCAAAGCTTCTAATAAAGCTCTAAGCTCTTTTATAATGTCAGGCGTTTGCTCTTTCCACTTCTTCTTGATGGTTTTCTCATCGTAAGAAGTAGGTGCTTCAAAAAAGTAGCGACCTTCTTTAAGAATATCATGTACGAATGTAGCACGCTCTTTCATTAGATCGCAAACCTGAGCAATGTAAGTATCTTCTGCCTGAAGGTTCTCCTCTGCTAAATACGATTTAAGCTGAGTTGCTAAAGCCACACCATCGTTCATACGAAGGTATTGCTGGTTAAACCAGTTCGTTTTATCGAAATCGAATTTCGCTCCCGCTTTACCTACACGCTCTAAAGAAAAGGATTCAATCAATTCTTCCATATTGAACAACTCTTGAGCTGTACCTGGATTCCACCCTAAAAAGGCCAACATATTGTTGAAGGCTCCAGGATAATAACCACGTTCTCTATAACCCGAAGATTTTTCACCAGTTTCTGGATTCGTCCAGTTTGTAGGGAAAACAGGGAAACCTAGACGGTCTCCATCTCTTTTAGACAGCTTACCATTCCCATCGGGTCTTAAGATTAAAGGCAAGTGTGCAAACTGAGGCATCACTTCTGCCCAACCTAAGAAACGGTATAATAATACGTGTAATGGAGCTGAAGGCAACCATTCTTCCCCACGAATTACGTGTGATATATTCATCAAATAATCATCTACCACATTTGCTAAATGATAAGTAGGCATTCCATCTGACTTGAATAAAACTTTATCGTCGAGGTTGTTGGTGTTTACACTTACCCAACCACGAATAATGTCTTCAAATTTCACTTCCTCATTACGAGGCATCTTAACGCGAACAATATATTTATCGCCTGCATCCAAACGTCTTTGAACTTCTTCAGCTGGAAGCGTTAAGGAATTTTTCATTCCACTACGCGTTACCGCATTGTACTGAGGCGCAGCCATTCCAGCAGCTTTCAAACGCTCGCGCATTTCTGTAAGCTCTTCAGGAGTATCGAAAGCATAATAAGCATGCCCAGCCTCAATTAACTGATCGGCATACTGACGATACATTGGCTTGCGCTCCGACTGTCGGTATGGACCATTATTCCCACCTACAGAAGCACCTTCGTCGATAGTCATTCCGCACCACTTAAGGGCGTCAACAACATAGTCTTCGGCTCCTGGAACATAACGAGTTTGATCGGTATCTTCTATACGAAGTAAAAAATCACCACCGTGTTTTTTAGCAAACAGGTAGTTATAAAGAGCGGTTCTTACACCACCCATATGTAAAGGTCCGGTAGGACTTGGAGCAAATCGTACTCTTACGCGTCGGTTTTCCATCTTTATGACAACAAATTATGGCTGCAAAATTACGAATTAATATGGATTTGATAGCTCTTAGTTCCGGGTTGTTGGTTGTTGGCACTTATTGCTCTTCAAAATTCTCTTAACAACAGGCAGCGAAAAACTAATAACTAAAGAGAATACCTTACTTTTGTTGCTATGCAAAACGCCTATTCCTTATTAATCAGTAAGCTGAGAGCTTTTACCCAAAAGTATTATCAAAACCTTCTTATAAGAGGATTGGTATTATGCTTTAGCACTCTATCATTGGGATTTATAGCGACTGCACTTCTTGAATATTACGGACAATTTGGGACTACAACAAGGACGATACTATTCTGGGTCTTTACCCTTTTGTCTACGAGTATTTTTTTCGTTTTAGTGATATACCCACTACTGAAATTACTAAAACTAGGACATCGATTAAGCGATACTGATGCGGCAAATATTATTGGAAAACACTTTCCCGATGTGGCGGATAAATTGCTGAATGTTATTCAGCTGAAACAACAAGAGGCATCCAACCTAGCCTTGCTTCAAGCAAGTATCGACCAAAAGGCATTAGAGCTCAAACCCATTCCTTTTGTAAGAGCAATTAGCTTTTCAGACAATAAACGTTTTTTAAAATACGCCCTTATTCCGCTGTTCATTTTTGGTGGTTTCTACATTGCCGACAGCGAAGAAGTATTGACTGAAAGTACCACACGAATTATCAATTACAATACTGAATTCATTCCACCAGCGCCATTTAGTTTCAAGGTGTTAAATGAGAAGATGGATTGTGTTCAACACCAAGACTACAAACTAAACGTTCAACTCATAGGAGATGAAATCCCGACAGATGCCTATATAGAACTGAATGGCTTGCCCGTTAAAATGAAAAAATTAGCAAACCATACCTTCGAATACAACTTTAACAATACACAAAAGAGCTTCAATTTTAAAATCAATGCTGCGGGTATTTATTCCGACAGCTATGCATTAAAAGTTTTAGCTGCCCCAGCACTAATCAATTTTGACATTTCTTTAGACTACCCAAGTTATACTGGTAAAAAAGATGAATCCTTCGAAAATGTAGGCGAATTATTAATCCCTGAAGGTACGCGTGTAAACTGGAATTTTCATACAGAAAACACCGAAGACTTTGACATACTTTGGGGAGAACAAAAACAGCGTCTAGAATTGGTTTCTACTGATCATTTCCGCTTATTCAAAAAAGCAAAATTCTCTACAAACTACACACTACTTCCTCGCAACCAACAAGTAGCTACTATCGATTCTGTAAACTATCTTTTTAAAGTTATTAAAGACGGGTATCCCATTGTTGATGCAACTGAAATTGTTGATTCTACTCAACTGAAGATTCGCTATTTCAAAGGGCAGATTAAAGATGATTACGGATTTAACAAACTTCAATTTGTAATTAAAAGACAAAATAATAACTGGGATAGCATCATTTCAATCCCTCTTGAGAAAGACCTAAATCTAGATAATTTCTTCTTCGTATTCGACATGAAAGGCCTTGATTTAAGAGAAGAAGAATCCCTTGAATACTTCTTCGAGGTTTACGATAACGATGCAGTCAACGGATCTAAAAAGAGCCAGAGTCGAGCTTTTGAGTTCAAGCCACCAAGCTTGGAAGAACTCCAAGAACAACAAGCAGAAAAAACGGACGAACTAAAAAAGCAGCTCGAAGAAAATGTTGAACTCGCTAAAGAGCTTCAAGAGGAGTTTGAAGAGTTGAGAATAAAATTACTCAACAAAGAAGAACTCAACTGGGAAGACAAACAACAGGTAAGTGAGCTATTAGAAAAACAAAAAAAGCTAGAACAAAACATCGATAAGATTTCTCAAAAAAACAAAGAGAAAAATGCGATGATGAACGAGTTTTCTGAACAAGACAAACGCATATTAGACAAGCAAAAGCAACTCGAAGAATTAATGGAAGAGTTGATGACTGATGATATGCGTGAGCTATTCGATGAGATGGAAAAGCTTGAGGAAGAGATGAAAACTGACGAGTGGATGGAAAAGCTTGAGGAACTTCAAATGAATAATGAAGACTTAGAAAAAGAGCTCGACAGAAACTTAGAAATGCTCAAGAAATTTGAATTTGAACAAGCCTTAGAGGAGAGTCTAGACAAACTTGAAGAACTCAAAAACAAACAAGAAGAACTAAAGCAAGCAAACGAGGAAAAAACAAAACCTCAAGAAGCAATTACTGAAGAACAGAAAGAGTTGAGTGAGGAGTTTAAAAAACTGTCTGAAAAACTAGATGGTCTTCAAGAAAAGAACGAGGCTTTAGAGAGGCAAGAAGCTTTAGAAGACACTAAAGAACTACAAGAATCTATTGAGCAACAAATGCAAGAATCTCAAGAAAACTCTGAAAACAACAAACGCAAGAAAACGTCTCAATCACAAGAAAAGACTTTAGAAGAGATGGAGCAATTACAGGAAAAGCTTCAAAAGGCTCAGCAACAATCTGGAGAAAAAGGTCCTGCGGAAGATATGGATGCTTTGCGTCAAATTTTAGAAAACTTGATTGACCTTTCACTGGATGAAGAAGCCTTATTGAGCGATCTTTCTGCAACCAATAAGAACGACCCAGAATACGTTTCACTAATCCATTGGCAGAACAAGCTTAGCGATGATTCAAAAGTTCTTGAGGACTCCTTATACGCCTTAAGTAAAAGACAGGTTCAAATTAAAGCTACCATCAATAGAGAGATGGGTGCTATAACAAATAACATTAAAAAGTCACTAGAGAATATGGCTGAGCGCGAATCAAACAAGGCGCTTACAAAACAACAACTGGTAATGACTTCTGCAAACAATCTTGCGCTTATGCTTAGCGATGTTTTACAGGCTATGCAAGAAGATATGGCTGACAAGATGCCAGGACAACAGCAATGCAACAAGCCCGGCTCTGGAAACCCTTCTCCGAGTGACATAAAGAAGATGCAAGAACAATTAAAGAAACAGCTTGAGCAGATGAAAAAGGGCAATGAGAATGGCAAGAAACCTAAGGGTAAAAAAGGCCAGGGGAAAGAATTGGCTAAGATGATGGCAAAGCAAGAGATGATTCGTCAGCAATTAGAAAAGATGGCTGATAAAATTGAGGAGGGTGAAAACGGAAATGCTGAGGGACTGAGAGATGCCATTGATAAAATGGAGCAAACAGAAGAGGATATTGTAAATGATAACATCACGCAAGAAACGCTCAAACGTCAAAATCAAATTATAGAGCATTTATTAGAAGCTGAAAAAGCTGAACAAGAACGCGACAAAGAGGAAAAACGCGAAGCTAAAGAAGCTCAACAGTTGCCGCATCAAGTAAAAGATCTCTTAGAGGAATACAAGAGGAACAAGCTGAAGCAGGCTGAATTATTAAAAACTATTCCGCCAAAGCTTAGACCTTATTACAAGGAAAAAGTGAAAGATTATTTTCAACAAATTGAACCGCAATAATGGAGGAATCAGCTATAGAATTTCACTCAGAAAACGATTTTGAATTAAAAAATCAAAGCCAAATTTCTGACTGGATGAATTCCACTGCAAAAGAAGAAGGCAAGCATATAGGCGCTTTAAATTACATCTTTTGCGACGATGAATATTTACACAAAATCAATGTAGAATTCCTAAACCATGATACTTATACAGACATCATCACCTTCGATTATTGCGTAGGCGATGAAATTATTAGCGACATATACGTGAGTACTGAAAGGGTGAATGAAAATGCTAAGGAATATAGTGAATCCTTCGAGGAAGAACTTCACCGTGTACTCATTCATGGGCTGCTGCACCTATGTGGCTATAAAGATAAAAGTGAGGAAGAAGAGTCCTTAATGCGAGAAAAAGAGAATTATTACCTATCTTTTGCGCGCTTAAAATGCTGATATTCAGAAGGGTATAGTTTTAAAGCGTAAGCTTCTGATTTTCGATAACTTAAAATTGTTCCACGTGGAACAAAACATATGTTTAAAGGAGAATACGATGTAATTGTTGTAGGTGCTGGTCACGCAGGATGCGAGGCAGCAGCGGCGGCAGCCAACTTAGGAGCTAAAACACTTTTAGCGACAATGAACATGGATACCATTGCACAAATGTCGTGCAACCCAGCAATGGGAGGCGTAGCCAAAGGACAAATTGTGCGTGAAATAGACGCACTAGGTGGGTATTCAGCAATAGTTACAGATGAGACCATGATTCAGTTTAAGATGCTGAATCAATCGAAAGGACCCGCAATGTGGAGTCCAAGAGCACAGTCTGATCGAATGCTCTTTGCCAAGAAATGGAGACTCGTTTTAGAGGGCATAGAAAACTTAGATTTCTGGCAAGAAATGGTAAGCGGATTGCTTATTGAAGATGGAGAAATTAAAGGGATAAGAACAAGCCTAGGCTTAGAAATAAAAGCCAAAAACGTAATCCTTACAAACGGAACTTTCTTGAATGGACTAATCCACATTGGAGATAAAAGTTTTGGTGGAGGAAGAGCTGCTGAAAGACCTTCTACGGGAATAACGGCAGAATTAGACGCAGCAGGTTTTGTGTCTGGAAGAATGAAAACCGGAACACCACCGAGGGTAGATGGTAGAACTTTGGACTTCTCTAAAATGGAAGAACAACCAGGAGATGAAGAGATGGTAGGCTTCTCTTATATGCCGACGAACAAACCCACAAAACAACGCTCTTGTTACATCACCTACACATCAGATGAAGTTCATGACATCCTCAGAACTGGCTTCGAGAAATCACCTATGTTTAAAGGAAGAATTCAAGGTATAGGCCCTAGATACTGCCCTTCGATAGAAGATAAAATTACACGCTTTGCGGATAAAAATAGACATCAAATTTTCGTAGAACCCGAAGGGTGGGAAACCTGTGAAATCTATGTAAACGGATTCTCTACCTCACTACCAGAAGAAGTGCAGCTGGAGGCCTTGCGTAAAGTTCCAGGTTTCGAAAATGCCAAAATGTTTAGACCTGGATATGCTATAGAATATGACTTTTTTCAGCCCACACAACTTAAGCACACTTTAGAGACTAAGTTGGTAAAAGGGCTCTATTTTGCAGGTCAAATTAACGGGACCACTGGCTACGAAGAAGCAGGGTGCCAAGGATTAATGGCAGGTATTAATGCTTGCTTAAGAAGCCAAAACAAAGCGCCATTTATACTGAATAGATCAGAGGCATATATCGGTGTTTTAATTGATGATTTGATTACAAAAGGAACCGATGAGCCTTACCGAATGTTTACCTCTAGAGCTGAATACAGAATACTCCTCAGACAAGACAATGCAGACATCAGACTCACACAAAAAGGATTTGACTTAGGCCTTGCAAAACAAGATCGTTTGGATCGCCTTAACCAAAAACTAAGTTATATAGAAAAGCTGATCACATTCTTTAAAACAACTTCTGCAATACCCGAAGAGATCAACCCGATACTAGAAAACTTAAAATCTTCAAAGATTAGTCAGAAAACCAAACTGACTAAGATAATGTCTCGACCTCAGGTAAGTTACGAGAATATAGAAAAACTAATTTCAGTTCAAGAATTCCTACAAGAAAACGGAACGGATAAAGAAGCGATAGAGCAAGCCTTTATTCAAATCAAGTACAGTGGTTACATCAGCAGAGAAAAAGATAATGCTGAGAAAATTACAAGACTTGAGAATATCAGTATTCCCGCAGATTTTGAATACACCAAACTAGCGTCACTTTCTTCAGAAGCAAAACAAAAACTATCTGACATCAAACCAAAAACAATAGCGCATGCCGGAAGAATCTCTGGAGTATCTCCAGCAGATATTTCTGTACTACTTGTTTATATGGGAAGATAGTTCCACGTGGAACAAATCAAAAAAAGGGAGCCAATTGGCTCCCTTTTTTAATTAAACGTATTTTAAAGCCTTAGTAAAGCGTCTAGCATAGATTAAGTAGAATCAATCGGAAAAACTACAAAACCTCGTTAGGAGACGCCTCACAAGGCGATCTATAAGCCTTAGTAAAGTATAACTTTCTTCTTAGCTATAATCTTAGATTGGTTAGCAGTCTCTACAAAGTAAACACCTCTTGGCCAGCTAGAGCAATCTACAACCTGCTGACTGTTAGTGGATTGAGATGAGTACGCGAGCTTACCCAGCAAGCTATACACCTTAAGTGACGAGTTTTGACTCGTATTTACAAATAGGACATCTGTAGCAGGATTAGGGTGAACATCAACTTCTGCCTGCATTTCAAAAAGATCCATTCCATATTCTGAAAAGGAAACATTATCAATATGATACAAAGCAGATTCACCTGGAGGTGCAGCAGGGTATAAATTAAGTGCTGAAACAACATTACTTACACTAGTAGACCCTTCTGACCAAGCCCAAGAAAACACGCTCAACTCATCAAATGACAAGGTAGCAAGATCTGAATCGACATCAATATCAATTTTAACCTCGAACCACTCTCCAACTGGATGAACAAATTCAGAACCTATTAGACCGCCACCAACAGAAAGATAACCATTACCTGTTTCTGAAAAATAAACTTGTACCGCCCAGTTTGAAGCAGCAGCACTAAAGTCATGTAAGAGATTAAAATATCCGCCATTTCCATCTGTAAGCCTCATCATAAAAGACAATGTCCAAGAACCACTTGAGTGATCTCCCAACGGTAAAACAACATCGGTTACACCCCCGGAGCTAAGCGAAATAGAATTATCGGGACTAACAGACTGATCATCTACAATATAGGTGTCTTCAGAACCTCCTGGGCTACTAGACCAGGTAGTCCACAAACCATTAGACTCAACGCCCAGAAACTGCCCGACTTTATACTCATCGAAGTCATCATATATAGCCTGTGCAGAACCTATAGTTATTGGGCAGATAACAGAAAGAAATAGTAAAAGTTTTTTCATTGTAAAAATTTTAAGTTTGCTCTACAAGTTAGCAAATTATACAGCTCCAGAATATGATACCTCCTGATTTTAATATTGTAAGATATTAAAGACGGTAAAAAAGGCAGCAAAAAGGTGGTGTGGACTAAAATTTGACTTCAGAATTTTGAGTAAACTCAAGATTCTGAAGTCATAAATTCCAATAAATTGATGTGGTATTTTGGTTGTGACCCCGGAGGGATTCGAACCCCCAACCGTCAGAGCCGAAATCTGATATTCTATCCAGTTGAACTACGGAGCCATGTGGCGCAAATATATTATTTTTACAGTCCTTTCGTTCTATATTAGATTTAAATTTACCCAATGAAAAAAATACTGTCCTTAAGTTTAATTATACTCAGCATCAACATTCAGGCACAATCGCTCAAAGTTGGTGAATGGCGTGATCATTTGTCATACAAGAGCACGTACGATGTTTGTCAGATAAGCGACAAAATATACACCTCTACAGACAAAGCAATTTTTGTATACAACACAAAGGATAGCGGTGTAGAACGAATAAACACATTAAATGGCTTATCAGATACGGAGGTAAGCACCATTGAAAGTGAGGGAGAAAATCTTATCGTATGTTATAAAAATGGGAATTTAGACATCATAAATTCTGGTAAAACTCTTAATCTACCGGATATAAAACGCGCTTCTTTAATTGGAGATAAAAGAATAAATCACATTAATATAATTGACCAGATTGCGTACTTATCCTGCGGTTTCGGAATTGTGGTATTAGATATAGAAAGGCAAGAAATTAAAGACACATATTTAATAGGGAATAATGGTGCTCAAATAAACATATTATCAACTTGCTTTGCACACAATAGCTTGTATGCAGCAACAGAGTCAGGGATATACACGGCAGACATCAACCATCCTAACTTAACGAATTATGAGGCGTGGACAAGGATTGCTGAACATTCTAATTCGAGAGTAAGTCATCTAAATGCTTTTTCGGATTTTATTATGATAAACCTGCAAGGAGCGACTTTCAATTCGGACACTCTCTACACATTTAATGGTGATACATGGACTTTGTTTGACTTAAACCATTCAAATGTTTCTCTTAAATCTAGCGATACAGAACTTACAATCACCAGACGCTATGGAATTAATATTTTCGATACAGAATTAAACCAGACTCGATTCCTCTCGAGCGCGGAATTCAATTTGGAAAAAACGGACTTTAGGTCCTGTATTTTCACACAAGAAAAGGAGTACTGGATCACAGACAAGTTTAATGGCTTATTACATTTCGATCAGGGTTTCTCAGAATCTATACAACCTAGTGGTCCTTACATTTCTGAGGTAGCTCAAATTAAAAATTTCGGAGATGAGATTTGGCTTGCCCATGGTGATAAGAATGAAAATTGGGATCCCACATGGACAAAAAGTGAGCTTTCTATTTTAAAGGAAGACTTATGGAGCACGACCAACACAATTTTAGATAATGACATTATGGATGTAGTGGCTATCAATCAATATGAGGGCTACACCTATATCGCAAGTTGGCAGAATGGAATTATTAGGTTAGCCGGAACAGACTGGGAGGCACTTTTTGACGCTGACAATAGCAGTCTACAAAAACGCGCTATCCACGAAGACTGGATAAACATTGGAGACATACAAATTGACAGCGAGGGGAATTTATGGTGTACAAATTCACAAACATACGAACCAATTTCTGTTAAATATAGTAACGGTGAGTGGGAGTCATTTTCACTTGGGAGTAGTGTAACAGAACATCAAAATATAGCCAAAATGATTATTGATAAAAATGATCAAAAATGGATACAACTGAGAGATAATGGAATGGTTGTTTTTGATGAAAATAGGAGTGGCACAAAAACCAGGAAGCTCACCAACTCTGAAAGTGGAGGTAATTTAGCCTCCGACAGAATTTTCTCATTTACGGAAGACTTAGACGGCGAAATCTGGGTAGGGACAGACAATGGGGTGAGCGTATTTTACGACCCTGGATACATCTTCGAAGGAGAGAATGCTTCACAAATAACGGTCACACTAGACGGACACAATACGTATCTTTTAAAAGGGCAACGCATCAATGACATTGAGGTTGATGGGGCAAACAGAAAATGGTTTGCGACAAACAATAGTGGGGTTATAGTTACATCTGAAAATGGAACTGAAGAAATTCATCATTTCACAACAGACAACAGCCCATTATTCTCAAATAAGATAATAGACATTGAATTTAACGACCAAAGTGGGGAGGTATTTATTGCTACAGACAAAGGCTTAATATCATTCCGATCTAAAGCCACAAAAGGGAATAGTGACTTCAATGATGTTTTAGTCTTTCCAAACCCGGTAAAACCAGATTATCAAGGACCTATTACCATAAAAGGATTACTCAGTAATGCTGTGGTTAAAATCACAGATATAAGTGGTAATTTAATTTACGAAACGGTAGCTCTTGGTGGACAGGCAGTTTGGGATGGGAAATCTTTTGAAGGAAAGAGAGCTCATTCTGGAGTCTATTTAATTTTCTGTTCAGACGATGATGGGAACGTTACTCATGTATCGAAACTTCTATTTATTCGAGGCTAATGCATCAATCTAGAGCCATAGTATTACACCAAATTAAGTACTCCGAATCGAGCTTAATTTTAAAAATTTACACAGAAAAAGAAGGTTTACTTTCATTTATCGTAAAAGGGGTAAGAGGAAAAAAGGGGAAGCTACGAACTGCACAATTTCAAATTTTGAATCTGTTAGAACTTAGCTATAGTCAAGGGAAAAAATCCCAGTTAAGGCATATAGCGGACTTAAAGATTTCCGAACCATTTACGGAATTGCTTTTCAATCCAGTAAAACGATCTATAGGCTTATTTATAGCTGAGCTTATTCAGCACTGTATAAAAGAAGAGGAGGAAAATGTGCCATTATTTAATTTCCTATTCAATTCAATCCATTGGCTTGACTTAAGTAAAGACAATTGCAATCATTTTCACATCTACTTTATGATGAAGCTTACTAAGTATCTGGGCTTCTCCCCTATGCTTGATGGTCATCACCATGAGGGGTATTTCGATTTACAGCAAGGAGCTTTCTCGAGCCACAAACCAACACACAGGTACTATATTGAATCAGACGAACTTAATGGATGGAAAGAGCTCTTGAATTGCAATCTGGAAAGCTTCAATAAATTACAGTTTAGCAACGACCTTAAAAGGAGAATGGTACAGGCTTTGATGAACTACTACAAATTGCATTTGATTCACTTTAAAGAATTAAATTCGCATCATATACTGCAAACGGTATTCGAAAATGAATAAGATAAAACACCTTTTAAGCTTTTTAAGTCTTGTTAGCTGTCTATTATCAGCGCAAGAAGTCCTGGTTATTGACGAGTTAGGCTCACCTATTAAGGAGGTCCATTTGGTAAATCAATTGGGTGATGTTCATACATTTACAGATAAAGATGGATTAGCAGACTTATCTATTTTTGATGCAAATGAAACGATCAACATCAGTCATTCAGGCTTTCTAAGCTTATCCCTGAGTAAATCTATTATTACTTCTTTTGACAACCAGATTACCTTAATATTTGATTCAGAAACTATTGGAGAAGTTATCTTACTTACAAGAATAGATGATGAGAATTTAAAAACCACAGCTGACAGAAGGGTGATTTTGCACTCTAAAGAGATCGAGAGATTGAACACTCAAAACACCGCTGATTTATTAGAAAAGAGGGCTGGAATAAACGTACAGAAAAGTCAGATGGGTGGTGGGAGTCCTGTTATTCGAGGATTTGAAGCCAACAGAATTCTACTTGTTGTAGATGGGGTTCGCTTGAACAACGCCATCTACAGAGGTGGGCATTTACAAAACATAATATCTATAGATAACGCCTCTTTAGAACAGGTAGATATTATTTTTGGGCCTAGTAGTTCTGAATACGGAAGTGATGCACTTGGAGGAATAATCCACTTAAAAACCAAAAGACCTAAATTTTCTGAAAAGCCTAAATTTTTACATTCCTATAGCACGAGATATGCCACGGTAAATAAAGGAATAAGTAAGCATTACGATATGCAATATACGGGAGCAGACTTTGCTCTTTTCAGCTCCTTTTCACATAGCGATTTTGATGATTTAAGAATGGGAAGCTATCGCTCTCACGGATATAGTGACTGGGGGAAAATCTACCACTTTATAGAAGATGGTGTTCAACAAGAGAATACAGATCCTAATATACAGCGAAATACGGGTTATTCTCAAACTGACTTTATGCAAAAAGTCATCCTAAAGATAGATCCTCAATGGACCTTAACGGGGAATTTTCAGTATTCTAACAGCTCTAACATCCCTAGGTTTGACAAGCTGAATGACTACAAAACCGTTGACTATGACAGCTTAAATAATCAAACAATTTACAATGGTCTAAAGTATGCTGCTTGGAGTTATGGTCCACAAAAGCGATATTTCTCCTCCTTTCAATTAGACCATTCTGCAAACAATATTCTAATGGATTCAGCACAATTAATTTTTGCCTATCAAGATGTGTACGAATCTAGACATGTTCAAAAAGTTGACCTTGAAGAAGAAATAATTGTTGACCGCTATGAAAATGTTGACGTCTATAGTATTAATGCTAACTTTAGAAAAAACACCTTCCATTACGGTTTCGAATATTATTATAACGAGGTGAGCTCAAAAGCGCTTTTAACAGATAACAGAGACGTTGAAGCTCCATTTGAGCAAACTAGATACCCTAATGGAGGCTCAAATATGGATTCGTGGGCCACTTATCTGACTTACAACAAAAAAATTAAAAATATCACCTTATTCTCGGGTATTAGATATACGCAAAATAGATTAAACGCCCTCTTTCACAGCACACCAAACTGGAACCTTCCATTTAGTAATATATCATACAAATACACCGCCTTAACAGGCAACTTTAGCCTAGTTTATCACCCAAGTGAATCATGGAAAATTGCAACAATTGGATCGTCAGGATTTCATGCCCCAAACATAGACGATACAGGGAAGTTATTTTATAAAAGCAGCATCTTAACAATTCCAAATTTTGATTTAAAACCTGAATACGCTACCACAATAGAACTTAACATTACCAAAAACGTCAACAATAGGCTTCTTATTAACACAAACGCCTATTACACTCTAATTAATGATGTTATCATGAAGGTTGATGCTACTGACCAATGGGAAATTGACCCTGATCCAAATGAAGAGTTTTCAGAAATCAAAACCAATAAAAATACAGGTAAGGCAGAAATATATGGTGCTACAGCGAGTATCTCGATGCGTATTGCTAGTAATTACACTGTAGAATCTGACTATACATACATCAAGGGTCGGAACATTAAAAACGACTTACCTTTTACGCACATTCCTCCAAGTTTTGGGAAAACAGCTTTCTATGCAGATTACGACAATTGGAGGGCTTCATTTTTCGTATTGTACAACGGTAGAAAGGCTATTGAGGAATACGACATAGAATCTGGGACAGACAATGAGGAGGAATCGCCAATAGAATGGGTTTTACATGAGGAATCCAATTCAATGATTATTGAATATCAAGGAACTCCAGCTTGGTACACACTAAACATGAGTGCTATGTATCGATTTTCAGGATCGTTTACAGCACAAGTAGCCTTAGAAAACATTCTCGACAGCCACTACAAGACCTTTGCCTCTGGACTCTCAGCGCCAGGAAGAAATTTTATTTTAACCCTTAGAGCCAAATTCTAAATGATTTCATACAAACAACTTCAAGAGCTTGTCGCGATAGATTCTCCTTCTGGTTACACAAAAAAGGCAGAAGATTATTGCTTCGATGTATTAGAAAATTTAGGATGGAAGCCTAGTAAAACGAATAAAAATGCTGTAAAGTGCACGTTAGGAGAAAGTCCTAAACTCGCAATTGCAGGACATTTAGACACCTTAGGGGCTATTATTACTGGCTTCAATTCAAACGGAACTATTTCAACCTCATTAATTGGAAGTGTTTCTTTGAATCAGGCTGAGGGAGAATATGTGACGATCTATACATTAGAAGGCAAATCTTATACTGGAACCTACTTACTAAACAACCCTGCGAAACATGCGAATAGAGAGCTGGGTACTATTAAGCGCAGTATTGAGAATATGCATATTCGTTTAGATGAGGAAGTAAATAATGCTGAGGATGCTAAGAAACTAGGACTCCGAATAGGTGATATTATTTGTTTAGACACAAGGTATCAAGAGCTAGAGAGTGGTTTTATAAAATCTCGATTTATGGACAATAAAGCGGGTTGTTTTGTTTTATTCGAAATAGCACGTAGACTTAAGGAGCAGGGTAAAACTGCAGCAGTAGAACTTTTCTTCTCGAATTATGAAGAAGTAGGACATGGAGGAACTTGTGGCTATGCTGATAGCATAGAAGAATTATTAGTAATTGATATGGGCGTTATCGGCGACGCTTGTGAGGGGAAAGAGACCAAATGTTCTATTTGTGCTAAAGATTCTACAGGGCCCTATGATTACGAAATGCGTAAGACTCTAAGCCTATTAGCCGAGAAGAAGAATATAGCCCACCAGATCGATGTTTATCCGTTTTATGGGTCAGATGGTAGTGCCGCCTTAAGAGCTGGAAATGACTTTAGAGTTGCCTTAATAGGGCCTGGGGTTTCTGCTTCTCACGGAATGGAACGCACACACAAAAAAGGTGTTGAAGCTACAATTGATTTATGTATGGCCTATATTGAGCAGATGTAATGTATGCTGCTAAAACATTTAGGTGATTACTAAAATTGAATCCTATGTGAATCTAGGTTAATGAAAACTTGAGATCACTGCCTCGAGTTCTTGTATATGTGAACGCTTTCTTTCGTTTGGACAATATAAAAATCCTTCGATATAAATCACTCTTTGATTTACCTCATCGAGGATAACTTTCGCCGTATACGAGCCACCCAAAAAGTCATTTACCATAGTCCACAAACCCTTAGTCACAATCGTATAAGGCACTTCATTCACTAGTTCGTAGTCTGGATCATAAATCAGTTCCGTTGTCATAAATGAATGCGGTTTTACGCCTTCAACATGTACCATTCCTAAGGAATCACGAAGTTGAATTAAACGCTGCTTACTAAATTGTTTAGGGCTTTTATAGTCTTCGATATGCAACCATATATTAGAGATCAAATTCAATTTTGGATGATCCCTACGTAGCCAGATAAATGAGTCTTCTGCCTCTGCTACACCATAGCCGTTAGGAATGACTAGGTCTACATTATAAGCATCTCTTATTTGCTTTTGGATCTCTTTCTCTGAGTCTACTTTCAACTTCGAGAGTCTTCGCTTAGTATTTCTCTCTAAATACCAACTTCTTATTTCCCGAATATTTTTTTGTAAGCTAGTAATGAGTTGGGTTTCTGAGCCAGCCTGAACATGTACGTAAAGCTGGTTTTTAGCCCATTTCTGATCTTTTCTCTCAATTGAGGTGGAATTGCCTTTCGACACCCATAGAATATTCTTGTGGGTTTTAAAAATGCGTGAGAATTCTGAAGAATTAATTGCAAACAAGTCAAACAAAGCTTCTTGTTGAGGTATGGCTTGAATATTCTCTTGAAAAGAGGCTTTTAACAAAGCGCCTACCTCACCCCTCCATAATTCATCAGAAACCACCACCACAAGTTCAGATAAATGCCCAGTACTGGGTGGTAAAATAGAACGAGATTGAGCAGGCTCGACAGATTTATTTGACTTTTGTTGGCATGAAGATAAACCTATTGCAAAGCATAGTGTAGCGATGAATACATGTAATTTCATAAAAATAGGAATCTGAATTTATACAAATAAGTCTTAAGTGGTGCTAGACATAATCTGGTCGGACATAAAGAATCAACTTCTGCCCTACTCTAATATTATCGTTTTTAAGATTATTCCATTTTCTGATTTTACTCACAGAACAACCATAGCGAACAGCAATTTTACCTAGATAATCTCCACTCTTTACTCTATGAACGACACGTTCATTATGTTCAGTATACTTTGGGTACTCTTTTTGTTTTTGCTCGGCCAATTGCATAAAGTGAGCATAGACTTCTTTTTCGTTAGCTACAAACACGCCCATTTTACCAATTGGAAGAGATAGATAATATTTACGGCCCTTAATATTAGGAATCACATTAATCTTATACGATGGATTTAAAAACTCTAACTCAGTAACAGACATGTCTAATGAGGCCGCCAGGTACTCAAAATCAATTTGATATTTAACTTCAATAGTATCAACCTGATAATGTGCCATACGCGGTTTAGCAATACTTATTCTATGCTCTGGCGCATAATTCATAGCATAACACACGGCAATAAAAGCTGGCACATAGCTTCTGGTTTCCTTGGGTAGGAATCTTCTTATACGCCAATAATTTTTATGCCCCCCCGATCTACGAATTGCTTTATTCACATTTCCTCTACCCGAGTTATATGATGCAAGCACAAGAGACCAATCGCCATAAATATTATATGAACCTTGAAAGTAACGACAAGCAGCGACTGTGGCTCGATAAGGATCCATTCGCTCATCTACGTAAGAACTCACCTTTAGGTCGTACTCCTTACCAGTATTGTACATAAATTGCCAAAGACCTGTTGCTCCTGCCCATGATTTAGCTCTTGGATTTAAAGCCGATTCAACAATCGCCAAAAATTTTAGCTCTAAAGGTAAATCAAACTGATCCAAAACTTCTTCAAACATTGGGAAGTAGTATTCTGCCAAGCCCATCATGCGAGACATCTGAGTACGCCTTTGCTTCGTATAAACATTAATATATTGTTTAACGAAAGGATTGTACACTAAATCGATTGGAGTTTTAGCGTCTAGAGCTTTAATTCTCAAATCGTAAATACTATCAGAAAACTCGGGTATTACCGAAATATCAGAAAATAGCTCTTCACTAAAAAGCTCTTCGGTATAGGAATAATTAGCCAATAGAACCGAGTCGAAATTAGCCACGACTGGGTCATCGACAAAAGACACCTTCAAACTATCTTTGTTTTTATCTATATCGTTATGAGCTAGAGCTAAATTACTAAAGCAAACTATTGATAAAAGCAGAAGCTTGAAAAGTTTATTCATCTTAATTTTTAAAGGTCATCAACAATTTTGAAAAAGAAAATAATTCCTGCTCTTTAAATGCCGTTCCCATAAGCTGCACACCAATAGGCATATTCTTTTTGGAATCCCACAATGGAAGTGATATTGCTGGCACTCCAGCTAAATTAGCATGTACAGTATAAATATCTTCTAGGTAAGCAACGGTAGGGTCATCATTTTCTACTCCTAAATCGAAAGCGGTACTAGGGGTTGTTGGCATCAAAACAAAATCATATTCATTTAATATAGCCTCTGTTCTATCCTGAATTAACCGGCGAACTTTTTGTGCCTTAGTGTAGTAGGCTTCATAATACCCAGAGCTTAAAACAAATGTTCCAAGCATTATTCTTCGCTTTACTTCTTCCCCAAAACCTTCTGTTCTTGAAAGTTTATAAGTACTTTCTAGATTGTGGGCATTAGAGCTTCTATACCCAAAATGTACGCCATCAAAACGAGCTAAATTTGAAGACGCTTCTGCTGTAGTCAATACGTAATAACTAGGAACCATAACGTCTAAGTATGGAAATGTTTGCTCTTCTACTGTGTGGCCTTGAGCTCTTAAATCTTCAATCAGTTTTAAAAACTTCTCTTTAATTTCTTGGTCTAATCCTGGGCTCTCTACATATTCTTTTAGATAAGCAATCTTCTTTTTTTCAGTAGGAAGGGCAGCAATGCTATATGAAGAAACAGCTACAGAAGAACTTGTAGAATCGTTTATATCTTTTCCGGCAATAATCTCCGTTACTAAAGCAGCATCTTCCACAGACTTTGCTAAAGGGCCTATTTGATCAAATGAAGAAGCATAAGCTATTAAGCCAAATCGAGAAACACGTGCATAAGTAGGTTTCATTCCAACAACACCGCAAAAAGCCGCAGGTTGACGTATAGAGCCTCCTGTATCTGAGCCTAGAGCTAACTGGCACAAATCTGCTGCAACGGCAGCTGCAGAGCCTCCAGAAGAACCCCCTGGAACTGTATTAGGATTGCGTGGGTTTTTTACTGCACCATAGGCTGAATTCTCATTTGAAGAGCCCATTGCAAACTCATCACAGTTAAGTCTACCAATAATAATGGCATCCTCCTCCAGTAATCGCTCAACAACAGTTGCGCTATAGAGAGATTCAAAACCATTTAATATTTTTGAAGAGGCAGAAATTTTATGCCCTTCAAAACAGATATTGTCTTTCAAACCAATCACCATTCCTGCTAATCTTCCAGCAGTTCCACTTTTTAGTTTGGCATCTACAAGCTTGGCTTGTGACAAGGCGTCATCTGCAAAAACCTCTAAATATATGTTAAGGTCTTGATGTGTTTTTATGCGATCAAGATAGTAATCTACCAAAGATTGGCAGTTCGTAGAGCCCTTAGATAAGGCTTCTTGTATTTCGCTAAGAGAAGTAAAGTTCTTCAAGGCAATATGCTTTAGGGCTTAGTCTTCTTTGCTGTCTAACTTGTCATTTTCTTCTTTCGCAGCATCTTTAAACTCCTTAATTCCGCTACCAAGACCACGCATTAATTCGGGGATTTTCTTACCACCAAACAATAAAAGGACAGCTAAAAGGATTAAAACCCATTCGTAGCCACCCATAAATCCAAAAAAGATAGATAAAAGTGTCATATTCTTGTTTTTATACCCTTTCGGGTGCTTTGTGCAAATGTAAGGATTGCAAGTTGAAAGTTGAAAATTAAAAGTTAAAAGTTGGGAAACTACACTAGAGTAGGTTGAAACACTTTTTAGAAGCGTGTCTGTTTACTTCCTCATCAACCATGATTGTGGATTAAGCTTCTGAGTCCCTTTCCATAATTGGAAATCAATTATTGTACTTCCTTCCTGTATAGAGGTAAAAACTAAGCCCAATTGATCTTTAGTGTTCAAGAGCTCCCCTTTCTCAACATACACCTCACTAAGATTTGAGTAAACACTAATATACTCTCCATGGCGAACCATGACAACTTTTGTTCCGTTAGGCATCACCAAAACGCTAGAAACTTTACCATCAAACACGCTTCTGCAGGGACTGTGTTGCTCTGTAGCAATCTCTACTCCATTATTTTCTATGGTAACCCCAGCAAGAATAGGGTGCTTTTGCTTTCCAAATTTAGAAATAACTAACCCTTTAGCTACAGGCCAAGGCAACTTCCCTTTGTTAGAGGTAAAGTTATTTGACAATGCTATAGCTTCAGGTGTAGAAGCAAAATTATTTACTGGTCCGGAACTATTTGCTTTCCTTAGCTCCTCGGCGATAATACGCTCAATCTCTTTTTGGATCTTTTTTCTTTGTTTTCGCTTTTGATCAAGCGCCTTTTTAAGCTCTTTTTCTTTCTCAGACAAAGCCGCTAAACTAACCGATTGTTGAGCTTGCTCCTGATTTAGCAATTCATTTTCGACACGCTTATTGTCTATTAAATGTTGTTTTATTGAATGTTGATTTTTCAAAACAATAATACTCGCTTCTAGGTCAGCTTGCCTCTGTTCTATCGTCTGGGCTTGTATTTGCCTATATTGAGCTATTTGTCGAATATAAGCAGCGCGTTTATATGCTTGTTGAAAGTCTGTTGAAGAAAATAAAAACAGTAGTCTATTAAAATGGCGGCTACTATTGTAAGCCTGTTTTATTAGGTGTGCATATTCCATTTTCAAAGAATCCAATTCGGCCTGTAAATTTTCATTTTGGACTTCCGTGAGGGTAATTTCTTCTTTAATATAACCTACCTCCTTCTGTATGGTTCTTATTAACTGAGAACGGATAGAGATTTTCTGCTTGAGCGTTTTCAGCTGATTGTATGATAAATTTTTATCCTTTTGCGTTTGTTGCAAAACTTCATTACTAAACTCAATTTCCTCCAAAAGCTTATGCTTCCTCTTTTGAAGATCAGACCGATCTTGCGCCATTAAAGTAGAGCAAGAAAGAAAAACAAGAAGTATATTAACGAATAATTTCATAGCTTTTGGGTACGTTGAAGGGGAATTTCTGGGTCTTATTCAAATGTATTTTAGAATAGGATAAACTAAGACTTACTTCTTGATCCGTAAGAATACTCAAATCTATAGATTCTGCAAAATCAAAAGTTTCATGAAATTCGAAATCTTGATATTCTACAGCTAAAGTCCTGTTGAGGTAGTAATTTTTATATTGCTGAGAAAGGATTTTTGAGTTCATTGGATTTATTTCAGCCCAATAAATCTCTTTATTTGACTTCCTTCTGTTGCGATCAACTTTTTTTATCTGCTTTGCACTCAATGAGCTTAAAGTAAATAATTGATTTACAACATCAGCGTAATACTTCTTGGCGGTAAATTCATCAAATGGATTCCCTAAGAGCAGTGCCTGAATACGTTGAAAGCTTAACGGGCTTTGCACCTTAACACTCAAATCATGATACGAACTTTTATAATCCGTTTTCTCGAATCTATTCATAAATCGTATCGAGTCTTTATCCATAAGAACCCTACCAAGCTCTAGTCCTAAACCTGGGCTAATACTCATCCATATAAGACTATCTTTTTTAATTTTCATGTTTCCCTTAAAGGAGAAACTCTGTTTAGCATCCTTATACTTACCAGATATTTTAGCGCTCAACCATTCAAATTCGAACTGAGAATTTAGTACCGAATCTATTAGGGTTTGAGCTTTTGGGGCTTTAGTAAAAACGGGCTCTGTAATTTTTGAAGAACGACAGCTCGCCAGACCAAAGATAAGACCTATGAGCAGCAGGCATCTATTCATCGAGTGTGCCTTGACTGGCTTTTTGGATTAATTTTGAAGAGTCTCCCCCGCCTTCAATAGCTTTGTTCCAAAACTCTATTGCCTGTTCAACTTTATTCAATTTAAACAGCACGTCTCCGTAGTGTTCAAGTATTTCCGGACTTGCAACTTCAGAGTTCTGTATTGCTTTATTAATCCAAGTTTCAGATTCCTGATACCTGCCCAGCTTGAACAATATCCAACCATAGGTATCTTGATAAGTAGCTTCTTCAGGGCTTAATTCAAGGCATTTTTTAGAAAGTCTTTCTGCCTTTTCAAGATCTTTAGATCGCAATGATAAGTAGTAACTATAATTATTTAACACTACTATGTTCTCAGGTATTAAGGCTAAGGATTTCTCATAATTCTGATCAGACAACTCGTGCTTTTCTATGGTGTTGTAAGCATCTCCTATATAGCTATAAAACTCTGCTTTCAAAAGGCGGTTGTTCACGACATAATTTAAGCCTTTTTTAAGGACAGTAATCGCTCTTTCCTCCTCTTGAAGAATTGAAAGGGCATAACCCGTAAATAAATATAAGGTAGGTTGAGATGGGTGAAGCTCAATAGACTTTAAGCCCCTTTCTACGACAGAAGCATATTGTTGTAGCTCTAATCCTAAAACGAGGTGTCTATTCCAAATCAAAAATTCTGTAGCGCCGAGTTTAATCGATTTTTCATAGGCATCAAAAGCTAATTTACTTTCATTTTTCTGAAAATAAACATCTCCTAAAAGGGCATGAAAGTTAGCATGGTTAGGATGGCTATCAATCGCTTTGTCTAATAAAGAATATAGATACTCCAAGTACTTATCGTCTTCTAAAGCCAACTGAAAATAAGTAATAAGTATTTGAAATTTCACATCCACATCAAAGTTTGGATCTATGAAACTAAAGTCCAAATATTCAAACGCTTTTAAAAATTCTTTCTGAAGTCGATAATGCTCTGCTAAAGCAATATTGGCACGGGGCTCAGAAGGATCAATTTTTAAAATTTCTTTATAACACTGAACCGCTTCATCTACAAGATCATTTGCCTGATAAAGCTCTGCCAACATACCTCTGTATTGAATAATGTGAGGGAAAGCCTCAATGAGCTTTTGTAACTCATAAGCGGCTTTGTCAACATCTCCTAACGTTATATAAACATGCTCTTTTTGGATAGATAAGTTTTCAGAGACTCCACTTACCTTTTCAATCTCATTATAGACCTTTAAGGAATTTTTATACTCTCCAATTCTAGAATACATGTCAGCTAAATAATACTGATACTCTAAATTAGATGGCTCAATATTAATTAAGCTTTTATAGGCCTCCAATTCACCTTGTAAATTGCCTAATGCTTGATGTAATTGAATCAGTAAGTTGTACACCCAAATGTTCTCTGGGTTTAATTCTTCAGCCTGGCCTGCATGAAATAAAGCCTCTTCAAGGCGCTCCGTACGAATATATAATTGAGCTAATTCGTAATGAGCATCAGCATTAAATGGGTCTAAAGCCACGCATTGCTCCATAATAGAACTAGCATTTTCAAACTCCTCTAAGGCTTTTAAACGCTGTGCTTCAAAAAACAAATACTTAAATCGAAATTGACTCTTATAACTAAGGGCGCCATCTGTATATGCATGTAGAAGTGTTGCGCTTTGTGTTGAAGATTTTCTCACAACACTACAAGCACTCAAACTTATAATTGCCAAGAAGGCTGATATAGCTACTTTTAAATTCATCCTATTTTTGAGTAATCACCTATACTAACTCGTTTGGTTCCACCTAAATACTCAACGTTATTTCCAATCATTGAATTTTCAAGATCAGCATTAACTATTTGAGTATTGTTCTGAATGATGGTGTTTTTTATCGTGCTGTTGCTTATGCAAGTATTGTTCCCAATAGAAACATGAGGCCCTATAGTGCAATTTTTAAGAGTAACATTCTGCCCAATAAAGCAAGGCTCAATAAGGGTAGAGTTATTATTCTCCAAGCCCTCTCTAAGTTCTTCATTGTCTGTATACTCTAAAACCCTTTTGTTAGCATGTATTGCTGCAGCCGGGTTCCCACAATCTAACCACTCCTCTACTTTACCCGGATAAAACTTTGAGCCCTTAAGCTTCATGTTTTCCAAAGCATTGGTAAGCTGAAACTCGCCTTTTTCCTTGATATCATTATCTATTAAATACTGCAACTCACCTCTCAGTTTAGCTCCTTCTTTAAAGAAATAAATACCAATTATTGCAAGGTCAGAAACGAACTCTTGGGGCTTTTCAACAAAATCGGTAATTACGGTGTTCTTATCCATTTTAATCACCCCATATGCGCGAGGATCCTCTACAGATTGCACCCAAATAATACCGTCTTTATTAGCGTCAAGAGTAAATTCAGCTCTAAACAGAGTATCGGCAAATGCAACAACAACAGGTCCTTCTAAGGAGTCTTTTGCACACAAAATTGCATGAGCAGTACCCAAAGCTTCATCTTGATGGTAAATAGAACCTTTAGCTCCTAATCCTTCTGCAATAGACACTAAATCTCTTTCTACTTCTTGACCGAAATCTCCAATTACAAAAGCTATTTCATCTACTTTTTGTCCACAAACTCTAGTAATGTCTTCTACCAAACGCTGAACAATAGGTTTTCCTGCTATTGGCACAAGCGGTTTGGGAACTGTTAATGTATGAGGTCTTAATCTTGAGCCTCTACCAGCCATTGGTACAATAATTTTCATCTTGAATTCTTTTGCTAATTAGTTTTTTCCAGTACTTCCAAAACCACCCTCACCTCTATCGGTAGCAGCTAATTCTTCCACTTCACTCCATTGCGCTTTTACATAGGGCGCAATCACCATTTGAGCTATACGTTCACCATCTTTAACTATAAAATTCTCTTCAGATAAGTTGATTAAAATCACACCAATCTCCCCTCTATAATCTGCATCAATAGTTCCAGGACTGTTCAATACAGTGATTCCTTTTTTATATGACAAGCCAGAACGCGGTCTAATTTGCGCTTCATAATTATCGGGAAGGGCAATAAACAAGCCTGTTTTAACAAGGGTTCTTTGCATTGGCTTAAGAACAATTGATTCTTCTATATCAGCATATAAATCCATTCCTGCAGAGAAGATTGTTTCGTACTTAGGTAATGGGTGTTTCGAGCGATTAATAATTTCAATCTGCATAATTCCTTCTTCTTTATTTAGTGCTTGAAAGTACTTATTTTTTTTCTCTTTTCTAAAGCGACAACTGCAAAGATATACAACAGACACAATAGGGTACTCATAATAAAATAAGGATCATGCCAAAGGGTCCATATTCCATAAAAACCAATTGAAGAAATCATATAAAAAGAAATCCTTTTCCAATCGTAAGAAATAGGGTAGTGCTTTCTACTGAGGTAATAGGACATTGCACACATTGAGGCGTAACAGGCAAGAGTAGCCCATGCCGAGCCCATGTATGATATACTAGGGATGAGCAATAAATTAAGGCTAATGGTAATAAGAGCTCCTGCTAAAGATAAATAGGCTCCATATTTAGTTTTTTCTGTAACCTTATACCAAACAGACAGGTTATAGTACATACCCAAGAACAAATTAGCTAATAAGAGTATAGGTACAACATCTAATCCCTCATGGTATGACTCATTTTGTAAGAAATGTTTTAACAAATCTATAAAGACATTAATCCCCAAAAATATAAGGCTTGTGAATGCAATAAAGTAGCGCATTACATTTGCATACAGCTCTTTGGCTTCTTTATTTTTTGCTTGAGCAAAAAAAAAGGGCTCAGCACCATATCGAAATGCCTGTATAAACAGAGTCATAAATATTGCAATTTTATAACAAGCACTATAAATACCAACTTGCTCCGAAGCAATGGAGGGTGGAAGTAAATACTCTAAAAGTAATTTATCAACCATTTCGTTGGTAACATAAGCTAATCCACCAATCAGTATTGGAAATGCATATTTCCACATACGTATGAAAACGCTTTTATCAAAAGCAATTCTTATGTTTGAAATCTCGGGCAATAGGAGTAATAGCATTGTAAGGCTAGCCAAAAGGTTAGCTATAAAAACATACCCTATCCCAAACTCTGGTCTATAAAACGACTCAATAAACTCTACAGCATATCCTCTAGATAATAAGTAGGGGCAGAGCAAGAAGAAGAAGAGGTTTAAACCAATATTCACTATAATATTTACAATTCTAACAAATGCGAACCTCCATGCTTTATTATCCACTCTTAACCTAGCAAGTGGAAGAGTCGTTATAACGTCAAATACTAGAATCCAGGCTAAGTACTTAATGAAAATTGCGTTCTCTGAAACGTGCAATATGTTTGCGATCGAATCTGCTGATGGAATTATAACCGCTAAAACCAATAGGGCAGTGGAGGAGAGGAAAACAAAGGCTGTAGACAATACCTTTGAAGGATTCTTCTCTTTATTCGTGTAGTGGAAAAACGCGGTTTCGAAACCGAAGGTTAGTGCAACCATAGAAAAGGCAACCACAGTCATCAATACTGAAAGCGTTCCATACTCTCCTGTAGCAAATACACTTGTATAAAGGGGGACTAATAAAAAGTTGAGCAAACGCCCAACAATGCTACTTAGTCCGTAGATTGCAGTCTGCCCAACTAATTTCTTTAGTACACTCAAATTAAATTTAAAATTAAAGGTTGAAAATTAATAGCTAGCCTTTCTTTTCTCTAAAAATGCAGTAGTTCCTTCTTTAAAGTCTTCAGTACCAAAGCAATCTCCAAAGGCACCAACTTCATAATCTAATCCATCAACACCTGATTGATAATTTGCATTTACACATTGTATAGCTGTAGATACAGCCATTGGAGAGTTTTTAATGATTTTATACGCCATTTTATACGCCGCATCTAATAAATCTACTTGAGGCACAACTTTATTGGTGACACCAAAACTTAGTGCCGTATTAGCATCAATCATTTCAGCAGTTAAAACCATTTGCATTGCTCTACCTTTTCCTGCAATCTGTGCAAGTCTTTGTGTTCCTCCATAGCCTGGAATAACACCTAAAGAAGTTTCAGGAAGCCCAACACGCGCATTTTCAGAAAATATTCTAATATGAGAAGACATCGCTAGCTCTAATCCTCCTCCAAGTGCAAAGCCATTTACAGCAGCAATTACAGGCGTTCCCATGCGATCAATCATATTAAAAAGATCATCGTGACCTTTTTTACTAAGCGCCTTTCCTTGTTCTACAGAAAAGTGAGCAAATTCTGAGATGTCGGCTCCCGCAACAAATGCTTTTTCCCCAGAACCAGTAAGAACGATAACCCTTACATTATTATTGCTATCAGCCGCCTTTAAAGCATCACTCAGTTCTTGAATGGTTGATTTATTAAGAGCGTTAAGCTTTGAGGGTCTATTAATCGTAATTGTTTGGATCAAGCCGTCATTTTGTACTAGTATATTCTCGTAATTCATCTTCAAATCTTTAGTCTGTAAAATTAACCCTTTTGCTTTAAGAGTGGCAAACTTATATAAAAAGTAGTTCCTTTATTTTGTTGTGATTCAAAATATATATTTCCTCCGACATCATCTATAATACGCTTTACCATAGCGAGCCCTAATCCCATCCCACTATTTTTAGTAGTAAAATTAGGTTCAAAAATCTTGTCATAGAGAACTGTAGGTATACCGTGTCCGTTATCCTTAATAGTTAATAATACTTGCTCTTCAATCTGTTTAATATGCAAGGCAATCTCCAGTTCATGATCTTCGCGCATAGCTTCAATAGCATTGTTTAGAACATTATTTAGAACTCTGATGATTTGATCTTGATCAGCAAAAATCATGGCTTTATCAAGTGATTTAGTATACTTTATCGCAACCACATCATAAAATGCAATGGTATTATCTACAATTTCACAAAGGTTAATTTTTTCTTTATTGCTAGATGGCATTCTGGCAAAATCTGAAAAAGCTGAGGCAATATTTGCAAGTGTATCAATTTGCTCAATTATTGAGGCGCTAAATACTTTCAGTTTTTGTTCAAACTCAGGGTCAGAGGGTTTTAAGTGTCTTTCAAAAAGCTGTACATTAAGTTTCATGGGTGTTAAAGGATTCTTTATCTCATGCGCCACTTGCTTAGCCATTTCTTTCCAGGCGCTCTCTTTTTGGGTTTGAGCAAGCGCTTCAGAGCTTTTTTCTAGCTCTTTTACCATAAAGTTATACTGGTGCACCAACTGACCAATTTCATCAGATGAGTTCCACCTTAGAGGCATATAGCGCTTCGTTAAAGCTGCTTTTCTCATGATTTGAGACAGTCTACGCATGGGCTCAGTTATTTGACGGGACAACAAAAAAGCCATTATACTAGCCCCAAGAAAGAGAATAATATAAATTGGCGACAAGGCAACTAGATAAGTCCTAATGTCACGCTTATAATTTTCATCTAGTTGAAAATATGGAATACTAATAACTGCAATTGGATTCCCTCGTGTATCTATTATGTATTGGTAGGAATTCAAATACTCCATCCCATTATGAGTCAGGCTTTCCTTTACTCTATTTTTCTTGTCAGAAAGAGATTTTAATACACGATAATGAATTTTATGTGGTATTATGTCACTTTCTAACAACTCCCCATTAGAGCTTAAGATAAGGTCCCCTTTTAAATTATAAATAATGATGTCCAAATTATGGATATCGGCTAACTCAAATATTTTATGCTGAAAAAGTTCGTAAATACTTGTTGCGCTATGTTCGTGTGCTTTCTCGGAGTCTAAAAGATAAGAAATAGAGGAGAGGGTAGCATACTCCTTTCTTAATAGCCTTTTGTTATGATATTCCTTGTTTTGATTTTTAAAATTATAAAAGGTAAAAATCCCAATAAAGAAAAATGACCCTCCTAAAAGGACGAGCATCGATATATATATACGAGTCCCTAGTTTGTAGGGATATTTAAAAATTGCCTTCATCAATTCAAAGATAAAATAAATCCTTAGTTAGCGAGATTTGTTTTGAACTTACAGCGTTCAGAAAATCAACTTTATCTCAAGTGCTGTCTATTGTGTCAATATTAAGTATTTAATACCTTAGAGAAAAAAGATATGAATACAGCCATCTTGTTAATCCATTGTCCAGACGATAAGGGGGTCGTCCTTTCGATAACTGATTTTATATTTAAAAACAAGGGGAATATTGTAGACTTAGATCAGTATGTAGACGGCGAACGCAAAATATTTTTTATGCGCGTGGAGTGGTCTATTTCAGATTTCAACATCCCAAAAGATAAGATTGGAGATTACTTTGACACGCTTGTAGGTCATAAGTATCAAATGCGTTGGGAATTACATTATAGAAAAGAAAAGCCAAAAATGGCACTTATGGTTTCTAAAATGGATCACTGTTTTAACGACATTCTTTCGAGGTATAAATCAGGAGAGTGGAATGTAGAGATCCCCCTAATCATAAGTAATCATAGGGATATGGAAGACGTAGCCAATCGCTTTGATATTCCCTTCCATTACATTCCAATAGGGAAGGATAATAAAAAAGTTCAAGAAGAAAAACAGTTAAAGCTGCTTTCTGAAAACCAAATAGACTTCGTAGTCTTGGCGCGTTATATGCAAATTTTGAGTGAAAATTTCATTGATCACTACCCTAATAATATCATTAATATCCACCACTCATTTTTACCTGCTTTTCCAGGCGCTAAGCCTTATCATTCGGCCTATGCTCGAGGTGTAAAAATTATTGGAGCTACGAGTCATTTTGTAACCACTGAATTAGATGCTGGGCCAATAATAGAGCAAGGGGTAGCTCATATTAGTCATAAAGACAGTGTTAAGGATCTCATCCGAAAAGGTAGAGATATAGAAAAAATCGTACTCTCTAAAGCCATTTGGAATCACATCAATAAACGTATACTCTCCTATAATAACAGAACCGTTATTTTTGAATAAAAAAAGTCCTTCTGAATATTCAGAAGGACTTTTTTATAAAATGCTCTTTTATTTAGCTTTGCTTCAATGCTTCTGCACCACCAACAATCTCGAGTATTTCGTTTGTAATTGCTGCTTGTCGTTGACGGTTATAAGTCAACTTCAATTCAGATTTTAAATCTTCAGCATTATCTGTTGCTTTATGCATAGCGGTCATACGAGCGCCATGTTCAGAAGCATGAGAATCTAGCAGTGATTTATAGAATTGAATCTTCAATGATTTAGGAATCAAATCTACTACAATAGAAGATTTTGTAGGTTCAAAAATATAATCAGCATTTACATCAATTTCCTCATTTTCGTCTGCAACAACAGGAACGAATTGTTGAGTAATCACTTCTTGAGTAGCGGCATTTTGGAACTCGTTGTAAATAATTTCAACTTTATCGAATTCACCATCAACAAAAGCATCCATTACTTCTTGAGCCATTACAGTCACATGATCATAATTCAGATCATTGAAAATTTCAATGTTAGAATTATAGATTCTGTGTTTTCCAGTAAAGTAGTCTGCCGAACGCTTTCCAATTGGATAAACCTGCACCTCTTTACCTGCATAATCTTTAATGCGCTTTTCAGTAGCTTTAAAGATGTTTGCATTAAAAGCGCCACATAATCCACGGTTAGAAGCAATGGCAACTAATAAAACTTTTTGAGTTTCTCTTTCCTGACTGTATACTCCTTCAGCAGAACCTTCAAGAGTAGAGCTAATATTAACTAAGATCTCACGTAATTTCTCAGCGTACGGACGCATTTGAGTAATCGCATCCTGAGCTCTCTTCAATTTTGCAGCCGACACCATTTTCATAGCGCTGGTAATTTGCATCGTAGAAGCGACAGAGGTAATCCTAGTACGTATTTCTTTTAAGTTAGCCATTTGTAAGTCTATTGAAAGTAAAGCCCGAAGACTTCACTAGTTCAGTCTTATAAGTATTTTGATGAAATTTCAACTGCAGATTTTTCTATTGCAGAAATCGCTTCAGCAGATAATTTTCCTGCTTTTAAAGACGCCAATTCAGCAGCGTATTTATTTCTCATGAAAGACAAGAATTCAACTTCAAATTCTTTCACTTTAGAAACAGGAACTTTAGACATCAAGTTTTTCGTACCACAGTAAACAATCGCTACTTGCTCTTCTACCGGAAGTGGAGAGTTCAAGCCTTGCTTCAATATTTCTACGTTACGTTTACCTTTATTAATTACCAATAAAGTAGCATCATCAAGGTCAGAACCAAACTTAGCAAAAGCTTCTAGTTCACGGAACTGTGCTTGATCTAACTTTAATGTACCCGCAACTTTCTTCATTGATTTAATCTGTGCATTACCACCAACACGAGATACAGAAATACCTACGTTAATAGCTGGACGAACACCCGAGTTAAATAAATCAGCTTCTAAGAAAATCTGACCATCAGTAATAGAAATTACGTTTGTTGGAATATATGCAGAAACGTCACCCGCTTGAGTTTCGATAATTGGAAGAGCCGTTAATGAACCCCCACCTTTAACGATACCTTTGATAGATTCTGGAAGATCGTTCATACTCTGAGCAATTACATCAGAAGCATTGATTTTCGCAGCACGCTCTAATAATCTTGAGTGTAAGAAGAATACATCCCCTGGGTATGCCTCACGTCCTGGAGGACGTCTTAATAGTAAAGACACCTCACGGTATGCTACCGCTTGCTTAGATAAATCATCATATACAATTAAACCATGACGACCAGTATCACGGAAGAACTCACCAATTGCAGCACCCGCAAATGGAGCGTAAAATTGCATTGGTGCAGGGTCAGAGGCATTTGCAGCAACAATAACCGTATAAGGCATTGCACCCGCTTCTTCTAATGTTTTAACGATGTTTGCTACAGTAGACCCTTTTTGTCCAATAGCAACATAGATACAATATACAGGCTCTCCTGCATCGTAGAATTCTTTCTGGTTGATGATCGTATCAATAGCCACAGAAGTTTTACCTGTCTGACGGTCACCAATGATCAACTCACGCTGTCCACGTCCAATAGGAATCATAGCATCAACTGCCTTAATCCCTGTTTGTAACGGTTCGTTTACCGGCTGACGGTAAATTACACCTGGAGCAGTCCGCTCAAGAGGCATCTCGTAAGTTGTTCCTTGAATTGGGCCTTTACCATCGATAGGAGCCCCTAAAGTATCAACAACACGACCTAACATACCATCACCTACATTGATAGATGCGATACGACCAGTACGTTTTACGGTATCTCCTTCTTTAGCTTCTTTTGAAGAACCTAATAATACGGCACCAACATTGTCCTCTTCCAAGTTCAATACGATCCCTTGAAGTCCTGATTGGAATTCAATTAATTCTCCAGAGCTTACGTTGCTTAATCCGTAAACACGGGCAATACCATCACCTACTTGAAGAACGGTACCTACTTCAGCAATCTCTGCCTCAGTTTTAAGACCTGAAAGCTGCTCTCTTAATATTGCTGAAACTTCAGCTGGTTTAACACTTGCCATAATTAGAACTCTTTTATGTGCGGGTTGGAAACAAATTCTCTTTTTAACTTTTGTAGTTTGTTCGCTACGCTCGCATTAAACTCACGATCACCAACACGAAGAACAAATCCACCTATAAGGCTTTCATCTACACGTTCTTCTATTTGAACTTCTACATCACCAACAACCGATTGTAGTTGTGCTAATACTTGGGTTCTTATATCTTCTGACATTGTAATAGCAGTAGTAACACTAGCCGTAACAATATTCTTCGATTCATTATATAGACTAATGAAGTTCTCAGCAATTGCACCTAAAATAGCCTCACGTTTCTTTTCCGTAACGATATTAATAAATGCTAAGCTAAGCTCACATACTTCTTTTGCTAAAATTTTGTTCAGAATAGTATTTTTGACATCACCTTTCACAATAGGACTTTTCAGCATATTGGTAAAGTCGTGATTCTCTTCACAAACTGACTTTATAGTCAGCATATCTTCTTTTACTTGCTCAAGAACTTGACGTTCCTCAGCTAAAGAAATCAAAGACTTCGCATAACGCAGGGCAACTCTGGTTTCCTTCATCTTATTCTTAGTTAAGCTTTACGTCTTTAAGCATCTCAGAGATGAAAGTATTTTGCTTTTCAACATCTTTCAATTCTGATTTCAATACTTTCTCCGCAATCTCAATAGATAAAGCACCTACAGAATTTTTCAATTCTGAAATAGCCGCTACTTTTTCATTTTCGATAACTGCTTTTGCAGAAGCAATCATTTTATCGGCTTCTTCTTTAGCCGTATTTTTTGCGTCGGATACAATACTTGCTTTTATGTCTCTAGCATCTTTTAACATAGCGTCTCTTTCGGCACGTGCCTCTTTCAAAATACGTTCGTTGTCAGCTTGTAAGTTCGCCATTTCTTTGCGAGCATTTTCTGCAGACTCTAAAGCTTCTCTAATAGAAACTTCACGTTCTTTTACAGCACCTAATATTGGAGCCCACGCGAATTTCTTCAAGAGAAACATCAAGATCAAAAATGACAGTGATGTCCAGAATATCAATCCTATTTGAGGAGTAACTAATTCCATGTCTTAATTTTTTTGTTTTCTTTTTAACGAGAGTGAAAACAAACCTTTCAGGCAATCCCTGAAAGGTTTGTTAAAGCAATAATTTAGTTGCTTGCCACTAACAAAGATACAACTACCGCGAATAGTGCTACACCTTCTACTAAGGCAGCAGCAATAATCATTGCAGTTTGAATTTTTGAAGTTGCTTCAGGTTGTCTTGCAATACCTTCCATTGCAGATCCACCAATTTTTCCGATACCGATACCAGCTCCGATTACAGCTAGACCTGCACCAATTGCAGCTAATGGTCCCATAATAATTTTAATTTAGGGTTAAACAAAAAACTTAATTAATGATGTTCATGCTCTGCTACCGCCATTCCAATGAACAGCGCCGACAATAGCGTGAATATATATGCTTGCAGTGCAGCTACAAGTAGCTCCAATACATCCATAAACAATACAAATCCTACAGATACTGGAGCGATCATAACCGTCTTAAAGATAAAAATCAATGAGATCAAACTTAAGATGATAATGTGACCGGCAGTAATGTTTGCGAACAAACGAATCAGTAGGGCAATAGGTTTCGCGAAGATACCCATCAATTCAACTGGAATCATAATTGGTGCTAACCACAACGGAACGCCAGGGGTAGCAAAAATGTGTTTCCAGTAATCTTTATTCCCATTCAAGTTGGTAATCAAGAATGTGATGAATGCTAATGTGATCGTAAATGAGATATTACCTGTTAAGTTGGCAGAACCTGGGAAAAAAGGAATCAATCCCAAAAGGTTGTTCATCAATATAAAGAAGAATACCGTTAATAGGTAAGGTAAAAATTTATTAGCTTGTTTCTCGCCGATATTAGGAACTGCAATGTCGTCGCGAACGAACAACACTAAAGGCTCCATAAAAGAAGCTAATCCTGTAGGAGCTCCAGAACCTTTACGGTAAGACCTTCCAACAGTAACAAAAATCAAGACTAATAAGAATACCGATAAAAGCATCGAAAATACATTCTTAGTAATAGAGAAATCAATAGGGTGAAGGTTAGAACCAGAAACTTCAGCTATATGACCGTGGTCTAAGAAGTAAGCGTGGTTTCCAATATTCACTGTATCATGACCGTGATTAAATTCACTCGACATGAACACATCCAAACTTCCATCTGTAAATAAAATTACAGGTAGAGGGATAGCCACAGGGTGTTCTACACCATGATCATCGGTATAGTCAAGAATGTGAAATTCGTGAGCATCAGAAATGTGATGCATAATAACTTCAACAGCGTCGAATTTTTCTTCGTTACCTTGATGCTTACCCTCAGTTTCAGAGGCTAATAAATTCACATTCGTTAATAAGAATGCTACAGCTAATGTAATAGACTTCAATACAGTTTTCATGTAGTTTTCAAGTGGTTATATATTCCCCTTCAAAAAATCCATGCAAAAATAGACAATATTCTTTAATCTCGAAGCATATTTTCAACTTATCAACAAGATTTAAAGTCTTGTGAATAAACTAGGGCCTTTTGAGGCGGTAAAAAAGATTAGCTGAATGATTATTCGCTTAGTTTTCTGACGGTTATCCTTAATTCGAATACCAAATAAATTGAATAGACCACTAAAAATTGTAAAGCAAACGATTGTAGCTCATCCTTGTTGGGAAGGATAAGAATAGCCATAAAGATCATGGCTAACAACATTTTAAAAAGACTTAGGCTTAGAAACACAAAACCTGCTTTATCTTTAATAAAATGAAAAGCGTAGGCTAGGATTGGATGGAAAAACAATGATGCTAGAAAATTAAACCCATGAATGCGCTTAAACTCTATTATGCTAAGACTCCAAAACCCTAATGAATGGAGGGTATAATGTATACACCCAATGGTAAGTGCAAAAAACAGAAGCTTCAAGTAGAAGCGAAGAACATCATTAATCATTTACTTAGTCGTATTACCTCTTTTATAACATGGTATAGTGCTGCAAAAACGGCAGCTAAAGACAGGGTAATGGTGAAAAGTTGATCCTTCTCAAGATACTGATCTAATTTCACCCCCGCAAAGGCTCCAAAACCAATCATGGCACCCATTTGAAGAGCTATATTCGAGAATTTAAGAAACTGATCTAGCGGTCTTTTCTTGGGATTTGTCATTATTCTCGTTAAGATTAATGTTTTTTACTGAAGCCCCCATACTACACGAACCTGTAAAATTTGCACCGGGCTCAATAGATAGTTTATTGGTAATAATATCACCTTGTAAGTTAGCGGTTGCTTTTAAGCTCAGTAATTCCGTTACTTGAATTCGTGCTTTTACTGTTCCAGCAATAAGTGCGTTTTGACAAAAGACCTCTCCTTCTACAACACCTGTTTCGCCAAGCACCAACCTTCCTTTTGTGTTAATTGTCCCAATAAGTGAACCATCTATACGTAAGTCGCCTTCGGTAATAATATCACCCTTAATTGTGCTTCCTTGACCGATTGCATTTACTGCACTACTTAATTTCTCGTTAGCTCGCGACATATCTGAATTAGATTTTGAAAACATATGAACCTTTTTTATTTGTACTTTAAATACTTCCCTTCATAATACACTAAGTATTTGTCTAGTGATTTTTCTTTATAGAAAGTTTTAAAATTACTCGAAGATATAATAAAATGCTCGTATTCAGAGCGTCCCATTAATTCTTTTAACTCTTGAAGCTCTCGTATCGCTTCAAGATAATTTGTCGCACTTTTCTCTCTATCAAAGGTTTTAACAATAATAAGCTGATAGTCTAAATTAAGCATCAGGCTTTGTGTTTTGTATGCGTTAGGCTTATAAAACGAGCTGTTAAAATTTGAAATTTGTATTTTCACTTTATTCACACTTGGACCACCGCTTTCCATAGCCAACACATAATAGTGTTCTTCATTTAAATCAAAAGTGAAAGATGTTTCCTCTGGTATAATACTTCTCTGCTCAATATCTTGCAAAATTGCACGCGCCTCATCGGCCACTTCTCCAGTATAATAAACTGCTAATAATGCATTTAAATTTTCTATCAATGATTCCTCGCCATAAAGATGCCCTTTAGAGAGTGCTTTTAAAAGAAATAGCTGCTCTGCAATTGGGTGGTCATAATATTTTATGCTCAATAAAGAGTCTTGAAGGATTACCTCTACATAGTCTTGTTGCGAAAAAGCATTGTAAACTTCTTCGTAATAAATCATTGCACTGTCTACCTCTTCCTTATTAGACGAATAATACCCTTCTGGGTCTAAAATCATTTTTAGATAATCGCTATTCGGGTACTCTTTCATCAAGCGCTGAATGTATTGTTCGGCAGAAAGGTTCTCTTCAATTAACTTATGAGAACTATAAAGCTGGTAGTAGGATAGCGCTTCATATTTGTTTTTTGGATAAGCTTCTACTAATGTTTCAAAAGCGTTAATAGCCTCGTCGTAATCCTTAAGATCTTCTTTATAAATAAGCCCTAACTGATAAAAAGACTGAACAATAATATCTACAGTAGAAGCCTTTGCTGAATCGCTAAAAGGAATGATGTCTAAATAATAGTCTCTGCTATAAATATCTTTCTCCTCTCCATCCTCATCTTCATCGTCGATAATAATTTGGTTTTTATTTTTTCTTCGCCAATTATCCTCAAGGCGCCTTTCTCCCCACTTGGTGATAAACTCAGAATATCCGAAGCTAATCGCAGAGGGGTTGTAAAAATACCAAGCACCACCTCCACCGGATGTTGGGTTAAATTGATTTCTTGAATTTGTGCTGGGTCTCGCGCCAGAATTTGCCTTCAATGCTTCTTTTGCCAGTCGATCCTCTTCCTTCTTCTCTTCAATTATAGCATCTATAAGAGCGTTTAAATCCTCTTCAGACATCGCCGAAAGTGTAAGTAAACTATCTTGAAGGTTAATGGTATTGTATAGCTCGACTAGCTCATTAAGGCTGTTTCTTTTTTTAGACAGCATCTCGTAGTCAGGGTGATTTTGACTTAAAAAAGTCATTGCAGTATCATAATGCACTTGCGCAGACAGGTATGCTGAATCATCAAAATATAAATCAGCCAATGCTAAGTGCGAAACAGATTGTTGCTGATCATTTCCACTATTATTTGCAGTTGAATTAAGAAGGTGGTCTATGGCTTGATCTCGCACACCTTCTTTAAGGGCAATTTCTGCCAAAGCATAATAGATTTGATCCTTATAGTCTATATTTTTATCATCCTTAAGCATTTTTGTAATCTCGGAGATGAGCTTAGATGAGTCGTTATATTTGGGATTAAATGCACGAGCTCTACTCAATAAGGCATTAAACAAGAACTCATATTCAGGGTTCATTTTAACAACCTTGTCAAAGTAATCATATGCCGTTTCGTAATCCTCCTGAATTTGATATAATTGTGCTATAATAAAAGTAAGTCTAGTTTTTTTACTTTTATCCTGAGTGTACTTTATAGCTGTACCTAGGTATGCAATTACATCATCCCAATTCTCTTTTTTAATATGGTAATTGGCATTAACTTCAGCTAATAAGGCCTTGTCTTCTCTTTTTAATCTAGCATCACTTTCCAGGTACAATAATTGTTTTTCTGCACTAGCAAAATTTTCCATTTCTATATGCGCTCTCGTAGACCACAAGATCGCCATGTCGGTAATGTAACCCTCATATTCTCTACTGATAAACCCGAACATTTCTATAGCCTTACCGTACTCTTGCTTATAAAACAGAGCTTTCCCCATTAAGAAATAACTATCATCTATCCACTTATTTTTTTCAACTCCCTTAACCTCCATAGAGTGATACTCTACCACAAGCGCTACCTTGTCTATGGTTCTGTTGAGTTGAGGGAAGATTTTTTGAGCTTGCTTCTGGTCACCCAAAATAGTTGTAGGTAGCAAAGCGTTATAATCTTCTTGATAATTTTTTTCGAGTTTAATTACCGCCTCTTTAAGGCTTTCTTTACCATTAAAATATCCATTAAACTTTGCCGTTGTACGATGATAGGTGCGGTTTAAAAACTTATCTTTCTGTGTAGAACAAGAAAAAGCAACAAGGCTAAGAATAGCAATTAATAAATATGTGTGTCTAGTTTTCAAGTGGATGTCTTTTCGCAATACTAATAACTCTTACTAAGCAAAAATATTTTATTTTTTCTTTTAATACCTCTTTGGAGTGTTTTTATTCTTTCCAGTAATATCAATTTCTTCAAGCACAAGCATTATTTAAAATTACGATATTTGTGAAATGAAAAAACAAAAGTCAATATTAGATACCCTAAGACAAAGGCTACGTTTTGTATTGCTCGACGAACAATCGTACGAAGAACTGAGCTCTACAAGCTTAAGTCGTTTTCAAATTCTTACAAGATTACTTTCTGCACTTTTATTGATTGCCACTTTAACTAGCTTGTTAATTGCTTTTACGCCGCTGCGCGAATATATTCCAGGCTATTCACCACCACATCTTTCAAAAGACCTTATTCATCTCTCATTAAAGACTGACTCTTTATTGGCAGAGATAAAACTCAAAGAACAGAAGTTTAGGTTGGTAGAAAAAGTGCTCAGGGGAGAAGCTTTTAATGATTCTATCTATTACGATTCTATAAATAATATTACTATTGATCACGGAGCTTTAGTCGCTTCACAAAGAGATTCTGTGTTTAGAGAATCTGTTGAGCGTGAAGATCGCTTTAATGTGCTTTCAGAAAGCTCCAACAAGCCACAAGAATTGAGAAACATTGCTTTTTATGCGCCTTTAAAGGGGATGATAACCGGCCATTTTGATCTTCAAACAGAACATTATGGTTTAGATATCGTAGCTCCAGAAAATGAAGCCATCAAAGCCAGTCTTCCAGGCACAGTAATTCTTTCGAGCTGGACTACAGAAACGGGGTACACAATTGCAATACAACACGAAAATGATTTAATTTCTTTTTACAAACACAATTCTGTTCTACTAAAAAGAATCGGGGAGGTGGTAATGGCAGGAGGTGTCATTGCAATTATTGGAAACTCTGGAGAGCTAAGTACAGGCCCTCATTTACATTTTGAGTTATGGCACAAAGGAAAAGCTATTAACCCTGAACATCATATTTTATTTTAATGTCTTTAAAGTCATTTTTTGGAAAGCTACTCGCGAAAAGAGTGGTTGCTAAAACGAAAAAGTGGAGCGAAAACCCCATCATCACGCAAGAGAAAGTTTTTCTACATTTGATCAAGGTAGCTTCTAACACCGCCTTTGGTGTAGATCACAACTTCTCGTCTATAAAAACCTACGAAGATTTTAAATCTGCAGTTCCAGTTAGGGATTACGAAGGGCTTAAGCACTACGTTGAGAGAATTCAAAATGGAGAAAAGGACGTGCTTTGGAAAGGGCTACCCTTCTATTTTGCTAAAACATCTGGAACCACTTCTGGCGCTAAGTACATCCCTTTAACAAAAGACTCTTTAGCTTATCAGATTCAGGCTGCAAAAAATGCTTTATTACATTATATAGTAGACTCTGGCAATCACCATTTTATTGACGGAAAAATGATCTTTTTACAAGGGTCTCCAGAGTTAGAAACAAATGAAAAGGTTCCCAACGGAAGGTTGTCTGGAATAGTGGCTAATTTTGTTCCATCATATTTACAAACCAACAGACTTCCATCGTACAAGACCAATTGTATTAACGATTGGGAGCAAAAAGTGGAAGCTATAATAGATGAAACGCTGCCAGAGGATATGCGGCTTATCAGTGGAATTCCTTCGTGGGTACAAATGTATTTTGAGCGCCTTCAGAAGAGAACTGGGAAAACTATTTCTGAACTCTTCCCAAACTTCTCCCTTTTTGTGTTTGGGGGGGTAAACTATGAGCCCTACCGTAAAAAATTTGAAGAACTAATAGGAAAAAAAGTAGATAGCTTAGAGCTTTATCCTGCCTCTGAAGGATTTATTGCTTTTCAAGACAAACAAGATGAAAAGGGTTTATTGCTTCTGTTAGATTACGGAATCTTTTATGAGTTTATTCCTGCTGATGAATTTTACAATGAAGCCCCGAGTCGCCTCTCAATAAAAGACGTGAAAATAGGGATTAACTATGTGATTATTTTAAACACTAATGCTGGCTTATGGGGGTATAATATTGGCGACACCGTACAGTTCACTTCACTTAAACCTTATAGGATTGTTGTTTCGGGTAGAATAAAACACTTTACTTCTGCTTTTGGAGAGCATGTGATAGCTAAGGAGGTGGAAGAAGCTATGAGGCTTGCAATGGAAGCGCACCCAGAAGTAGAGTTAAGTGAGTTTACAGTTGCTCCTCAAGTAAAGCCTATTGAGGGGTTGCCTTACCATGAATGGTTGATAGAGTTTGCAAACAAGCCCAATGATATCGATGCATTCGCTATAGATCTAGATGAAGCTCTGCGTGCTCAAAATGTATACTATAAAGACCTTGTTAAGGGTAAAGTTCTTAAGCCTCTTTGCATTTCTCTACTTCAAACGGGAGCTTTTCATAGTTATATGAAGTCAAAAGGAAAATTAGGGGGCCAGAATAAAATTCCACGACTAGCGAACGACAGAAAAATTGCTGATGCATTAATACTAGAATGTTAAAGGCTTAAATAGATTAACCCTAATAACAAATAAAACGAATGAGGTATACCCTAATTTATATTCTAGGTTTACTTATTAGCTCGGCGGCATACGGTCAAACTATAACGTTAGATCTTGGGCTATTAAAACACGGTTGTTGTGAAAACTATAGTAATTCAAGCTACCCCCTCTCAGAACTCTATGTTAAGCCTGAAAAGGGGTTCCAACTAAACCTTAGTGTTTCAGAAATTCAAATTAATCCTATTCCAATCCCTTTAAAATTTACTGTAAACCTAAACAGTCAAGAGGAGTTTTCTTCTTATACTTACAGCGATTTAGTTGGCGGATTAACAACCGAGGTGGATATAAAAACAATTTTTTTAGGGCTTTCTTTTTTTCCTATTAACCTTACAATCCAAAAGAGGTTAATGCTGAGTTTTGGCTTTAGAAGCAACTTCTTGTTACGTGAGCGCTTTAATGGTTTTGAAGACTCTTGGACGGAAGAGTCTTTTAATAGAGAATCCATCAGCCACAATACAAGCCAGCTAAGTAATAAGCATAATATGGGTGTGGTTTTAGAGCTATCTTACAAAACAAAAATCAAACGTCCCTGGAGAATTGTCCCTAAATATTCTCTTTTCTGGGGCCTAAGCGATGTGTATAGTTTTGCACCTAATTATAAGCCTATAAAACACGGTCTTAACTTGTGTTTTATTATGCCTTTAAATAAACCTCAAGAACAATAGTACGCTGAAGTATGAAAAACCATAAAAAGACCGCATCCTTAAATTGGGAGCAAGGTCAAGTAAAGGGCTTTGTAGGAAAAAATTTGATTGCCTTAAAAAATGGGAGTTTAAAAATGGTTAAGGTGCTACCTTTTGCCGTTTACCCAACGCACAAACACCCAAGCAAAACCGAATTTGTTTTTGTCTTAGAGGGGAGGCCAAAAATAACAATAGGAGAGAGTGTTTGTGATGGAGAAAAAAACGATTTCTTCACCTTAGCTAAAAACCTAAAACACTGTATTGAAAATCCTACAGATACCGAATGTATCCTCTTGGTGGGTGCTATAGTGGAATAACACTATGCCGCTACCTTTTCTTCTTGTAATAAACGAAGAGGGCAAGACTTACACATCTTATTTTTTCGAAGACGCTTATCGCAGCATTCACTTTTCATTTTACAAGATTTGTTCTTCTTTTTACTCACGCTAAATAATTGATTTACAGAAATATGGCGCGAATATACAAAACTTATTTTTATTTGGATTGAATCTTAATAAACGTTTTTAATTGCTCAAGCCAAACTGTGAAAGATGATGGGTAATGTGCTTATTATGCACTTGATCCCACATTTTTTTATTGAGCGCTCCAAAAATAGGGTGATTAAGAGTGCTCTCCTCTTTTCCAAGCCAATAAGGGTGGTATGTTTTTATGGAGTGTATCAACTCTTGAATAGCTATATCAATACTCACAAACCTATATGCGCTAGGGTCTTTGGGTAAAAATTTAGCGATAAAGTTTTGTGGCATCGGCTTATCGCTCATCAAAAAAGCTTGTGACTTTTCTATGTGTTTATCAGGTGTTAAAATAGGGGTCGATTTATCATCACTCGAAAGTTCGAACACAACGATTAAATGTTCTATCATCTGCTGAGCATCCATTCTACCCCAAATAGGTTGAGCATCACTAGTAAGCCGCAAAAGAGCTTCTTTTAGTATTTCAGACTTATCTACCCAAGCAAAAAACATTATTTTCTATCGTTTTTAAAATCACTTTCTACATCAACCTCAATACGCTTATCTTGGTTTACCAAAGTCCAAGCGGTGTGGAAAATCAACTTTGATATGGTGGAAATTTTACCAAAATGTATTTTTTCTACCGTGTCTGATGCCTTATGGTAATCTGCGTGCACACCATTAAAATAAAATATTACTGGAATATTGTTTTTAGCAAAGTTGTAGTGATCAGAGCGGTAATAAAAACGATTTGGATCGTTCGGTTCGTTAAATGTGTAATCCAATTCTAACTGAGTATAATAGGTGTTGGCATCTTCGGAAATCTGATGCAGCTCTGAACTCAACTTGTCAGCTCCTATTAAGTAAACATAATCAGGGTTCCCTTCGTGATTCTCATCCATTCTACCAATCATGTCAATATTTAAATCGGCTATTGTATTCTCTAAAGGAAACACAGGATTTTCAGTATAATAACTAGAACCTAACAAGCCCATTTCCTCACCAGCAACTGGCATAAATAATATAGATCTTCTAGGTCCATTTCCTTCGGCTTTAGCTTTCGCAAAAGCTTCTGCTAATTCTAATATAGCAACGGTTCCAGAGCCATCATCGTCGGCACCATTGTGAACCTCTCCATCATGAATACCTATATGATCATAATGAGCCGTTATTACCAACAATTCATCTTTTAAATCTGTTCCCTCTAAATAACCTAACACATTTTCCCCTTGCAGCAAACTACTGCTAACGTTGGTTGTAAAACGCCCGTCAACATTAAAGCTTGCATACTTACATTTTTTAACCTTCTTTTTTAGCTTTTTAATACTAAGGCCTATAATATTAGGTAACTCAGATTGGTCTACAAAAAGGAAGGGCAGTTTAAATTGAGGCTCCTCTATTAATACCGATCGCTTTTCTTTTGTGAAATATTGAGCGTATCTATTTAATTTTTTATTTACATCTCCCCCAACAAAAACAACAGCCTTAGCACCGTGATCGTAGGCTTTTTGTAGCTGATAATTCCAGTCTAAAAGTTTAATGTTTTCTACCTCTTTGGTGTCGGTTAATAAGTCTGGACTTAATATTAAAACTACCTTATCTTTTACGTCTATATACCTATAGTCCGAACAAGTAATTTCATCCCATCCAAAACCAACGCATTGCATTTCGTTAAATTCAATATCAACAGAGCCAAAATACGGAAGCGTGTAATAGTTCTTTAAATATTCAACTTCAGAATAAATACGCAAAGTACTTTCTTCTAACTTTTGTTTTAATAAAGGGAATTCTTGGTAATAGGTTTCGCCGTTGTAAGGAGGGATGCCTATGGATTGAAAATGACGGGAGATATAGTCCGCGGCTAATTTTTGTCCTTTTTTTCCTGTTTCCCTACCCTCTAAAGAGTCCGAAGCTAATATATAAAGGTGTGTTTGAAGGTCTTCAACATTTATTGAAGATGCATAAGCTATAGCAATGCTATCTTGTGCTTTTATATTGACCGATCCTAAAAGAAGGATTAAAAGAGTTAAAATTCTCATACTAACAACAGGCTATTTTATTTACTCTTCTTTCATGTCTACCACCTTCAAATTTGGTGGCTAAAAACACTTCGGCAATATCTTGAGCTTCATCATACGAAATAAATCGCGCTGGCATAGCTACCACATTTGCATTATTGTGAAGTCTAGATAATTCTGCAACCTCCTTTGTCCAGCATAAAGCAGAACGAATGGCTTGATGTTTATTTGCGCTCATGTTTATTCCATTACCACTACCGCAAAATAGAATACCTAGCTCTACTTCATTATTTGAAACCGCTTTTGAAACCTTATGTGCAAAATCTGGATAATCAACACTTTCTTCTGTCATTGGTCCAAAATCTGTAATTTCAAATCCTTTATATTCTAAGTGCTTTACTAATCGTGCTTTATAATCAACACCAGCGTGATCTGAGGCAATAGCTATTTTCATAATTCGTAGTTTTGAATAGCAAATATAAGTATTAATTGCCTTGATTTTACCTTATCAACATTTTGAAAAACCCTTGTTAATAGCTTATGTAAAGGGTTGGTTTTCATAGAATGTTTATTAACAATAAATTATTCACTTCTTGCCCGTCTCGTTAATTGTTTCTAAAAACTATCTATTGCTTTCTTCAATCAAATTTTATAAGGCAACATTTTTATTTAAAAGTCAAGGCGACTTACTTGTTTTTTATCACGATAAAAAAGAGACTTTCAATACAGATACCAACACAAAATTCCCCGAAATATTATTATCTAATAAGTATAAAAATCACTTATAAACAACTGTTAATTTCTATGCTATTCTTTTGATTATACATACTTAAACCTGTTGATAAACCCAGCATTATTGTTCATTGCTTTTAATAAAACACATTTCCTATTATATTTAAATAATGTTATACAAGCTATCAACAGCCTATTATTATTACTATATATATTCAATTTTTAAAAAAGGAATAATTCAAAAAATTATATAATATATATAAAGGTCTATGTGTTAAATTTTATTTAATGATTACTTATGAAGGTATACTAATGTTTTAAAATTTTAGTTTTGTTTAACATTAAGAATTTTAACTATTTTAGTGCCTCTAAACTTTGAACTAGAATTATACAAGAGATGAAGAAATTATTATTTGGATTGGTCGCCATTTTTGCTTTGATGTTTTCTTTTAAAGGGGAAGCTCAAAACTTGAAGGGAAAATTTTCTGTTCAACGTCAAACAGGAAAACAAATAGATTTATTTAGAACAGAAGGAAAGTATAAATACAAAATTGATAGTACTCAAGTAAAAGCAGATGGTACTTTTTCTTTCCCATATAAAATGTATTCAAAAGGATACTATAAAATAACTTTAGGGAATGAAAATAATATAATTGATGTTATTCTAAATCCCAATGAATCGGTTGTAGAATTAAATTTTAGTCAAGTACGATTAGAAAAAGGAGTTACAGTAATAAAATCTCAAGAAAATAAGGCTTATTGGGAATTTAAAGAAAAAGATGCTACAATACAGAAAAGTATAAAAGCGTTAAAAAAACAAAGAGGACAGTTTAGATCTCAAGGAAATGATGTAAAAGTTAATGAGATTACCAATGAAGTAAATAAAAAAGAAAAAGAGCTTTTTGAATTTATTCAAGTAGTCATAAATAAATACCCATCTACTTATTTCTCTAAAGCAAAAGTTGCCAGTAAAGCAACAAACACAAAAGAAAAGGCTAAATATTTTGATGATTTAGATTTTACAAATGAAAATTTAGTGAGATCTGAAGTCTTTGCCACGCGTTTTCAAGATTATATAATTAAACACAGTGGACATACAGAAGTTGGTTATTATAACGCTGTAGATGATATAATGAAGAAAGCTAAAGTAAATGAAAAAGTATTTGAATTTGCTTTGTATAATTTATTAGATGGTTTTTATGGTTCTGGATTAGAGGATGTAGCAACTTATATTATGGAAGAATATTTCTATGGTGAAGCTTGTGGTGATATAGAAATAAATGATCTTTTAAGACAGAAAGCAGATATAATAAAGAATTTACAAATTGGTAATGTACCGCCTGATTTTACTATAAAAAGTAATTATGGAGTAGAAGTAAATCTGAAAAATACATGTGCCAATAACAAGTATACGATTCTTATGTTTTGGGCTACACACTGCCCGCATTGTATGAGAGATTTACCTGGATTTGTTCCTGTTTATAATGAATACAAGCCAAAAGGTTTAGAGGTAATAGGAATTGCTTTAGATGTAAATCCAACAAAATGGAAGTCGGCTGTTCAAGAGAAAAACTTTAATTGGTTGAATGTTTCTCAGTTTAAAAATTACCAATCGCCCGTTTGTAAAGACTATAAAATTAATAAAACACCTTCGTGGTTTATTTTAGATAGAAACATGAAAATTGTAGCAAAACCGAAAGGAAAACAAGAAGTAATGCGATTCTTAAAAAGCAATATGTAAAAAAAAAAGCCCCGAACATTCGGGGCTTTTTTTTGATTAAAAAAATATAATAATTAAATAATAGGAAGTAGCCCTTTACCATTTACCATTTACTTCTTAGTATTTCCTACACTTTTCTTATATTTGCGCACTCGTAAAACAAAAATTCGTAAAAGATTATGGAATCAATGATTATTTATATGCCAATCGTAATGGCACTTATTGGCTTACTGTATATGGTAGCCAAAAAATCTTGGGTAATGAAACAAGATGCTGGAGATGGGAAAATGAAAGAAATTTCTGACCATATCTATGAAGGTGCTTTAGCATTTTTAAAAGCAGAATACAGACTACTAACACTATTTGTTATTGGTGTAAGTGTATTGTTATTTATTGTATCAACAGTAGTTCCTTCTACACACTGGCTTATTGTAATTGCTTTTATAGTAGGTGCATTTTTCTCTGCCTTAGCAGGAAATATGGGGATGAAAATTGCTACTAAAACAAACGTAAGAACTACTCAAGCGGCTCGTACAAGTTTACCAAATGCATTAAAAGTTTCTTTTGGTGGTGGTACTGTAATGGGCTTAGGTGTTGCTGGTTTAGCCGTTTTAGGTTTAACAGTTTTCTTTATTGCTTTCTATAACTTCTTTATGGGTGGCGAATGGACAAATACGCACGATATGACTATCGTTTTAGAAACCTTAGCTGGTTTCTCTTTAGGTGCTGAGTCTATTGCATTATTTGCACGTGTTGGTGGAGGTATTTATACTAAAGCTGCCGATGTTGGTGCTGATTTAGTTGGTAAGGTTGAAGCAGGTATTCCTGAAGATGACCCTCGTAACCCCGCAACTATTGCTGATAATGTTGGTGATAACGTAGGTGATGTTGCTGGTATGGGTGCCGATTTATTTGGTTCTTATGTTGCAACAGTATTAGCTACAATGGTATTAGGAAACTATATTATTGAAGTTAACGATATTAATATTTTCACAGGATTTGGTTCTATTGGACCTATTTTATTACCAATGACTATTGCTGGTGTTGGTATTGTAATTTCTATGTTAGGGACTATGTTGGTTTCTATTAAAGGAAATGATGCTAAGGAATCTCAAGTTATGGGAGCATTAAACAAAGGTAATTGGTTCTCAATTGCTTTAGTTGCTGCTGCTTGTTATGGTTTAGTTACATGGATGTTACCTGAAACAATGAAAATGAATTTCTTTGAAACAGGTGGTAATGTATTGAAAGACATTACAGCTATGCGTGTATTTTATGCTACTATCGTTGGTTTAATTGTAGGTGGTGTTATTTCTTCGGTTACTGAATACTATACTGGTTTAGGTAAAAAACCAATTTTAAATATTGTTGAAAAATCTGCTACGGGTGCAGGAACAAACATTATTGCCGGTTTAGCTACTGGGATGATTTCTACTTTCCCTACAGTTATTTTATTTGCAATGGCGATTTGGTCTTCTTATGCATTTGCAGGTTTTTACGGTGTAGCTATGGCTGCTTCAGCAATGATGGCAACTACAGCAATGCAGTTAGCTATTGATGCTTTTGGGCCTATTGCAGATAATGCAGGTGGTATTGCCGAAATGAGTGAGCAAGATCCTATCGTAAGAGAAAGAACAGATATTTTAGATGCTGTAGGTAACACTACTGCTGCAACGGGTAAAGGTTTTGCTATTGCTTCTGCCGCATTAACATCTTTAGCTTTATTTGCTGCTTATGTAACTTTTACAGGTATCGATGGTATTAACATCTTTAAAGCACCTGTTTTAGCTATGCTATTTATTGGTGGGATGGTTCCTGTAGTATTCTCTGCACTTGCAATGAATGCTGTAGGTAAAGCTGCCATGGAAATGGTTTACGAAGTAAGACGTCAGTTTAAAGAGATTCCTGGAATTATGGAAGGTACTGGGAAACCAGAATACGATAAATGTGTTGAGATTTCTACGAACGCCTCATTAAAAGAAATGATGCTTCCAGGTATTTTAACAATCGGCTTTCCTTTAGTTATTACTTTCCTTCCAATGCTATTTGGAATGGATAACCTTATGATTGCTGAAATGTTAGGTGGTTATATGGCTGGTGTTACTGTATCGGGTGTACTTTGGGCTATTTTCCAAAACAATGCAGGTGGTGCGTGGGATAATGCTAAGAAATCATTCGAAGCAGGAGTTATGATTAATGGAGAAATGACTCACAAAGGTTCTGCCGCTCACGAAGCTGCTATTACTGGTGATACTGTTGGTGATCCATTTAAAGATACTTCGGGTCCTTCAATGAACATCTTAATCAAATTAACTTGTTTAATTGGTTTAGTTATCGCTCCTATCTTAGGAGGAACTAACCATATTTCAGAAGCACATGTTGAAGAAACAGTAAACACAATTGAAGTTGTTGAAACAGTAGTTGTAGAAACAGCTGTTGACACTTTAGTAATCGATTCTGTTGTAGTTTCTCACTAAGTAGATAATACTATTTAACCTTCGGGTTATTTATATAAAACAAAGGCCTTCTCGATTTTCGGGAGGGTCTTTTTTTTATACCGATAAATCGGGATGGTAAGTAGTGAATTGTAAGTGGTAAATGGTTTTCATCACTCACCATTTACCGACGATCAACTGCAAACCTCCTACTGTCATGCTGAGCTTTGTCGAAGCACAAACATAGCAATGAGCATTTCGATAAACTCAATGTGATAAAAGCGGTCAAAATAGTTTTAGGTATTTAAACGACCTTTTGATTGTAAGACTAATTTGATAAAAAAAGCTAAGACCTAAACCTAATATCTGATTTCAAAAAGCCTTTTAAATTAGTTAAAAATTTAGAGTAGTTAAAAAGCGGTAAATGGATTTCACTATTCACCACTTACCACTTACAATTCACCACTTTTATCCCTAACTTTAAACTTTCAATTTTTAATTTTCAACAGCAGTATGAAAAACCGCGCCATCAGAAATATTGCCATTTTAGGAAGTGTAGCTATTGCTGGAATTATAAGTGTTCAGATTTACTGGATTAGTCAAGCTTTAAACCTCCAGCAAAAACAGTTTCAAGAAGATGTATTTATTTCTTTAAAAAGAGTAGCGGAGCGTATTTCAGAATACAACCAAATGGATTTTCCTGTAGCGAATCCGGTGAAACAAATTTCTTCGGATTACTATATTGTGAACATTAGAGAGGTTATAGATGCTAATATTTTAGAATTGTATTTGCGTAATGAGTTTGGAGACATGAATATTCAAACCGATTATGAATATGCGATTTACGATTGCTCTAGCGAGCGAATGGTTTATGGGGAATATGTTTCCATTAAAGAAAACCAAAGTAAAGTTAGTGTTGGCGACCTTCCAAAATATGATGAGTTTATTTATTATTTCGGAGTTAACTTCCCTAAACAAACCTCCTATTTGATGGCGGGAAATAAATTATGGGTTTTCTTCTCTTTCCTGCTGCTTCTTACGGTTTTGTTCTTCGTATATGCATTAAATATTATCCTTCGTCAAAAACGCTTATCTGAGCTTCAGAAGGATTTTATTAATAATATGACACATGAGTTTAAAACACCAATTTCAACTATTCATATTGCCTCAGAAGCATTGCTACAAGACGCATCAATAAGTGGCGATAAGAGTTTGAAAAATTACACTCAAATTATAAAGGAACAAAATGAACGATTAAACAGGCAAGTAGAAAAAGTACTTCAAATTGCAGAAATAGAACGTAAAGAAATTGAGCTTAAATACGAAGAGGTACATGTACATAAACAGATAAACTCTATTGCTAAAAGCGTAGAGTTGAAGTTGAAAAATAGAAAGGGAGATATAGAAATAAATCTCGATGCGGCAGATGATGTTTTGCATTGCGACAAACTTCACCTCACTAATATCTTGTATAATATTATAGACAACTCTCTTAAATATACCCAATCAAAACCATCCATAAAGATAGAAACGACAGAAATGGAGAGGTTTTTGTACTTGAAGATTTCAGATAATGGAATGGGTATCCCTCAGGAACATCTTCAGGACGTAAAAAATAAATTTTTTAGAGTTCCTACAGGAAGAGTTCACAATGTAAAAGGGTTTGGTTTAGGATTATATTATGTAGATCAAATTTGTAAAGCACACCATTGGCAATGGGATATCGAAAGTAAATTGGGAGAAGGAACCTCAATCCTTCTTAAAATTAAGCGATAAGAATGGCCAAAATTTTATACGTAGAAGATGATTTAAGTTTGAGTTTTGTAACACGCGATCAATTAGAAAAACGCGATTACGAAGTTGTTTCTTGCGACAACGGTAAGGAGGCGTACAGTAAATTCAAAAAACAAATTTTTGACCTATGTATCCTTGATGTAATGCTTCCAGAAATGGACGGTTTTCAGCTGGCAAAAAAAATACGCGAGAAAAATAAACATGTTCCCATCCTCTTCCTTACTGCACGATCGATGCAAGAAGATAAGATTGAAGGTTTAAAATTGGGCGCCGACGACTATCTTACCAAACCCTTTAATGTAGAAGAATTATGTTTGAAAATTGAAATCTTTTTAAAACGTAAGCAGGTAAGTCAGCAAATAAAAGATCAGTATGTTATTGGTGATTACCATTTAGATGTTAAAGAGCAAAAACTGATTATTGGCGAGAACGAGCGGAAGCTCACACTTAAGGAAACCAAACTATTATCTCTGCTCATTCAAAAGGTTAATACCGTTACCAAACGAGAAAATATATTAATAAATTTATGGGGTAAGAACGACTATTTCTTAGGTCGATCTCTCGATGTATTTATTTCTAGACTTAGAAAATACCTCAAAGAAGATGAGCGTATCTTTATTGAAAACATTAGAGGTGTAGGTTTTAAATTGGTAAGCGAAGAGTAGTTCTTCATTTAGCACCAGGCATAAAGCACTATTAATTTATTTAACCATCAACCATTCACCACTTACCCTTCAGGTTTTCCCACAAAGAACATTTCTCCTCAACACCATAAATAAGTCCTTAATTTTTCGTAACTTATTGTTAATTAAAGAATAACGATAAATTATAAAATAATGGGAGTAAGTCAAGCACGTTTTTGGAGAAGAATTTATTTAGGATTTTCACTGTCTTTAGGTATTATATCCCCTTTGATCTGTTGGTATATGATACCCGACTTTAACCCCATAACAAAACCTCTTTCTTATTTTGGTGTCGCAGAAATAACTGCTTGGTATTGGAATCTTTCTTTAGTCATCATAGCCATTGCACTTTATATAAATGCCAAAAGATCTTTACCCAACCACTTTAAAAACCCTCGACACCTGCAAATTTTATTTGGCTTACTGTCTCTTTCATTTATCGGATTATGCTTAACAGCTATCGTGTCAATGAATCACCTTTTTCTTCATAGAATATCAGCATACAGCTTTTTTTTAGGCTACAACCTCTTTGTATTTAGTTTTGGTTTTTTCCGTTCTAGAAAATACGTGCGTAAAGGAATGTTTTCCATGATGATTGGTTCTTTAATGCTATTGAGCTCCCTGCTCTTACTACCATTCCCTAGTTATGGTGTATTCGAAATTGTGTATTTCTTATTGTTAATGTTTTGGAACGCTCACCTATTTTATAAAAGAGTGGAAACCGAAGACAATATTCTCGGTAAAGAATTAATGCAACAAAACACCACAAGCCCAGTGTCGTAGAGATGACTTTAGAGTAATAAGTACTAGGGATAAAGTAAAAAGAAATTTATTTTACCACTTACCACTTACCACTTACCACTTACCACTTACCGTTTCACGTCGTATACGATTTATGCATAAAAAAACCACCCCTTTCGAGATGGTTTTTAGCTTTATATAACGACTAACAATTAAGCATCATTAATCAGTCATTGAAAATTATTAATTAAAGTGTACCTCTTTTGGCTTGTTCAGCTTCAATAGATTCAAACAAGGCTTTAAAGTTTCCTTTACCGAAAGACTGCGCACCTTTTCTTTGAATAATCTCGAAGAACATCGTTGGTCTATCAACAATAGGTTTGGTAAAAATTTGAAGTAAATAACCTTCATCATCTCTATCAACTAAGATTCCCAATTCTTTCAATTTTAAGATGTCTTCATCAATCTCACCACAACGATCTAAAACAGTATCATAGTAGTTTCCTGGAACGTATAAGAATTCCACACCACGCGCTGTCATTTCTTTAACCGTAGTTAAAATATCATCTGTTGCAACAGCTACATGTTGACAACCAGCGCCTTTGTAGAAGTCAAGATACTCTTCAATTTGAGATTTCTTAACCCCTTCAGCTGGTTCGTTAATAGGGAATTTCACACGACCGTTTCCATTCGTCATCACCTTACTCATAAGAGCGGTAAATTGAGTAGAAATATCTTTATCGTCGAAAGTAATTAGATTTGCAAAGCCCATGGTTCTATTGTAGAAATCAGCCCAAACATTCATCTCATCCCAACCTACATTAGCCACCATATGGTCGATATATTTCAAACCTAAAGGCGCAGGATTGAATGAAGATTTTTGCTCAACATAGCCTGGTAAGAAAATACCGTTATAGTTTTTGCGTTCTACAAAAATATGAACCGTATCACCATAAGTATGGATTCCTGAGCGAACCACTTCACCAAACTCATCATTTTCTGTAGTAGGCTTCATATAAGGTTTAGCACCTCTTTTTGTAGTCTCCTCAAATGATTTTGTAGCATCGTCAACCCAAAGAGCAATTACCTTAACACCATCACCGTGAAGCTTAATGTGTTCTGCAATTTCTCCTTCAGGACTCATAGGCGTAGTTAAAACCACACGAATTTTTCCTTGCTGAAGTACATAAGAAGTTCGGTCTTTAACACCTGTTTCTAATCCAGCATAAGCTACCGTTTGAAAACCTAAACAGTTTTTATAATAAATAGCAGACTGCTTAGCATTACCTACGTAAAGCTCTACATAATCGGTTCCTAAAAGTGGAAGAAAATCTTCTGCTTCAGGGAATATTTTGTCTAGGGAATAATTGGTATTCTCTATATTTCTTAAATCTTTAGCCATTGTATGCGTATTCTAGGGTTAATGAGGCATCCACGATTTGAAATAATCTGGATTCTCTATATCTAAGGCTTGTTGCGTAACTTTTAAAGGACGGAAAGTATCTACCATTACTGCTAGCTCAGCAGTTTCTTTTTGACCAATACTGCGCTCCATTGCTCCTGGGTGTGGACCGTGTGGAATTCCTGCAGGATGTAAAGTAATATGCCCTTGTTCAATGTCATTTCTACTCATAAAGTCACCATCAACATAATACAAAACTTCATCAGAGTCTATATTACTGTGGTGGTATGGAGCAGGAATTGCTTCGGGGTGATAATCGTATAATCGTGGAACGAAAGAACAAATCACAAAAGACTTTGTTTCGAAAGTCTGGTGTATTGGTGGCGGCATATGCACGCGACCTGTTATTGGTTCAAAATCGTGAATAGAAAAAGCATAAGGGAAATTATAACCATCCCAACCCGCTACATTAAAAGGATGTGTAGCATAAGTGAATTGATGTAAAACACCTTCTTTTTTTATCTTGATAAGAAAGTCTCCTTCTTCATCGTAAGTCTCCAAGTTTTCTGGAGTCCGAATATCGCGCTCGCAAAAAGGAGAATGTTCTAGCAATTGTCCGAAGTGATTTCTATAACGCTTAGGTGTATAAACCGGATCGAAAGATTCAACAATGAACAATCGATTGTCTTCTGTATCGAAATCAATCTGATAAATAATCCCTCGAGGAATAACTAAATAATCACCGTAAGAGAAAGATAAATTTCCCAACATGGTTCTTAAAGTCCCTGCCCCTTTATGGATGAAAAGCACCTCGTCGGCATCTACATTTTTGTAGAAATATTCGCGTAGAGATTTCTTTGGAGCAGCTAGTGAAATATGACAATCGCTGTTCACTAAAACCGGAATACGACTCGTCAAATAATCATCGGTTGCAGGAACGTCAAAACCTTTTAGTAATCTAGACTTTAAGTTTTTACCATCCGCAATTTTAGGGCTCACATCAATCGGCTCCCCAGCAGCTTTAACCTGCGTAGGACGATTAACATGATAAATCAACGACGACATTCCAGAAAAACCTTCTGTTCCGAAAAGTTGTTCGTAGTGATGCCCACCATCCTCTTTCTTAAAAACGGTGTGACGTTTATGTGGGATACTTCCCAATTTTGAATAAAACGGCATATTTTGAATTTTAGATACACCCAATTGGGATGCGTCAAATACTATAGATAGCAAAGATAAGGATATTGATTTGAAAATTTGACGATTTGAGAATGAGATGAATCATGAAGGCTAATACTAAAACAAAGACTTTTTTAGGGAGCAGGGAATAGGCGTAATTATCCCCTTGAGGGGATCATAGGGGTGTTTTTATTCAGAATACGGAAAACGTAAGTAGTAAATGGTGAATGTTAAAATGTCAGTCTGTCGCAAAGCTACGGGAGTCGAAGACCTTCCAGGCGTTGTCCTTCACTGACCGAAAGACTGCATGATATTTTGACTTTTTTATCCATCGACCACCAACTAAGAACCACCAACCAGACCCTACCAACTAAAACCTCTACAGCGCATCACAGAAACACATTTATCGTATATTTGATGCTTCAAAACACGAGATATAATTAGCTAGATGATAAAAGATACTGTACTTGTAATAGGAGCTTCGGGGCAAATAGGAACCGAGTTGGTGATGAACCTCCGCTCCATTTATGGTGACGCTCACGTAGTGGCTTCAGATATAAAATCTGCCGCACAGGAAGTAATGGAAACAGGGCCTTTTGAGCAGCTCGACATTATGGACGAGGCTCGTTTGCACGAGATTGTAGACCAGCATAAAGTCACGCAAATATATTTATTGGCAGCATTACTTTCTGCAACTGCAGAGAAAAATATAGAGTTGGGCTGGAACTTAAACATGCGTTCTTTATCGCATGTGCTCGATTTAGCGCGTCACGGAAAAATTAAGAAAGTTTACTGGCCGAGTTCTATCGCTGTTTTCGGACCTACTACACCAAGTATAAACACCCCGCAGTATACTGTAATGGAGCCGAATACAGTGTATGGTATTTCCAAGCAAGCAGGTGAGCGTTGGTGTGAATACTACAACCAAAAATTTGGTGTAGATGTTCGCAGTATTCGTTATCCAGGTTTAATCAGCTGGAAAGCTCAACCAGGCGGAGGAACAACAGATTATGCAGTGCACATTTTCCATGAGGCTATAAAATACGGTCGGTATGAATCTTTCCTTTCGGAAAAAACAACCTTACCGATGATGTATATGCCCGATGCTATCCGTGCTACTTTAGAATTGATGGAAGCGCCAGCAGAAAAAATTAAGATCCGTTCTTCCTACAATGTTGCGGGAACAAGTTTTAATCCTGTAGAAATTGCTGCAGAGCTTAAAAAACATATTCCTCAATTCGAAATGACCTATAAGTCAGACGAAAGACAGGCAATTGCCAATAGCTGGCCGCAATCTATTGATGATAGCTTAGCTCGCGAACACTGGGGCTGGAAACACGAATACGATTTAGCTACCATGGCTGAAGACATGATGACCAACCTGAAGAAACAATACAAATAAAACCCCGAGACCATGCAAGACTTAAAACTATACAACACGCTTACCAGAAAAAAGGAAGTTTTCACGCCTCTAACCGAAGGTAAAGTAGGCATGTATGTTTGTGGACCTACGGTTTATGGCGATGCGCATTTAGGACACGCTAGACCTGGGATTACTTTTGATGTGGTATTCAGATACATGCAGCATTTGGGTTATAAAACGCGTTATGTACGTAACATTACCGACGTGGGTCACCTAGTAAATGATGCAGATGAAGGGGAGGATAAGATTGCTAAAAAAGCGCGTTTAGATCAGTTAGAGCCAATGGAAGTTGTGGCGTATTATACGCGCTCTTACCATAAAGATATGGCAATGTTAAATACACTGCCACCAAGTATTGAGCCTACCGCAACCGGACATATCATCGAACAGGTTCAGATGGTAGAAAAGATTATTGCCAATGGTTATGCTTACCAGGTAGAAGGGAATGTTTACTTCGATGTGGTAAAATACAATGCTGAACATGCCTATGGGAAATTGTCGGGTAGAAATATCGAAGACATGATTTCGAATACGCGCGAATTAGATGGTCAGTCGGACAAGAGAAACTCAGTAGATTTTGCCCTTTGGAAAAAAGCTTCTGAGGAGCACATCATGAAATGGCCTTCACCTTGGTCTGAAGGGTTCCCTGGATGGCATTTGGAATGTTCCGCGATGAGCACTAAATATTTAGGAGCTCGATTTGATATTCACGGAGGAGGAATGGACTTAGTATTCCCACACCACGAAGCAGAAATTGCACAATCTTGCGCTAGCGACGGTCACGAAGCCGTGAACTACTGGATGCACAATAATATGATTACCATCAACGGACAGAAGATGGGGAAATCCTTAGGGAACTTCATCACATTAAGCGAGTTCTTTAGCGGTGAACACGATAAGCTAGAACAAGCTTACAATCCTATGACCATTCGTTTCTTCATCCTTCAAGCGCATTACCGCTCTACTGTAGATTTCTCTAACGAGGCATTGCAAGCAGCAGAAAAAGGAATGACAAAATTGATGGCTGCACTAGAAACATTAGAAGGAATTCAGGTTTCAGACAGCTCTACTTTAAATGTAGAAGATTATAAGAAGAAGTTCTACGATGCGATTAACGACGATTTCAACACGCCAATATTAGTTGCGCATTTGTTTGACGCTGTGAAGCAGATAAACTCTATTAAGGCTGGGAATGGAAGTTTAGATAAAGTCTCAAAAGAAGCATTGACACAATTAATGAATGACTTCTGTTTCGATATTTTAGGATTGAAAAAAATGGCTACCGAAGCTCAAGACGGTCTTACCGATGAAGTGATGGAAGTGGTTTTAGGATTGAGAAAAATTGCCAAAGAAAATAAAGACTGGACTACAGCCGACTTCATCCGCGATGAATTAGGGAAACTTAACATCACCGTTAAAGACTCTAAAGAAGGCGCAAGCTGGACGAAAGAATAGAAAACTAGTGTTGAGTTTTGAGTTGAAAGTTTTAAGTTGTTGGGGAAAGTCAAAAAAATCATGCTGTCTTGTAGTCGATTAAAGACTATGTTGGAGAAGATAATTTGAAAATTTGACGATTTGAAAATTATCAATTGTTATCCCGGAAAGTTCTTCGATAAGCTCAGACTGACAACTAATATTATTGGAATTATAGAGAAGGGAAATTATCCCCTTGAGGGGATCATAGGGGTGTATAATTCAATTTGAGAATTTGAAGATTGAAAAGAAAAGCGAAACAATGAGAAACATATTCATCCTATTAGTAAGTACTATACTGTTTAGCTGCGGAAATGAGGCGCCTAAAAAGAAGAAAACGGCTCCTGAAAAAACGGTAGAAGTTCCTTCGTTTAACGAAGATTCAGCTTATAAGTTCATTGCAAAACAAGTTGCATTCGGACCTCGTGTACCCAATACTTCTGGACATGATGCTTGTGCAGCATACCTGATCGAAACCTTAAACGCTTACTGTGATACCGTAATCGTACAAGAAGCTCAATTAACAGCTTTCGACGGAACGGTATTGAATTCAAAAAACATAATAGCTTCATTTAAGCCTTTACGTGCTAAACGCGTAATGCTCTGTGCTCACTGGGATACACGTCCTTTTGCCGATCAGGATGATGAAAATAAAAATGTAGCAATTGATGGCGCTAACGATGGTGGAAGTGGAGTAGGAGTGCTCTTAGAAATTGCACGTCAGTTTGCTATGAAAAAACCAGACATAGGCGTAGACATCATTCTTTTCGATTCGGAAGACTATGGGCAGCCTAGCGAAAGTGATTTCCCGCGAATGCAACATTCGTATTGCTTGGGTTCTCAGTACTGGTCACAGAATTTACATAAGCCCAACTACTTTGCCAAGTACGGAATACTCTTGGATATGGTCGGAGGAAAAGACGCGGTTTTCACCCAAGAGCTGGCTTCGGTGACCTTTGCACCACAGGCGGTACAAAAAGTATGGAATGCGGCAGCTAGTTTAGGTTATGGGAATCATTTCCAATTCCAAAAAACCCAATTAATCATCGACGATCATTTATACATCAACAACCTAGCGCAAGGTCGCGTGCCTACGATCGATATTATAGAACACGACTCCTCTACAGAAAGCAACTTTTACGAACACTGGCACACGCACAACGATAATCTAGATAACATTGATAAAAACACCCTAAAAGCAGTTGGACAAACGGTGATGCAGGTGGTGTACAATGAATAGACGGTGGTGACCGGACTGTAGACTAGGGATTAAAAAGTCAAAATTGTCTTGCGGTCAAAAGTAGGTTAATGACAAAGCTTGAAAAAGTTTTGAGTTTTAGGTTACAAGTTTTGAGTTGAAATATTAACGGTTGAAAAACATTAATCCTTGAGTTACACTGAATGTATACTTAAAGGAATAACTCTATTTTATTCTTTCGACTTATTATTTCCTAGAAGTATTTGTTTTCGTCTATGTCCCATGATACCCAAAACTTAACACTCAAAACTCAAAACTCAGCGATCATTCCCTATCTTTGCTTTCCGATAGTATAAACCTAAATATATAAAAGATGGCGTTCGAATTACCAAGCTTACCATATAGTCACGATGCTTTAGAGCCTCATATTGACACACGTACGATGGAGATTCACCATGGAAAACACCATGCGGGATACACGAGTAAATTAAATGCTGCTGTTGCAGGAACAGAATTGGAAGGAAAATCTATTGAAGAAATTTTAACTTCAGGAACACTTTCTGCTGGAATCCGTAATAACGGTGGGGGTTTCTATAATCACTGTATGTTCTGGGAAGTAATGTCGCCAAATGGTGGTGGTGCTCCTACAGGCGATTTAGCTGCTGCTATCGATGCCGCATTTGGGTCATTAGACGCTTTTAAAGAAGCCTTTTCTACCGCTGCCGCAACTCGATTTGGTTCGGGTTGGGCTTGGTTATGTGTTAAAGAGGGTAAACTTTCTGTTTGCTCTACAGCTAATCAAGACAACCCAATTATGAAAGGCTTGGGTTGCGAAGGTACTCCTATTATGGGAATCGATGTGTGGGAACATGCTTACTACCTAAACTACCAAAACCGTAGACCAGACTATATCAACGCTTTCTTTAATGTTGTGAACTGGGAGAAAGTAGCTGAGAATTTTAAAACAGCGCTATAGTGAATCGTAAACCGTGAGACGTAAGTCGTAAAACGGGGAAGGATTTACTTTTTACCTAGTACTTTGTATTAAAAGACTATAAAACTTTAAGGCTGCTCTTCGGAGTGGCTTTTTATTTAGACGTAAACCGTGGGACGTAAGTCGTAAAACGGGGAAGGATTTACTTTTTACCTAGTACTTTGTACTAAACTACTATAAAACTTTAAGGCTGCTCTTCGGAGTTGCTTTTTATTTAGACGTAAATCGTGAGTAGGAAGGCGTAAAACAAATCACCTTATACCTAGTACTTTGTACTAAAGACTATACACTAAACTCTTCTGCCTTATACCTGTGCTTGCTCTGATAACTCTTAGCGGCAGCAGCTTCTTGTTGCAATTGACTTCTATGCTCTTCACCTAAAGGGATATTCAAAAATTGATAACAGGATTCTACCAAGCTGTCAGGTTTAGATTTTAAGTCACTATACGGAGCTTTAAAAATCTGGGCTTGATTCTTATATTCTAGTGCTGCATTATTCCAAAACCCTAAGGTTTCATTAATCTCTTGGTATTTCTTTTTTGAAGGCTCTAGTCCATAAAACACTTTTGAGAGAAAACGTTTTAAACTAAAGAACGAAGGCCTCATTTCTTTTACATCTCTCTGCATATGAATAAAGCTCACCTCGTTAAATAAGTCTGATAAGGAATTTAGGGAGCCTGAGAAAAACGGGTTTTTAGAAAGGTATTGCTTTCCACCATTGAGTACCATATGGTTGTCTATGCATATTTTATAGTATGCCCACACTGCTTTTGGAACTCCTTTATCGTAATTTAAATAAGTGTAAGAACTCTCTTTCCCTAATAAAAACGATAAGTGATACGAAGAAAATAAATGGTGTAAGATCAAGGCATCCTCCTCTATATTGAAAAAGCTTAATGAGTGAATACTATTGAAATTTTTATAGAGCTTATTTTCAAGGCCTTTAATCATCTTGTAAAAAGGGGCGCCAAAAAGGGCATCAACCTGACCGATAGACTTAAATACTATTTTTTGGACTATGCTAGGCGCAAAAAAGAGCTCCCACATTTTCATTGCTGTAAATTGATCTTGGTCTGCAGCCATTAGCTTATGCATACGTGTTGTTCCGCTACGTGGAGCGCCAACAATAAAAAGAGCCTTGTAGGTTTTGGGCTTTAAGAGAAGCCCCAAACTTATCTTTTCAAGAAAAACAATACTGAGATGGATATAAGAAATCAACAAGGCTTGAAAAGAAAGGAGTGTAACCAAAAGGAATCGCGGAATAGAGCCCAATTGTAATGGGAAGTTACTTAATGATTCTAGGTATAGTTTTACAAATCGAGACGTGCTAATCCATAACCATTGGGGGTAATAATAAAATGCAAGCATTGATTCTTTCATAAGT
>Ga0206680_10000006_pt1 | contig 92136 bp, 81 predicted proteins | sample M115012015metaG_FD_160124 | JGI IMG/M metagenome (GOLD analysis project Ga0206680, IMG submission 160124) | Ammonia-oxidizing marine archaeal communities from Monterey Bay, California, United States - M1 150m 12015 | ecosystem: Environmental > Aquatic > Marine > Intertidal zone | place: USA...
CATCCCTAAATCTAATGCCGTTTGACTTACTTCCGAAATTAACTCTGTTGTTCCCGCAATATGACTCGGATCACAAATAATAGGTAATTCGGGCATCCAACGCTTCAGCTTAATCGCTAAATCCCATTTGGGCTCATTTCTATAGGGTGCAGCTTCATAAGAGTAAAAGCCTCTATGAATGGCCATCAGTTGCTTTATTCCACATTGGTTAAAACGCTCTAACGCTCCAATCCACAAACCAATATCGGGGTGCAAAGGATTTTTAACCATCACAGGAATGTCTACACCTCTAAGAGCCTCAGCAATTTCCTGTACATAAAACGGATTTACTGTTGTTCTAGCACCAATCCACAAATAATCAATATTGTTTTTCAAACAGGCTTCCACATGATAAGCATTGGCTACTTCTGTAGCTACGGGCATTCCCGTTTCAGCTTTTAAATCTTGTAACCACGAAAGTGCGGTCTCACCAACTCCTTCAAAAGAACCCGGTCGAGTACGAGGTTTCCACACGCCCGCTCTAAAAATAGAGGCATCTCCACTTTGAGCAATAGCCCTTCCAGTTTCTAAAATCTGGCTTCTGCTCTCGGCAGAACAAGGACCTGCAATTAAAAAGGGTTTCTGCTCTTTTTGGTTCAACAAACCTGTTGCTTCGATATGTAATTCTGCTGGACTCAATTTATTTCTTTCCTTCTAAGATAACAACAAATTCTCCTTTGGGAGCTTTCTCTTGAAAATGAACGATCAGTTCATCTACTGTGCCTCTAACCGTTTCTTCAAACTTCTTAGAAATCTCTCTACTTACAGAAAGATTTCTATCGCCTCCTACAAACTCTTGGAGCTGTAATAAGGTCTTTCCAATTTTATGTGGAGACTCGTAGAATACAATGGTTTTGGTTTCTTCTGCCCAAGACAATAAACGCGTTTGTCTTCCTTTTTTAGGAGGTAAAAATCCTTCAAAAATAAAACGATCAGTAGGGAATCCCGATTGTACTAAAGCAGGAATTAAAGCTGTAGCTCCGGGCAAACATTCTGTAGGAATCCCATTTTCTACGCAAGCTCTAACCAGAAGAAATCCAGGATCAGAAATCCCAGGAGTTCCCGCATCGGAGATCATGGCTATCTGGCTTCCCATTTTCAATTTCTCAATAATTCTATCGAGAATTTTATGCTCATTATGCATATGAAAAGACTGCATATGCGTATCCACATCTAAATGCTTTAACAGCTTTCCTGAGGTACGTGTATCCTCTGCCAAAATCAAGTCTGATTCCTTAAGAATACGTATCGCACGAAGCGTAATATCTTCTAAATTACCTATAGGTGTAGGCACCAAAAACAGTTTCGACATAGCCTTTTCTTTGCTCAAACAAATTAAGTAAAAATAGCGTTGAACACACCGATTTTATTAGATTTGTTTAGATAAAACGAATTGAATGTTTTTAGAAACACCCGATAGTAATAAAAGAAACAAAGGTTGGATTGAGGTTATCTGTGGCTCAATGTTTTCTGGAAAGACCGAAGAATTAATTCGACGTCTTAAAAGAGCACAATATGCCAAACAGAAAGTGGAGATCTTTAAACCGGCTATCGATGTTCGTTATGACGAAGAAAAGGTGGTTTCACACGATTCTAATGAAGTCAGTTCTACGCCAGTACCCGCTTCGGCAAACATTTTGCTTTTAGCAAACGATGTAGATGTTATCGGAATTGATGAGGCTCAATTTTTTGACGATGAATTACCTGCAGTTTGTGGAGCACTTGCCAACAGAGGTATACGAGTGATTGTTGCTGGATTAGACATGGATTATTTGGGAAACCCTTTTGGGCCTATCCCCAATTTAATGGCTACGGCGGAGTTTGTTTCTAAAGTGCACGCCATTTGTGTGACTTGTGGTGACTTAGCAATCCACTCCAATAGAATAGTAGCTTCAAAAGATTTAGTACATTTAGGTGAGCAAGACGAATATGAAGCCCTGTGCCGCGCATGTTTTCTAAAGAAGAATTCATAATAGATGAGAAGCTTTTCCTATACAATCGAACAATTAGCAAATTTTTGCAATGCCAAATTTATAGGTATTTCTTCTGATGAAGTGATTCATCAGATACTTATTGATAGTCGGAAGGCAAAACATTTTAGCCATCATCTTTTTATCGCCATTAAAGGCATTCGCCACGATGGACACCTCTTTATTGATGAGCTTTATAAAAAAGGCTTTCGAAATTTCTTAATCAGCGATGCTGAATTTGAAACTTCTAACTACCCTCTAGCCAAATTCTTATTAGTTGATGATAGCTTAAAGGCTTTTCAAAAAATAGCGCAAGGCCATCGTTTACAATTTGAGATTCCCATTATTGGAATTACTGGGAGTAATGGTAAAACCATTGTTAAAGAATGGTTGAGCATATGCTTACAAAACCAATATAAAGTTTGTAAAAGCCCAAAAAGTTATAATTCACAAGTGGGTGTTCCCCTTTCGGTTTTAGGATTGAATTCGAGGGATGAAATAGCCATTTTTGAAGCGGGTATTTCTCAGAAAGGGGAAATGGAAAATCTTCAAAACATCATTCAACCGAGTATTGGGGTATTCACAAATATCGGTCAGGCGCATTCTGAGAATTTCAATTCTTTAGAAGAAAAAGTAAAGGAGAAAATAAAGCTCTTTTCTTCACTAGAAAAACTCATTTACTGCAAAGACCATACAGAAATTCACACGCTCGTTTCGCAAGAAATAAAAGCTGAATTAGTCTCTTGGTCAAAGCAAGATTCTTCTGCTTTTATTTATGTAAAAAGTATCAAACCAGCAGCTGAAAAATCAATTTTGACACTTATTCACAAAGAGGTTGAAAAACAATTTTCTATTCCTTTTGTAGATGAGGCTTCCATTGAAAACTGCCTACAAGTAATATGCACTTTAGCCTCGTTAAATATTGGTGATAGCGAAATTCAAAATGGTCTAAATCAATTGCAATCGCTGGCAATGCGTTTAGAATTGAAGGAAGCAAAAGGCAATAGTTTATTGATAAATGATGCTTATAGTTCAGACATCGATTCCCTTAAAATAGCACTCGATTTTCTACATCAACAAAGTGGGAATGCTAAAAAAGTAGCCATCCTTTCGGACCTAGACGAAACGGGGATTCCCAAAGCTGAGCTCTTTCCTAAACTGATGAGCTTATTGGATAGTTATGAGGTGGAACAAATTATTGGTATTGGAAAAAACTTTACTGATTTTCAGGTCTTATTCTCTAATTGTACTTGCTTTAAAAGCACCGATGAATTTATAGCAAACAGTCAAGATTTCGACTTTAGCAATTCGGCTATCTTACTCAAGGGAGCGCGAAGATTTCAGTTTGAGAAAATCGATAAAATACTAGAACAAAAGATTCACGAAACGGTATTAGAGGTTAACTTAAACGCTATTTCTGATAACTTCCATTACTACAAAAGTCTGCTAAACAAAGAGACCAAAGTGATGGTTATGGTTAAAGCTTTCTCTTATGGGAATGGTTCTTATGAAATTGCACACCATCTCGAATACCACAATGCCGATTATTTAGCGGTTGCCTACGTAGATGAAGGAATTTCGCTTCGCAAAAAAGGAATTCGCACTTCTATTATGGTTCTCAACCCTGATGGCGCGCAGTTTAAACAACTGATAGATCATTGTTTAGAACCGGAGATCTATAGTTTCAGACAATTAAAAGCCCTTCAACATGAGTTGAGTAAATCCAATCTAAGCAATTATCCTATCCACTTAAAAGTCGATACTGGAATGCGAAGATTAGGTTTTGAAAGCAATGAAATTGATGAGGTAATTTCGTGGATTGCCAAACATCAAGAAATACGTTTGGCTTCGGTATTTAGTCATTTGGCTAGCAGCGAAAATGTAGAAGACAAAGACTTTACTCAGATTCAAATAGATGAATTTACATCCATTTGTAAAGAGATAGCATCTACTATTAAAACGCCATTTTTAAAGCATATACTCAACTCTTCTGGAATCATCAACTTCCCAGAGGCTCAATTCGATATGGTTCGTTTAGGAATTGGATTGTATGGAATAGGAGATGAAAAACTGAAAAACTGCAGTTCTTTAAAATCGGTGATTTCGCAAATCAAAGAAGTTCCTGCAGGAGAAAGTGTGGGTTACAATCGCGCTTATGTTTCTGATGAGAAAATACGTATTGCCATTATTCCTATTGGTTATGCCGATGGTTTAAACAGGGCCTTAAGCAATCGTAAAGCTCAAGTTATTATCAATGGCAAACGAGCGAGTATTATTGGAAATATCTGTATGGATATGTGTATGGTTGACATCAGTATAATTGATGCTCAAGAAGGCGATGAAGTGATTGTCTGGGATACTCAAAAACACATTCTTGATATAGCTGGCAGTCTTAACACTATCGCTTATGAAGTTCTCACCAATGTATCGCAAAGAGTAAAAAGAGTATTCGTTCAAGAATAGAAAACAGTAGTTCACTAATGTCGAGGGCTTATATCTAAGAATCCTTCGACGGGCTCAGGATGACATCAAGCATTGGTGAGCTTAAACTTATGAAGTCCTTTTCAAGTCCGCTAATAAGGGGTACATAAAAGCAAATAAGACTACCCCAGCTTGACGCTCTAACATACTCTCCGTTAGGAAACCAGTTAAGGTTAAGCCCACAAAAATCAGAAATAGTGGATGTTGATTCTTTAAAAAGAAAGGCTGAATCATAAGAAAGGCTAAAAGCAGAAAACCGAGTATTCCTACCTCTGCCCAAGTTTGCAAAAACTGATTGTGAAAATTTAAGTTCTTAGCATGGATTGGGACATTCTTTTCGCCATTCCAAAACTTAGCATCACAGTTTTTTAAAGCATTATTTAATTCGTCTTTAGCATCCCCAATACCATATCCTAACAGGGGCCTTTCAGCGATTAAATCTACTGCGTAATCCCACAGATACACGCGTGGATTCGTTTGCCTATGAGTATCTGCTCCCATAAACTTCTGTATTTCAACGATCGTATCATTAATTCTAGAATTTGTTTTAGGGTTAAAAAACAAAATCGTTACAAGGCATACAAGACCTATAAGCAACTTCATCCACAAAGATTTAGTCACTTTATTGGTCATAGACCAAGCAAGGAAACTAACAATAAAGACAATAAAAAATGCTAATACATAGGCTCTACTAGACAATAGAATTAATGAACCCACTAAAGGTACAAAGCCAACAAACCATAAAGCCCTATGTTTCTTCTCAGCAATTATTTGATACATGACAATAAACATTGCAAAGGAATAATACCATGCAACATAATGAGGTTTTGACGACAAGATGTGTGGAAGTTGTTTATAATAAAATACGTTTGAATTTTCAGTTATGATATAATCTGAAAGAGACATAGCAATATCGGCAACAGACATGATAATCATCAAAACTGCGAAGAGCTGCAATAAAGTCATCTTTTTCTGTGAAGAAAATAGATGTGTACTCATCATAAATAGGGGTAATAAAAGAAGGGTGATTTTTAATTGCAAATCACGCCATCCAGCGTCTAAATTCTGGGTGTAAATGATACTTAGAAGATGAGTGAGATAAAAAAGAATAAATCCTATTGCAACTGGCTGAGTAATTAGGTTTTGGATTTTGTCTTTAAAGCGAAATGTGAAAATCCAAGATAAGCCAATGAGAATAACTCCACCTGTCAGAGGGACTTTAAAAAAATCTTGCATGAACAAGCCAACTACAATGCTAGTACATGCAAGCAAATAAAATTTTGAACTCTTGATTTGATTATTTTGCATCTATTTTACCTGAAAGAATCCCTTTATAACGCTTGTTATCATGAAGTAAATCAATTGCTTCATCCAATACAATGTCGTCTGCTAAAGAGGCAATAATTCTACCTTCTTGATAATAGTAACGTGCCATTAACTCACTTCGTATCAATTCTGATATTTGTGACTGATATTTATGAAGATCGTCTTCTTTATAGGACAGGAGTTTATTTTGCAATTCAACTAAATCCACTTTAAATTCCACATATTCATCCTCTGCTAGCTCAATTAACTCAGCCAATTGTTTTTCAGTATTCGTTTCATATTCATAATCCTTATCTGTTAAGAATTTAACAAAGTCATCATATAAATCGTCTGAAACGTTAAATTCACCAGGGACATCAATACTATCGTTATTTATAACAAACTGAGTCGCAAAATCAAAGATGAGTTGTTTTGAGAGTAGGCTACCAACAATTTCAGCATACATATCTTGATTTACTTTAATATCGGGATCTACTCCACCCCCATCATAGACAACTCTCCCATTTTTTGTATGGAATGCCGTTTTTAGTGAATCCGCAACTTTCCCTACACTACCATCATCGTTTCTATTACCGTAATCGAGGGCTTGAATACAGCGACCGCTAGGCGTATAATATTTAGCAACAGTTACCTTAAGTTGAGAATTATAACTAAGCTTACGCGTTTGTTGGACTAAACCTTTACCAAAACTCTTTTTCCCAATAATCACACCTCTATCAACATCTTGCATTGTTCCAGAAACAATTTCTGAGGCAGAAGCAGAACTTTGATTAATAAGAACAACTAAAGGCAATTCGGTATCTAAGGGATTGTGATGCGTTTTATAAGATTTCTCCCATTCTTTAATCTTCCCTTTGGTAGAAACAACCTCCTGATCTTTATCAATAAATAAGTTACACAGATCAACTGATTCATTAAGGAGTCCACCTGGATTCCCTCTTAAATCTAGAACCAAACCTTGAACATCATTTTCATCTTTAAGGTTTTCAATTGCTTGCTTCACTTCATTTGCACAATTTCTTGTAAAACTCCTTAAGCGCACATAGGCTATGCCGTCATCAACCATTCCCATGTAGGGAATAGACTTTACTTTCACTTCTTCCCGAGTAAATTCTTTAAGGATACTTTCTTTCACTCCGGGTCTTTCGATCAATAATTTCACTTCTACTCCGGGTTGTCCTTTGAGGACAGAGCTCACTTCTTGGGTCGTTTTTCCTTTTACAGATTTACCATCGATTTCCAATAATTTATCTCCGGCTTTTAAACCTGCTTTATCGGCAGGAAAACCTTCATAGGGTTCAGCAATAACAACATAGTCTCCTTTTTTACGAATCATAGCTCCAATACCCCCATACTGTCCAGTGGTTTGGAATCTAAAATCCTCTATATCAGACTCAGGTATATAGTTGGTATAGGGGTCTAAGTCCTCTAGCATAGAATCGATAGCCTTTTCAATCATTTCACCAGGCTTCGTTTCGTCAACATAATAGATGTTCACTTCACGAAAAAGGGTAGTAAAGATGTCGAGGTTTTTACTCACCTCAAAATAACCAGAAACAAAGGCAAATGAAGAGATAGAGACTACCCCTACAGCAGTCCAAAAGGCTAATTTTTTAAGTATTTTATTCATCATCAAAATTTTAAGGTACTGGATCGTAACCATCACCACCCCAGGGGTGGCAGTTACTAATACGTTTTATAGCTAATACAAATCCTTTCCATAAGCCATGTTTTTGAAAGGCTTCAATCGAATAAGAAGAACAAGTTGGAGTATATCTACAGGAAGCTGGGGTCCATGGAGAAATCCCTTTTTGATATATTTTTATCAAAAAAATGAACAGCTCTTTAATTAGATGACTCAACTTCTGAAATAAAACGTTCAAAAACCTGTATTAGTTTAGTTTCTAATTCTGCACTATTCATTTTTTCTTTTGAAGTAAAAATCAAGAGTGCAGCATAGTTATCGTTCAACTGGCTGTACCATTTGGCTTTATTCAACCTAAAAAGCTCACTAATTTTTCGTTTCATTTCATTTCTATCTACTGCTAGTGGGAAACGTTTTTTAGAAACTGAAAAAGCAATGCGAATAGGGCAATCCTGTTCAGTGTCAACTTTCTTCCAAATAAGTACGAAAGGATATTTTTTAGCAGAATGTCCGGCGCTAATTAAATCGCTAAAAACCATTTTACTTTTTAATCGTTCCGTTTTCTGGAAGGTTTGACTCATAGTTCTGTAAATGTAAAAAAAATCAATAAAAAAAGGGCGATATATATCGCCCTTTAAAGTTAAATAAGCTTAAACTTATTTTTTGTTGGCATCTTTTATATACTGCTCAAGTGCCATCGTCATAGATGGAGCTTTTACAGAAGGTGCTTCAATATTTACTTTCAATCCAGCATCGGTAACAGCCTTTACGGTAGTTTGTCCAAATGCAGCTATGCGAGTATCCTTTTGTTTAAAATCAGGGAAATTTTGGAATAGTGATTTTATCCCTGAAGGGCTAAAGAAAACCAAAACATCATAATACACATCTTCTAAATCTGATAGGTCACTACAAACAGTTTTATAGAGTATGGCTCTAGAGTAGTTAATCCTATTATCCTCTAATAATTGAGGTATTACGGCCTTCAATAGATCTGATGAAGGAAGTAAAAACTTTTCAGTTTTATGCTTTTTTATGGTGTCAATCAGGTCTGCAAAGCGTTGTTTACCGAAGTAAATTTTTCTTTTTCTATAAGTAATGTATTTCTGTAGGTAGAAGGCAATAGCTTCTGACATACAAAAGTATTTCATTGCCGTAGGCACTTCAAATCGCATTTCCTCACAAACTCTGAAATAATGATCTACTGCATTTCTACTCGTTAAAATTACAGCTGTATGCTCAGTTAAAGAGACCTTTTGTTGGCGTACTTCAGCACCGTCTACGCCTTCTACATGAATAAAAGGACGGAAATCTACACTTACCTTTTGCTTTCTAGCTAACTCGTGATATGGAGAAGCATCGTTCTTAGGCTCTGGTTGCGAAACAAGAATAGTTTTTACTTTCAAATTTTCTAGCGTTTAGGGGTTCCGTTCTTCAAATACAATAGAGGCAAAACTATACCTCTATCACTCAACAATCTAAACCGATTAAGAACCATAAATATGGTGCTGCTTCGAAAGTGCAAATATACAAAATAAAATAATAAACATCTAAGGATGTCTCTTTTCTCATATGAGTGAAAACCCTCATCTTTCCACACCCAAGGACTACTAAAGAAACTGAGAATAAAAGACTTAGCTGATTTAGATAAAAATCAGTAGTGAAATACATAAACAGTGTGAGAAACAAAAGGGGTGTGAAGAATAAATTAGCGTATTGGGTGGACACAGAGAGGAATTCTTGAAACAATTTTCGTTGTTTAAATAGTGTGGACACTAGGAATAGGGCAAGCCATTTTACAGCCAAAAATACAAGAATAAATACAAGAGAATAGACAAAGAGGTATTTCTGACTCAGGCTTTCAGAGCAATAACTCAGGTATTTATAAAGCAGCAGTGAGGCTACTAGGATCGACTGTACCGATAAAAGCACCATAAAATGTTGTGACATAACACTTTGCCTACCATAGCTTACTTGATATTGTTTATTAAAAGCAGATCGAAAAAAGTAAACCAAACGCCTAGAGTCATTATGATATAAGAAAGCATAGATCATAACAATCACTAAAAAAAGGATTAATATCCAAGTAGATTGTGGGGGCTCTCTAAGAATTTCTATCATTATAGCTCTTTTGACAAAACTAATAAAAAAAGGAGCCTAAAAGGCTCCTTTTTTTATAGGTTTTCACATAAGTGATTAGTTCACAATAATACTTTTTGCGGATCTTCCTGAATCTCCTTCGATCCTAAGGGCATAAAGCCCTGGAACTATTACTGAAGGCAGCACAAAATTACATTCTTTTTGATTCAAAAATCCTTGAAACAAAACAATCTCAGCCCCTTTCATATCCATTAAAGAAATACGAGTATTTTCTTCTAAAGGAGTTTCAAACACCAAATTAATTTGCTCTGATACCGGGTTCGGATAGACAGAAAAATCAAATTCATTCATTTCTTCTAATCCCACACCAACATTAAATGTATAATTAGACGCTAAGTGCACATCACCAGAATTAGTCCCATTACTATTTGTCAGCATTACAGCCGTGTAAACAGTTGCTTCTCCTACGAAGTCATCTGGAGCAGACCAATTAAAAGACCATGCATGATGAGAGCCAAAAAATTCTGCTGAAGTTGCGGTACCAGCAGTTTTATGTGTTATATAATGCTGATTTACGATTTTAGTTAAGGTATTCGACAGGGTAGACAAGTCTCCAATTTTAGCACCAGACGCATCTTCTATACAGGCTTGAAAACCAGCTTTAGTATATTCAAATGGGGTGTCACTTTGTGCTTCTATCATAATGGTATACTCTCTAGGAGAATTTTCCATCATCGAAATTGTAATGATTTGATCGGTAACAGAAGGTCCTGTATGGCAATAAGCGCTATTACACGTTGCACCTCCATCTCCTGGAGAACCAGTTCTTCCTGCAGGGGCACCAGCTTGATAGGTCTGTGCACTATTATCTGTCACTAAAAAAGTCGCTAGAGCAATCGCTAAAATTGTGACTAGTTGTTTCATAATTAAGTATTTAGTTCGTTTGATGGATCATTTTAATTGTCTTCACCAATTTATTATCAGAAGTCCAAACCGTAGTATAAATTCCATTTGCTAAAGATGCATCTGTCCAATTTAACTCATATCTCCCTTTCGTTAAATCTTGATTCATCAAGACTTTTATTAAACTCCCTTTTTGATCATATATCTCTATGAGTGTTTGAGCATTTTTATTCAACACTAAAAACATACGAGTAGAGCGGTTAAATGGATTTGGATAATTCTGACTTAAATCGCCGTACTCTTTTTGAATTTCATTAATCCCTACTGGACCTGTTCCAGACAAAACTATATCAAAAGTCCCAAACCAATCTCCAGCAAAGCCAGAATTAACTGGTATTATTCTGTTAATTGCTGATACAGAGCTCGCCCATGGATCAGAAGGAATGTCAACATCTCCTTCAAAATAAATTTGGGTTACTAAATCGTCATAACCTTCTGCTTGAACCTTCAGGTGTATATGTGAAGGTCTGTATTGAGAACCATTGAGGTATTTTCCGGGAATAATCGTTTCTAAATTATAATTCCCATTTTCATCGGAAATAATCTTGCCTCTAAATTTGAAGCCATCATTATCATATGCTCCACTTGAATCTGCTTGCCAAAAATCCAAAACTGCAGCCACAATATTCGTATCACAATCTGTAGCACTTAAATGTCCAGTTAAAAAAAGTCGCTCACCATCATAATCTTCTGGTACAATAGAACTGGTTTGAGGTGCGCCTTCAGAGAAAAATGGTCCTAAAATATCTGTAGTAGTGGGCTCACAAACCGAACTATTGCTAGCTTTAAGTTGAAATGGGATTATAGATGCTGCAAATACACCTAGGGTTCCTTTTTTCAAGAAATCTCTTCTGTTGGAGTTCATAATTTTTAATTTTTATACTATTCATTTTCGGAAATATCAACAAATATCATTCCAGCTACCTAATATACAATTTCTTAGCCTGAGTATGTATTAACAAGGGCTCATAAATAATGTATTGGTATGGAATTCATAATAAAAATAATTCAATACATTTGTTTTCCAAATTAAAGAGAATTTATGGCTACAGATCAATTTGAAGCGCCAGATTACTACAATCTAGACGACTTACTGAGCGAAGAACATATAATGGTCCGCGACGCGGCCCGTGATTGGGTTAAGCGTGCAATATCACCAATCATTGAGGAGGCTTGCCAAAAGGCAGAATTCCCAAAACAAATCGTTCCAGGACTAGGGGAAATTGGAGCTTTCGGACCTTATATTCCAGAGGAATATGGTGGTGCGGGGCTCGACCAAATTTCGTACGGTTTAATTATGCAGGAATTGGAAAGGGGTGATTCTGGAGTTCGCTCTACAGCCTCCGTTCAGTCTTCATTAGTTATGTACCCTATTTACAAATATGGGAATGAGGAACAGCGAAAAAAATACCTTCCAAAATTAGCGAGTGGAGAACACCTTGGCTGTTTTGGTTTAACTGAACCTAACCACGGATCTAACCCTGGCGGGATGGAAACGAACTTTAAAGATATGGGTGACCACTATCTTTTAAACGGTGCTAAAATGTGGATTTCGAACGCTCCTTTTGCTGATATTGCCGTAGTATGGGCAAAAAATGAAGAAGGAAGAATTCACGGTTTAGTAATAGAGCGCGGAATGGAAGGATTTACAACTCCAGAAACACATGGTAAATGGTCTTTACGTGCTTCGGCAACTGGAGAGCTAGTTTTCGATAATGTTAAGGTTCCTAAAGAGAATTTATTACCAAACAAAAGCGGTTTAGGTGCTCCTCTAGGATGTTTAGATTCTGCTCGCTTCGGTATTGCTTGGGGTGCGATTGGTGCCGCAATGGATTGTTATGATACTGCATTGCGTTACTCTAAAGAGCGTATTCAGTTCGGTAAACCAATTGGAGCTTTCCAATTGCAACAGAAGAAATTAGCTGAGATGATTACAGAAATCACTAAAGCTCAATTATTAACTTTCCGTTTAGGTCAGCTTAGAAATGAAGGGCGTGCAACTTCAGCACAAATTTCTATGGCTAAACGTAATAACGTAGATATGGCAATGACGATTTGTAGAGATGCACGTCAGATGTTAGGTGGAATGGGTATTACTGGTGAATATTCTATTATGCGTCATATGATGAATTTAGAATCTGTTGTTACCTATGAAGGTACACACGATATTCACCTACTTATTACAGGTATGGATGTAACTGGATTGAATGCTTTTAAATAGAAACTTGTTGAAAGCTTAAGATTAGAAGTTATAAAGTAAAAATCCCTTCTCGAAATTCGAGAAGGGATTTTTTATTATTGAGTTTTTATTGCTGAGAGTGAATATACCATAGGTATTTTATCGTCTAAATGTTTTATTCTGAATTTTTTAGATTCAATTTCTTCGGTATTGTTGAAGCAATTGTAAGGTGAGTAATTATACTCTTTAAGTGTACTTATTTGCAGGTTATTATCCAGCAGACTACTAATTACCTCACTTAAAGGGTGATTCCACATAACATATTCCTGGCTTATCGCCGCTGATTTATCGGCATAAGTACCCTCTTCAGACTCAATAATTGCTTCGGTATTGAAATAGTTATATACAATGTTTTTGAATTTATCGTCAAACATCCATACTACAGGATGAAACTCAGCAAATATAAATTGACCCTTTGGTTTCAAAAATAGTGATACTATACTAGCCCATTGATTGAGGTCGGGCAGCCATCCAATGGTTCCATAACTCGTAAAAACGATATCAAATTCTTTATCTAAATAATCCGGCAGATCATAAATATTACAGCAAATAAAAGTGGTCTTATTCTTTGTTTCAGTAGAAATCTGTTTTGCATACGCAATGGCTTTATCAGAAAAATCTACTCCAGTAACCTCTGCCCCAAGCCTGCTTAATGAAATGCTGTCTTGTCCAAAGTGACATTGTAAATGTAAAATAGATTTACCTTTGACGTCGTCAAGTAATTCGAGCTCAATTTCATTTAATGAATTTTGCCCCGACAGAAAGCCTTTCATATCATAAAACTCAGAGTTTACATGTGACTCGGTTCTATTGTTCCAAGACTTCTTATTAATTTCGATATAATTTTTGGTAGTCTTCATTTTAGGGTCTAAATATGTAACGACCTCTAATATAGTCTTTTACTCAACTCTATTTAACTCAAGCCTCTTTCTTTTTTGATAGCTTCGTAGGCTTCTTGAACTTTCATAAACTTCTCTTTTCCCATTTTTTGTTGAGCTTCATTTAGATCACTCAATTTATCGGGATGGTATTTCATTGCCATCTTACGGAATGACTTTTTCACTTCAGAATCAGTAGCTGAAGCTTCAATATCTAATATCTTATAATACTGCTTTGGTTCTTTAAAGAACATGGCCTTAATAGAAGCTAAGTCATGAATGTTGATGTGCATATAGCCACCAATTTTCTCAATCATATTTACCTCTGTTGCATCGATATGTCCATCTGCCATGGAGATACCGTATAAGAAGTGAATTAATTGTAAACGCTGTGCATGCGACAATTGCTTGTCTATTTGCAAACAAATCTGACGCAACGAAACTTCATCGCTATTGATGATGTGTTTGAAAACCTTGAAACTCTCCTCTGCACGTTTAGCCCCGAACATTTGTTTAAACTGGGCTCGTACATAGTCCAACTCTCTTTGATCTACTTTACCATCTGCTTTAATTACATGGGCGGCTAAGATTAGTAAGCTAATTTCAAATTGTGCTGCAGGTTGACTCATGCCCTGATAGTGGCGTTGAAACTTCTCCTGCTCGTCTGCTTTACTGAATAAAGAGCCTAAGGCATAACCTAAAAAGGCTCCCATAGGTCCACCAAACATCCAACCTAAACCACCTGTGATCCATTTTAATTGCATAATCTAAATTTTATGTGAAGATGACAAATATTAAACCAATCACAAAAAGCTGACATTTTGTACTTTTATCGGCGATGTGGAAACAATATAAACATAAAACTGTCAGAGATTTGGCATGGTGTCTTTACTCTGAGCGAATAGTAGACAATGCTCTTGCTATTGATGATTCTATGCTTGAGCAAGATTATATCAGTTTCGAGAAGCACTTAATAGAACTCGACAAAGACCCAAAACCTCTTATCGATTTTTTGTCAAATAAAAATACACATCGACTCGGGCATTATTTTGAGCAACTGGTTTTTTATTGGCTTAAGGTTTCAAATCGTTATGATCTTATAGAGAATAACATTCCTGTAAGAACAGAAAAAGGAATTAGCATAGGCGAGATAGACTTGATTGTTTTTGATAAAACACAAGGTCTTCATCAGCATTGGGAACTAGCCGTGAAGTTCTTTTTAGCATATCAAAACAACAACCAGGAATCTATTTATATAGGACCTAATGCCAATGATTTTTTACATCTAAAACTTCAAAAATTACAAAACCATCAATGTAAAACCCTTGAAACTCCCGAAGGAAAAAGGATTCTAAAGCGCTTAAACATTCCAACTGTTCAAACCAAATTGTTCATTAAAGGAATGCTCTTTTATCATCCAAAACAAGCGTTTATAATTCCTGAAAACATCCAAACTAAACACCTAAAATCTTGGTGGATCTATTTAAGAGAAGCTGACGATTTTTTTGAAGAGGAGTATCAGTTTAGACTTCTTCATAAAAAACAGTGGTTGAGCACTCCTGATTTTTCAAATGAAACAATGAGCAAAGAAGAATGTTGTATACAAATTCAGGAGGAATTAAAAAGTAGTCCTCGGAGTTTGTATTTGGCTATCTATAAAAATGAAATCTTGATTTCTATGGGCTTTGTGGTACATGATGCTTGGCCGAATTAGGCATAAAAAAAGCCTCTCACATTTCTGTAAGAGGCTTCTATATCAATAAGCTTATGCTTACAATTCGAACTTAATACCTTGAGCTAAAGGTAAAGAAGTAGAATAGTTAATCGTGTTTGTTTGACGACGCATATACCCTTTCCAAGCATCAGAACCAGACTCACGTCCACCACCAGTTTCTTTTTCACCACCGAAAGCACCACCTATCTCAGCACCAGAAGTACCGATATTTACATTGGCTATACCACAGTCAGAACCAGCATGCGATAAGAAAAGTTCAGCTTCTCTTAAGTTAGTCGTCATAATAGCAGAAGACAATCCTTGAGGAACATCATTTTGCATATCTATCGCCTCTTCTAAAGTAGAATACTTCATCAAGTATAAGATAGGTGCAAATGTTTCATGCTGTACAATAGCAAAGCTATTTTTAGCTTCGGCAACAGCTGGCTTCACATAACATCCAGATTCATATCCTTCACCTGATAATACACCACCTTCAACTACAATATTTCCACCTTCTTCAACTACTCTAGTTAAAGCAGAATTGTACATACCTACAGCATCTGTATCGATAAGCGGCCCTACGTGATTGTTTTCATCTAATGGGTTACCAATACTCAATTGCTTATATGCAGAAGCTAATTTCTCTTTTAATGTATCGTAAATACTTTCGTGGATGATTAAACGACGTGTAGAAGTACAACGTTGTCCAGCTGTACCAATAGCACCAAATACAGCACCTATAATAGTCATTTCTAAATCGGCATCTGGCGTAACGATAATTGCATTGTTACCACCTAATTCCAAAATAGATTTACCAAAACGTTGTGCAACTGCTCCACCAACAATTCTTCCCATACGAGTAGAACCAGTAGCAGAAATTAATGGCACACGTTTATCGTTTGTCATCCATTCCCCTACGTTATAGTCACCATTTACAAGAGCACAAATACCTTCTGGTAAGTCGTTATCTTTTAATACTTCTGCCATAATATTCTGACAAGCTACACCACACATTGGTGCCTTTTCAGATGGCTTCCAGATACAAACGTTACCACAAATCCAAGCTAAAGCTGTATTCCAAGCCCAAACCGCTACAGGGAAGTTGAATGCAGAAATAATTCCTACAATCCCTAATGGGTGGTATTGGTCATACATACGGTGACCAGGACGCTCTGAGTGCATCGTCATACCGTTTAACTGGCGAGAAAGACCTACAGCGAAATCACAAATGTCAATCATCTCTTGAACTTCACCTAATCCTTCTTGATACGATTTACCCATTTCGTAAGAAACAAGTTTCCCAAGAGCTTCTTTATGATCACGTAATTTATTTCCAAACTGACGAACGATCTCACCACGCAAAGGTGCTGGCATCACTCTCCAATCTTTATACGCATCTTGACCCGCAGCAACAATAGCTTCGTAGTCTTCTTTTGTAGTTACAGCAACTTTACCGATTAACTTTCCGTCTACTGGAGAATAAGATTCGATTAAGTCTGTAGTACTACCCAACCAGTCTTTTCCTGTTGAGCTTCCTTTATTTACTTCTGCAAGGCCTAAAGATTTTAGGGCTTCTTGTATTCCAAATTGATCCATAGTATGTTGTCGTGAAATTGTGCTGCAAAATTACAAATTCCTAATTAACAAAGCTTAGTTAATTAGAAAATAGGTTGATGATATCGTTTCCGTTCGCTAAAAGCAATAAGCCTATTAATAAAAAGAAGCCTATCATTTGTGCGTACTCTAAAAATCTATCTGAAGGTTTTCTTCCCGTTACAATCTCCCACATCAAGAACATTACGTGTCCACCATCGAGTGCTGGAATAGGTAGAATATTCATAAAGGCTAAGATGATAGAAAGGAAAGCGGTGAAGTTCCAGAAATGTCTCCAGTCCCATTCAGGTTTAAATTGTTTACCCATCGTAATGAAACCACCTAAACCTTTCCACGCACCTGTTTCTGGGTTTAATATCAGTTTAAACTGCTGTACATAAGAATCTAACTTATCTATAGCCATCGCCGTTCCAGCAGGGAAAGACTCAAAGAAACCGTATTCTCTATGATCGTAGGTAATCAATTCTGTAGGAGGCACATAATAAACACCCATTCTTCCTTTTCTACCTAAAGAAACATCGAAACTAAGTGTATCCAAACCTCTTAAAACAGAAAGGGTAATATCTTGATCTGCTAGTTGAGGTAATTGTGTAATATAATCTGAGAAGTACAAAGCTTCCTCGCCATTTAAAGCAATAAGTTGGTCACCAATTTGAACTCCAGCTTTTTCTGCAGCCGAACCTTTTTCGAACTTCTGAGCTATATAAGGCCATGCTAAACCAATAAATCCTGACTGCCCTTTATTCTCAATAAACTGCTCTACAATATTCGTTGGAATTGGAATACTTACTCGATCTCCACGTCTTTCTACGATTACTTCCGAAGCGCCCGAAATTAGGATTGCTTCTGGGAGCTCGGTGAAACTCTCGTAATAAACACCGTCTACTGTAAGGATTTTATCTCCATTTTGGAAACCAATCTCTTTAGCTAATTCAGAACATTCAATACCGTATTTAGCATTTTCAGTTTTCAGGTAGTCATCACCCCAAGTAAAAAGAATCATGGCGTAGATACCCATTGCCAAAAGCAAGTTTACGGTAACACCACCCAACATAATGATTAAACGTTGCCAAGCGGGTTTAGATCTAAACTCCCACGGCTGTGGCTCAGAATCCAAGTGGTCGGTATCCATAGACTCGTCTATCATACCCGAAATCTTTACATAACCCCCTAAAGGCAACCAACCGATACCGTATTCAGTATCGCCAATTTTTTTCTTGAAGATAGAAAAGTAAGGATCGAAGAATAAGTAGAACTTCTCTACACGAGTCTTGAATAATTTAGCGGGAATAAAGTGACCTAATTCGTGCAATACGATTAGGAATGAAAGGCTCAAGAAAAACTGAGCTGCTTTGATTAATGTTTCAGTCATTGTATTAAATCTTGTCTGTTGTTATTCTGCGCGCTTCGGCATCCGAAGCAATATAATCTTCTAGTGTAGGTTGAGGAACAAATGTACATTTTTGAAGTGTATCTTCAATAATATCAGACATCTGTAAAAAACCTACTTTTTCTTTTAAGAAAGCATCAACTACAATTTCGTTAGCTGCATTTAAAATACAAGCTGCGTTCCCGCCCATATTCATAGCATTATAGGCTAATTGTAGGTTTCTGAACGTTTCTAAATCTGGTTGTTCGAACGATAAATTTGGGTAATCCATAAAGTTGAATCGCTCAAATGTATTTGGCAATCGATCTGGATAAGCCATAGCATATTGAATCGGAAGCTTCATATCGGGTAAGCCCAACTGTGCTTTCATCGATCCATCTTGAAACTGAACCAAAGAATGAATGATCGATTGTGGATGAACGATAACCTCAATTTGTTCGGGCTTTAAACCAAACAACCATTTTGCTTCTATCACCTCCAAACCTTTGTTCATCATACTCGCTGAGTCGATGGTGATTTTAGCGCCCATATCCCAATTCGGATGTTTTAAAGCTTGGGCTTTGGTAACCTTTAACAAATCTTCGCGGTTCATTCCTCTAAAAGGACCTCCAGAAGCTGTTAAAATAATCTTCTCTATCGGGTTTTGGAATTCACCCGTCAAACACTGGAAAATAGCCGAATGCTCAGAATCTACAGGATAGATGTTTACCCCTTTTGCTTTGGCTCTTTGCGTTACCAATTCGCCGGCAACCACTAAAGTTTCCTTATTTGCCAAAGCAATATTCTTACCTGCATCAATAGCGGCTAGTGTTGGAATCAATCCAGCATAACCTACTAAAGCGGTTAATACCAAATCAACCGTTTCCATTTGCACTACTTGCGACAATGCTTCCGCTCCAGCATATACTTTTATGTGATGCGAATCGAGAGCAGTATATACTTTGTCGTACAAACTTTCCTCGCCTATAACCACCACGTTTGGTTGATGTGCTATCGCTTGCTCAATTAATAAATCTGCATTGCGATGAGCTGTCAAAACCTCTACTTCAAAACGGTCTTTTTGCTCCAGAACAACTTCTAAAGCTTGAGTCCCTATAGAACCCGTTGACCCCAATATGGCTAGGCGTTTTTTTGTCATAAGCGCAAAGATAATTATTTAGTTGGTGCTTATTGTTTGTTTGTGTTAAAAAGCGGTGTGCTTTCAGGCATGAGCATTAAGCTAATTGCAGACTACAGTTCACAAGCAAGCATCAACGATAACAAACAACTACCTTAGTGGCATGAATGAAAAAATATTCTTTGCACATGCCAATGGATTTCCATCGGAGGTTTATGGTGATTTATTTAAGCAATTAAGCAGTCTTGATATTGACTATATACCTATGCTTGCACATGGGGAATATCCGATTAAGAATTCGTGGAGAGCTATTGTTCCAGAAATCATAGACTATTTTGAAACCAATTATAGTGAACCCGTATGGGCAATTGGACATTCTTTTGGTGCGGTGAGTTTAGCTTTTGCTGTAGAGCAAAGACCCGATTTATTCAAAGGACTTATCATGATGGACCCTCCTGTTCTATCGAGGGGGATTAGATGGATATTGGCCATCACCCAATGTTTGGGGATATCTCAATACATTATGCCTTTGGCTAAAAAGTCTGCCAAGCGTTCAGATCAATTTCCATCTAGGGAATTTGTAGCTGGAAAACTTAGAACTAAGTTTTTATTTAAAAACTTCGGGCAAGCATCCTTCGATAATTACATTAAATATGGATTTAAAGATGCTGATGAGGGAATTACACTTCGATTTAAAAAAGAAATTGAAACGAAAATATTTGCACTCACGCCACCTTTTTACAAGCCAGTAAAATTGACTATTCCCAGCTTCTACCTTTATGCTAGTAGAGGTGATATTGCAAAGACCAGAAATATAGATTCCATAAAGCATTTATTCCCTAATACAGAATTCATTCCATTTGATGGAGGACACTTATTCCCCTTAGAGCAAACTGAAAAATGCGGCAAGGAAATTGTTTCAATTATTAAGACACCCCCTACCCCCCTCAAGGGGGGAATTCAATTTAAATAATAAAGCACAATGAAAAAACTTCTGTTCACTATAGGCATTCTACTCTCAATGGTAGCTAAATCTCAACCTTACAACTCCTATTTCACAGGGGATGTTACTGATGAAGAAACCAATCCAGATTACGGTGTTTGTTTGATGGGTGGCTCAACAGAAGATGATCGAGCGATGATTTGGTTTCTGGAAAAAGCCAATGGAGGAGATATTCTTGTCATTCGTGCGAGTGGCTCTGATGGTTATAACGATTATTTCTACACCGATTTAGGAGTTGAAGTGAACTCCGTTGAAACCATCGTTTTCAATAGTGCAAGTGCTGCCTCCGATTCATATGTATTACAGCAAATAGCCAATGCCGAAGCTATTTGGATGGCGGGTGGAGATCAATCGGATTATATCAATTATTGGAAGGATACTGAGGTTGAAAACCTACTCAACCACCATATCAATGTGAAGCAAGCCGTTATTGGTGGAACAAGTGCCGGAATGGCAGTTTTGGGTACTTCTTATTTCTCAGCTTTAAATGGAGGACTCTATAGCTCAGAAGCATTAGAAGATCCGTACAACACCTATATGACTTTTGGTCATAACGACTTTTTAGAAGTTCCCTTATTAGAAAATACAATTACCGATACACACTTTAGCGAAAGAGATCGTGAAGGGCGCTTATTGACTTTTATGGCACGTATGAACAACGAACTGGGTGAGCGCTCTTTTGGTATTGCTTGTGATGAATACACTGCTGTTTGTATCGACTCTTCTGGATTAGGTGCAGTTTATGGCGAGTGGCCCGAATACGATGATTTCGCCTTTTTTGTACAGATGAATTGTGAAGAAGGAAATGTACCTGAAAACATGCAAGCTGGAACTCCTTTTACATGGAATTTTAATGGGCAAGCCGCTAAAGTGTATAAAGTTGGAGGAACCACTACAGGCGAAAACTACTTAGACCTTAACGACTGGCAAACGGTAAATGGTGGCGAATGGTTGCACTGGTCTGCAATAGATGGAACTTTCAATTCTGAAACTGGGAGTACTGCCGATTGTAATGACGTAAGCATTGAAACTATTGTTCTTGTAAACCCAAATAGGGCTTTGCTTAAGTCGATAGATTTTTTAGGCAGAACTATTTCTGAAAATTACACAGGTCTTGTTATCGATATTTTTGATGATGGTTCGGTGAACAAGAGAGTTCAAGCAAGAGAAACTAAATAGTACTATTGTACGGAGATAACAGAGGAACTCAACACCCCTATGGTCCCCTCAAGGGGACAATTAAAACAAAAAAGCCTACCGGATATCCGGTAGGCTTTTTTTTATTCTATAAAGGAATTCTTACTCTCCTTTCACTAAGTCCATTTCGTTTACTAAGTGAGTTGCGCCAGCGTATTTATCGACGATAAATAACACATAACGGATGTCACAAGAAATAGTTCTTTGTAATTCTGGTTCGAAAGCGATATCACCACTCATTGCTTCCCAGTTACCATCGAATGCAGTACCGATAAGGTGACCTTTAGCATTGATTACCGGAGAACCTGAGTTACCACCTGTAATGTCTGTATTGTGAATGAAGTTAACAATCAACTTACCGTCTTTATCAGCATACTGACCGTAATCTTTAGCTTCGTATAAGTCGATAAATTTTTGTGGTAAATCAAATTCGTGATCTCCAGGAACAAACTTCTCGATAACACCTTCTAAAGTCGTAACGTAATCGTACTGAACAGCATCAGCAGGAACGTAATCACCAACAGTACCATAAGTTGTTCTCATAGTAGAGTTCGCATTCGGGTAGTATTTCTTTTCAGGATCCATCTTGCGAAGACCATCAACGAATAAACGATTCCCTTTTGTCAGTTTAGCTTCAGCCTCAGCGTTAGCAGAACCCATTCCGAAGTAAGACTGGATTACAGATCCAGAAGCAATAACCGCTAAATCTTTTTCTAATTTCTTAGCATTCGGAGCGGCTATAAAAGCAGCAAAGCGAGTTTCATCAGTAAAGTATGATTTAGCATACATCTTTGTTGCATACCTAGTAAAATCACCTTTGTATTTTTTGTTTACGTGAGCAAAGAAACTTGGGTGTTGTGCAGCATCTACATCTGCTTGGTATTTAGCAAACAATCTTGCAAATTGCTCTTCATCTAATGCAGCATCGTAGTTTTTAAAGTGCTCTGCAGCAAATCCTTCAAGCTTAGCGATAATACCTGCTTTCTCTTCAGCATCTTCAGTTTCTATTAGCTGATCAATCATACGCTTCGCACGGAAAGCAAATAAAACTACATCTGTACCACGAATACCAATTTCAGAAAGGAAGTTAGCTCCTTTTTCAGTGGCGTCAGTTGCTTCATAAGCCTCAGCAATTAAAGTAAGCGCTTCGCCATACTTCGCTTTATTTTCTTCTGAAGAATTAGCAAAGGCTGTATAATCAGCTTCAATAGCTTGTTTCTTTCCGTATACATTTAAGCGCTTCAATCCTTTAGACTGACCGATAAAGTACTTCCAGTAGTTAGCTGTTTGTGCATATTTAGCAGCATACTGAATACGAACTTCAGAGTTTGCATCCATATGCTTCTTCATAATGTTCAATTTCAAGTCGCGGATATCAACGATAGTTGGCGCTTTGATGTCTAACATTTGCTTCACTCCCCAAGAAGTTAAGAAACGGTCAGTAGAACCTGGGTAACCCCAAACCATAGTATAATCATCATTTTCTACCCCTTCTAAAGAAACTGGTAAGTGGTGGTAGAAAGCGTCATTCTTTTCACGAAGTTCTTTCGTTAATGGAACATTTTCTTCAGCATATCCTGAAGGAGTACCGTTTGGAGCACAGTAAACACGGAACATAGAGAAATCACCTGTGTGACGTGGCCACATCCAGTTATCAGTATCTCCACCGTATTTCCCTACTGATGAAGGAGGCGCACCTACTAAACGAACATCACTAAAACGCTCGTAAACGAACATATAATACTCGTTTCCTTCGAAGAAAGACTTCACCTTAGCGATATAGTCGTTACCTTCAGTAACCTCAGCTTTAATAGCTTTAATTTCAGCGTCGATAGCTTGAGCTCTTTCAGCCTCAGTCATCTCAGCATTAACAACAGCCAATACACGCGCAGTCATATCTTCCATACGGAGTAAGAAATCGACGTGTAAATCTGGATTCGCTAATTCTTCCGAACGATCCATCGCCCAGAAACCATCTGTTAAATAATCGTTTTCTACTGTTGAGTGGTCTTGAATAGCACCATAACCACAGTGGTGGTTCGTTAAAACAAGTCCTTCACCAGAAATCACCTCTCCAGTACAGAAACCACCGAAACTTACGATTGCATCTTTTAAACTAGAATGGTTAATGCTGTATAATTCTTCAGCCGTTAATTGCAAACCTGCTGCTTGCATATCTACTTCGTTCAATCTCTTAACGAACATTGGTAACCACATTCCTTCGTCTGCTTTCACTAGTGATGGAGCAGCAAAAAGAATCGCCATAGTCAAGACTAAAATTCTCTTAAACATCTGATTGTTTTTTTCTGTTAGTAATAAGTGCAACAAAGAAAAGAAATATTCGCGTTTGTGAGGTATGTTGTGGCTAGTATCTAGTAGATGGGATTGTTAAAAATTGTCAAAAAGGTTGTAAATCGTGAGTAGATAATGGAAGATTTTCAATTATGCTTTGCAGCATACCACTAATAACACCTTTTTATATTCTTTAATAACTAAATCAGCATCGTTCATCAGCTTTAAATGCACCGCGCATATGTAATATCCATTGAGATTCATTTAGTGGTGAAACGCCTTTATAAGACCTGATTTTATCTGGAGTAGAAGTGGTTTTTTCGTAACCATCTAAATTCAGCTTTAGACGTCCTTTCCCAGAGGTTGTAGCATTAAATTTTATTGGATAATTCATGGCATTAGCTACAGATACTCTTCCACATATAATGAAAGAATCCTTACCGAAAACAGGAGAATCTATTTGGGCATTCATTTGGTTTAAATCACTAGAAATAGCCCCTAACAAATCCTGATTTGCTTTGATTTCAAAAGCATACATGGGTTCTAATAAGTCTGTTCCGGCATTTTCTAAGCCTCTTAAAATCCCCATTGGAGTAGCCAGTAAAAAATCTCCTGGATTTGAATGAACTGTATGTTCTGTACCTTCTATAAGTGTGATGGATAAATCGGTAACTTCATAACCATGAATCCCTTGTTTTAGCGACCAAGGAATGGCTCGCTTAACCTCATTAATATACTTATTGCTAATGTCGCTTGTTCTTACCTTCGAAGTAAATGAAACACCGCTTCCTAGTGATGCAGGCTCAATCAAGAATGTCATAATTGCCCAACATGGTTTAGGCATCCAATAACGCACATAGCCTTCGGCTGAATGAGAGGGTGTTTCTTTATAAATTATTTTGGGCTGTTTAAATTCTGTTTCTATCGTCCATCTATCTAGTAAATTCTCTTTCAGAACCTCCGTTTGAATAGGCCCTAAAATTTTTAGGTGAAATTCCTTTTCGTCCTTAAACCATTGAAAATCTAATTTTGGATCTTCAATATTGAGAATCTCTAAAGCGTCACCCAATTTTTGATAGTCTTTTTCATCCTTTGCTATTACCTGTACATCAAGTACAGCATTACTAATTTTTGAATATTTATCACTCAGGTTTTCAGAACCTAAAACATCTCCAGAAAGTATAAGTTCGGAAGTGGTAATCACTGCTATCTCTCCTGGATGAAGTTCTGAACATTGGACTAAATTCCCCAGTTTGGGTTTAAGTATCTGATTAATTTTAATGTCTTTATCTAGCTGCTGAGAGTGAATGAGGTCTTTGCTTTTTAGTATGCCTCCATAGGATTTAATATAGGCTAAGCGTCCTTTTTTTTCATGGAATATTACTTTAAAAACTTTTGCTGCGGCAGTAGAGTCATCGTTTTTTGGAGGAGGTATTAAGCTAGAAATACAATTTAACAATTCTGTAATACCCAAGCCTAATTTGGCACTACCAAAGAGCGAAGCATAAAGTGCTCCTGATTTTATATGTTGCATCCCTTTTTCTACAATCTGTTCCAAATCAGAGGTATCACCTTCAAGATATTGTTCGAGAAACGACTCATCACAATCTGCTAGATTCTCCATTGACTGATCAATGATCGTGGAGTCAATATGATTTGTACAATTTGGAAACGATACTAATTTAGGCTTGTCTGGATTAGATAAATCCGGATAATCTAAAGCGAAAAGCTTAGCACCTAAATCCTTTTGAAAATCTAAAAAAACCTGTTCTACATCTACTCCAGCCCTATCAATTTTATTAAAAAAAATGATCACAGGTAGTTTTCGTTCCACCAAGCTTTCCCAAAGATTAATGGTATGTGCTTGAACACCTTCCATTGCAGAAACCACCAATATTACAGCATCTAATATCGATAGGGATCGATCAACTTCAGCGGCAAAATCAATATGGCCTGGAGTATCTACCAACAGGAATAAACGAGTATTCCATGAGAAATTTACGAAGGCGGATTTTATGGAAATCCCTCTTCTTTTTTCCATAGCTAAATCATCCGTAATAGCCGACCCTTTATCTACACTACCCAAAGATGTAGTCGCTCCAGAATGATGCAGAAGACTCTCGGTAATGGAGGTTTTTCCGGCATCTACATGGGCTAAAATCCCAATCGTTAAAACTGTTTTATCTGACATACTTTGACCGTGAAGACATTAAGGGATAGTGTTGCTTCCAAAATCTATTAGAAATGAGTCTTAAGCTTTCCGGACATTTCGATAAATGAAGATTCTAATCTAAATCCTCTGGATTTATCCTCATAAACTTGAGGGAATCTCTTGGTAAAAGGTTTTACCGAAAAAGCATCGATTAATGGTTGGTAATTTACTCTCTTTGGGAGTTTATTATCTTCATCACTAAATAAATCTATATTATTATTTAGAAAATGATTAATTGAAGTGTAATCTGCTTTATGTTGATCATTAATAAATAATGAGTATTTAAATCTTGACATAAATAACGGTGTTTATATTCGGTTTGTTTTTAATATAATTTAGTAATTCTGGGAAACTGTCTAGTTGACTTATCTAGAGTTTTTATACAACTGAGATAAAATAACTTTTTAATAAATGTCTTGGTTTGATTTATTTCCACTACATATTTAAATGCAGAGTATATTCATCACATCTCATCCCCCATATCGTAAGACCAATCTTGGTCCTCCCACACATCGTCTTTGAAATCTTCCAACTCTCTACGGTCTCTTTTTGTAGGTCTTCCCAAACCAATTTCACGGTCTTCACCTGACAAACGTCGCCCGTGGAAAGCTCTGAATTTTTCTCTTTCTTCTAATGAAGTTAGATCTTCGTAGCAATCTTTGGCTATAGAAAAGCCAACACGTGATTTGAGCAGTTCTAAAATTTTGAACTCTAATTTCAATCCTTTTTTATCGACCGAAATCAAATTATCAACCATAACCGTTCTGGCAGGTTTACATTTAGAGCCATTTACTCTAATCTTACCCGACTTACAGGCTTGAGTGGCAATACTTCTAGATTTAAAGATGCGTACCGACCAAAGCCATTTATCAATTCTTACTTTCTCCATCTTTAAAATAGCTATTCAGTTTTTGAGCTTTACTCTTGCCCAATACTTCTGTTAATTCTGTAATCGAAGCTTCTTTAATTCTTTTTATAGACTTGAATTTCTTCAATAAATCAGCTTTCGATTTGGGACCTATTCCAGGTATATCGTCTAATTCGGAATGCAATCCCGATTTAGATCTTAAATTTCGATGATGTGCTAAACTAAAACGGTGTGCCTCATTTCGCAAATGCTGAATCAACTTTAAAGACTCTGAGCGTTTGTCAATATAAAGTGGAACCGAATCGCCAGGGAAATAGATTTCTTCTAAACGTTTGGCAATTCCCACAATGGCAATCTTACCACGAAGCTCTAATTTGTCTAAAGCTTTTAAGGAGGAACTCAACTGTCCTTTTCCTCCATCGATGATGATGAGTTGTGGGAAAGGTTCATTCTCCTCTTTCAATCGTTTATAGCGGCGATAGACCACCTCTTCCATTGATGCAAAATCGTCGGGACCTTCTACGGTTTTGATGTTAAAATGGCGGTAATCTTTTTTGCTGGGCTTGGCATTTTTAAAAACCACGCAAGCCGAAGCTGGACTTGTTCCTTGAATATTAGAATTATCGAAACACTCAATTTGTATCGGTAATTCCGACAAACGTAAATCTTTTTGTACTTGCTCTAAAATTCGTTTGCTATGACGTTCTGGATCAACAATCTGAATTTTCTTCAGCTTTTCCTGACGCATATATTGTGCATTTCGGAGTGATAAATCGATGAGTGCTTTTTTATCTCCTCGCTGAGGCATATGAACTTTAACTTCTTCCCAAGGGCTCGTGATTTCCTTATTAAGAATAATCTCGTTGGTATTGGAATGGAATTTCTCTCTGATTTCCAAAACCGCCATGCATAACAAATCTTCATCGGCCTCGTCTAGTTTTTTCTTTATTTCGAGATTATGCGATTGGATAATCGCTCCATTTACAATCTTGAAATAATTTACATAAGCCGAATCGGTATCCGAGAGAATGGTGAAAACATCGACATTGTGAATGGTAGGACTTACCACTGTAGATTTTGATTGGTAGTTTTCCAGCGCGTCTAATTTCTCTTTTATTTCTTGCGCTTTTTCAAATTCTAAATTGGCTGAAAATTCTTGCATCTGTTCTTTTAAAGGTTGAATAATACTACGCGTATTCCCCTTTAAAATGTTGCGTATTTCTGAAATAGATCGATTATAATCCTCTTCATTTTGGTGCGCTTCGCAAGGCCCTAAACATTTCTTGATGTGATAATCTAAGCAAACCTTAAACTTACCTTTCTCTATATTCTCTTCACTTAAATTAAATGTACAGGATCGCAACTGATACAATTGCTTTATCAGCTCTAACAAGACTTTCATAGCACGTGCCGAAGAGTAAGGCCCAAAATATTCTGAACCATCTTTTACTACATTACGAATAGAAAACACTCTCGGAAAACGCTCTTTTTTAATACATATCCAAGGATAGGTTTTATCGTCTTTCAACATTACATTATAGCGTGGCTGAAGTTTCTTTATCAGATTATTCTCTAATAAAAGTGCATCCACCTCACTCTCTACGACAATGTATTCTATGCGCTCGATCTTTGTAACCAAAACCCGCGTTTTACCGTAATCAGAATGTTCTTTATGGAAGTAAGAAGAAACCCGCTTCTTTAAATTCTTAGCTTTCCCTACATAAAGTATCGTATCGTCCTTATCAAAATACTGATAAACACCGGCAATAGTAGGGAGTGTCTTTAAAAATTGAGCAATATGTTCTTTTACTTTGGGCATTGCTCAAATGTAAGTATTCGATTTGGAAATTGTGAGACGTAAAACGTAAAAGGTAAGTCAGTAGGCGTAAATGGTAAGTAGTGAATGGTCTTCTTTCATTTATCAATTTCACAAACTGTATTATTTGGTACTTTTGTTAATGAAGAACTAGAAACCACGATATGAAAAACGTAAAAGTATACGGTGCCGATTGGTGTTCAGACTGTCTTACAGCAAAAAACTTCTTGAACTCAAAGAGTATTGATTTTGAATACATCGATATTACGGATAATGAATCAGCTATAGCATTTATCGAAAAGGTAAATGATGGTAAACGAATTATCCCCACTTTATTAATCGATGGTAAAACTCATACCAATCCGGGAATTCCGGGCTTGATAAAGTTATTTAAATAAAACTGACCTTAAACTCACTCATAATCAATGATTTAAATATTTATTTGAAAAATACCGCGTTTTGTGTTAACCTTTTACAATCAGTGTACACTATATAGAGAAGAGGTAATGCGCGATTACCTCATTTTTTAAACTCTATTTTTTTATGAAAAAGTTGTTTTTACTTTCAACTGCCCTCACTGGATTATTATTTTTAGGCTCCTGCACAAAAGATCAGCCGATTGAAGATGGTAGTATTGTATTTTGGACTGATCAAGATACAGGCTGTGGTCCGATTTCTATATCTATGGGCAGTTCAGTAGTTGGAACATTGAGTAATTTCTCAACAACGGGTGCAGCACCAGATTGTGGGGAAATTGGTTATGTAACTCTCGACTTGGCTCCAGGGTCATACAGCTACAATGCAGGAGATCAATGTGGGACGTGGTCAGGAATGATTACAATTCAAGAAGGTCAGTGTCTAACTTACCTTTTAGATCAATAAAAAAAGAGGCTAAAGCCTCTTTTTTTATGTCCAAAACTCACGTTTCTTATTGCGTTCTTTTTTCTGTTTCAAATATTCCTCTGTTGGCACTTTTATAAAAGAAGGGTGCTGCTCAATAGCGTATTCCAATTGCTCAACAATTTTATCAACCGAATCGTTTTCGTAATCGATTTCCAAAGGTGCTTTAATCACCATTGATTGAAGAATACCCTTTTTCTTAATCAGTAATCCTCGTTTATCAAAAGACCTACGAAAGCCATCAATAACTACAGGCACAACAATAGGTTTAAATTTCTTAATAATATGCGCGGTTCCTTTTCGAATAGGATTAAAGGCCTTGGTCGTTCCCTGAGGAAAAGTAATCACCCAACCGTCATCTAAAGCTGTACCTATATTGGTAATATCCTTAAAATCCACTTGCTTATTAACCGACTCGCCAGCTGATCGCCAAGTACGTGTAATAGATACAGCACCAATATAAGCCATTACCTTTGGCAAAAACCCCGACTTCATAGTTTCGGTAGCTGCCACATAATACAAGTTTGTTTTCGGATTCCACAGATACCCTACATTCTTAATGCTGTCTATTCTCCCTTTAAGAGAAGCATTAAATACGTGGTGCATGGCAGTCACATCAGCAAAATAAGTTTGATGATTGGAAACAAAAAGAATATTCCTTTCAGGAAGTTCGCGAATGATTTCAGAACCTTCAATATTCATACTGTTAAATCCTTGGTAGCGTCTATGTGACAACCCTCCCAACAAGCGAATTAACCAGCGTTTTAAAAATATATAATGCCCAAAAGGGTCTTTTTTAAACAATCCCATAGATGAGTTAATGGTAAGCCGACAAAGCTAAACAATTTCTTGAGTAGTGCTAAATATAGGAGACAGGAGTCAGGAGATAGAATTCAGAAGTTAGAGTAGTTAAGAATCCTGTCAGGAATTGAAATTCATAATTTGATAACAAAATCGGTTTACGCCTTACTGCTTACGTTTTTACAAATAGCCTTTTTTTACAAGACTCTCAGCAATCTGTATAGCATTTGTTGCAGCGCCTTTTCGTAAATTATCAGACACTACCCACATATTTAAAGTGTTTCGGAAGGACTCATCTCTTCTCAATCTACCTACAAAAACATCATCTTTTCCTTCTGCATATTTTGGCATCGGATAAGTATTGGTGTCGGTATTGTCCTGTAAAATCAAGCCTTCTGTTTCATGAATTGTTTTGCGAACCGTAGCTAAGTCAAAATCATTTTTGAAGGTTACGTTAATGCTTTCAGAATGCCCGCCCATTACAGGAACACGCACAGCTGTTGCCGTAAGACCAATGTTTTTATCGCCAATAATTTTACGCGTTTCGTGTACCAATTTCATTTCTTCTTTGGTATACCCAGTAGACGTAAAATCGTCGCAATGCGGTAAACAGTTTCTATGAATCGGATAAGGATAAGCCATACTTCCTTTATCACCAGCCTCTTCATTTTCGAGCTGCTGCATTGCTTGAACTCCCGTTCCGGTTATGGACTGATACGTTGAAACGATGATGCGTTCCAAGCCATACAAATTGTGTAATGGAGCTAAAGCCAAAACCATTTGGATAGTAGAGCAATTCGGGTTGGCAATAATTTTATCAGTTGCAGTTAATGTGTCAGCATTAATTTCTGGAACAATCAACTTGTTATCGGGCTTCATTCTCCAAGCCGATGAATTGTCGATTACAGTAGTTCCTATCGCAGCAAATTTAGGCGCCCACTCCAATGAACAAGCTCCTCCGGCAGAAAACAAAGCTAAATCTGGCTTTTGCGAAATTGCTTCTTCCAAACTTTGAACTCTATAACTTTGCCCTTGCCAAGACATCTCCTTACCCACAGATTTCTCTGAGGCTACAGGTATCAATTCGGTTATTGGGAATTGGCGTTCTGCCAAAACCTTCAACATTATATTCCCCACCATACCAGTGGCGCCAATAACTGCTACTTTCATAATTGCCAATTAAGCCTCAAAGATAAGATATATCTAATGTCTATTTTTTGTACCTTAATAGAAATAATAAAATGATTGAATGATGAAATATATTTACCTCGCTCTTTTAAGCGCAAGCACTGCTGTAGCACAAATTTCAGACAATTTTTCAGATGGAAACTTTACCGAAAACCCTCTTTGGTCAGGAATACAATCACATTTTGAAGTTGATACTTTCTATCGGCTTCACCTAAATGCCCCAAGCGAAAATTCATCTTCCTATTTGAGCTTAAAAAGTCAGATAATGGAAAATGCAGTTTGGGAAATGAGTCTAAAAATGGACTTCAATCCTTCCTCTTCTAACTTTGTCGATTGGTATATTATGGCAAATGATTCTTTGCTCGAAAACTCCTCTGAAGCCTATTTTGTTCGCATAGGAAATACTGAAGATGAAGTGTCTTTATATCGTCAAGAAAATGGTGAAATCACTAAAATTATTGATGGATTAGATGATCGGGTAGACATTAATCCAGTAGAAATAAAATTAAAAGTAGAACGCACTTTGGGTGGTAGCTTCTCTTTATGGATCGACCTATTAAACGGAAACGGTTGGACTCTGGAAGGCACAATTCAAGATGATCAACTAAGCACTGCGATATATTCTGGAGTTTACTGTAAATATACTTCCACACGCAGCGACAAGTTCTATTTTGATGATTTTTTAATAACTGGAGAGACACTCATCGATAGTCTCGCACCAGTACTACACACAGCGGCAGTTCATGGAATTGACAAAATTACTCTACTCTTTGACGACTCTGATTTTGGTGACTTGAACCCATCACAATTTGAAATTCTTCCACAAAACTTACTCCCAAGTCATCTTACGCAAAATGAAAATGAAATGCAGCTCACTTTCCAAAACCCTCTTCCAATTAATCAAGATTTTCAACTACGAATCAACTCTATTTGTGACACCACTGGAAACCTGATGAATGACACTCTTATCAATTTTTATATTCAAAAACACAATCAGTTTGATGTGGTAATTAATGAAATTATGATTGATCCTGAACCTTCTGTTCAATTGCCTAATTCGGAATATATAGAGTTGTACAATCGTGCAGATTATCCGATAAACATTGCGGCTTGGAAACTATTTATTGACGGTTCTGAATCTCTTTTAGATTCTATTGTGATTCCTGTAAACTCGTACTTAATCTTGATTAATGAGGATGATTCTTTAGCATTTGAAGGGTCTAATTCCCTAACACTATCCCTAGCCAGTTTGAATAATACGGAAGGTTATATTGGCTTATTCGACACAGATGACAAACTCGTTCATGAAGTTCAATACGATAAACAATGGCATCGAAATCCGAATAAAGAGAATGGGGGTTGGAGTTTAGAAATGATGGATGCTAATAATTTTTGTTCGGGAAAAAGCAACTGGAAATCATGTGAGAATAATTTGGGGGGAAGTCCTGGGTTTGTGAATAGTATTCAGCAAGAAAACCCAGATACAATAGCGTCTTTAATAGATGAGATTCTTCTTATTGAAGATGATGAAATACAAATTATCTGGTCTGAAAACCTCTACGATTCTACGCTATATTTTTTCACTTCTTATGTGTTTTCAAATGAGCTAAACCCAAGATCTATCAATCACTTTATGAATGAAACACATATTCGTTTTTTCGAAGATTTGGAGGAGGGCTTAGTCTATGAAATACGAATTGACAGCATAGTTGATTGCCAAGGAAACCTTTCAAGTATTTATTCAGAATTTATACAAGGACTATGGCCTGAGGAGGGAATGATTTACATCAACGAAATTCTCTTTAACCCGAAAACGGATGGTTATGATTATGTGGAGCTGTACAATGCATCCGCGGAATATATTGATCTTTCTAAACTCCTAATTGGCAATTATGACTCCCTAATCAATGATATCATTAATACAGAATTCATAAGTGACAATTCGGTTAATTTCCCACCACATTCTTATATCGCTCTTTGTGTAGATACTGCATGGCTTAAAGCCAATTACTATTCTGATGAAGGATTGTTTTTTCGTGAAGTGGATCAGTTGCCAAGTTTTCCGAATGACAATGGTAGTGTTGCAATTAGCAGTATAGCCTACGAAATTATTGATGTAGTTTATTATGATGAAAATTCTCATTTTCCTTTATTAGAGGATGATGATGGTGTGGCCTTGGAGCGTTTGTATTTTGATTCTGATGAGTGGTTTTCGGCTGCTTCTACAGAGAATTATGGAACTCCGGCAAGGCAAAATTCTCAGTTTGTTTATGCGCATCAATCCAACGCAAAGATTGAAGTTATTCCAGAGGTTTTTAGTCCAAATAATGATGGTGAAAAGGATTTCACGTATATAGATTTACAAATAGACAAACCTGCGAAAACGAGTATTTCAATTTACGACAAAAGGGGCTTTATCATTAAAGAAATATGTCAGGCAGAATTGGTAAATCAGAAGGCAGAATGGATTTGGAATGGCTTAGATCAAAACAAGCGAAAACTACCGATTGGTATTTATATGGTTGTAGTAGAGTTTATTGATAAGGATGGTAGACAGAAGGTAATTAAACATCCTGTTGTTATTTCTGCTGGCTAAGTGTACACACCCCTCTCTTGATAGAGGGGGTAAATTAGGAATGCTGTGCGTTGCTGAGTGCTACCAAATTCTCAATGGGGACTAATCGCAAAAAACTTTAACTATAGAATACTCATCTCATTTACTACAAAGCAATAACCCTAAAATAGTCACCTATCAAAAGTCCCCTCTAAGAAGAGGGGATTTAGGTTTGTGTATTTATTTTATTACTTCTAATCGTTTTGTTATACTCTTGGAATCTGTTTCTAGTTTATAGAAATAAGTCCCTGGAGCCATCTGATCCACATTCATTTGTATTGAATGATAACCTTCAGCTAATTTACCTCTTTTCAGCACTTTAATTTCATCACCTAGCAGATTGTATAAGCTCAAATTAATAGCTTGTTCTTTCTGTAGATAAAGGCCAATTTCAGTTGAGTGGTTTGTAGGGTTAGGAATAGAATTAAATAAGGCTATGTCATTAAGATTAATCGAGTATGTAATTTCAGATGCAATTACTAGTTGGTCTTGTTCATAACCGTCGTTATTATCTACAAGTTGATAGTCTAATTGATGTGTTTTATTATGTAGAATAGAATTCACAACTAAGGTCCATCCTTCAGAATCGTACAATCCATCCTTTTCAGGAGTAGATTTATCATCTCCCCAGAGCGTAATAACAGTATTTGGCAACGTAATTTTAGCTGCACCTATTAAGTCACCTTGGGCGTCGTATGCATACACTTCATCATTCTGGTATACATCTATACCCCAAGAAACCTCAGGAATCACGAGATGCATATTAGACCCCGTGTTTTTATTAAATTCTATAGGGTCTACCCTGTTATCAATAACTGTAGAATTTTGCACTCTATAGTCTACATCATTAGCATTATACAACAATTCTTGATCGCTATACATTTTCACTTGATATCCTTGTCCTGCAGTCATGTCACCAATTCCATTAAAATCCCAATTTGGTAAATAGGCCAATCCTAGACCATTTTTAACGATAACAACTTCCTCGGTAAATTCGGCAAATACTGCTTCTGTGGAAGCATCAACAGAGCGGAGATAACTTATCATGTTCCAGCCTTCTACAAGCTCGATTGGAGAGTTTTCTGGCAATAACATATCTCCTGTCATTTCAATTGTAACATCATTTGCAACTTTAAACTGGTATCCTTGAGTGTTATCCCAGTCACCAATTCCGTTAAAGCCCCAATCAGGTAAATAAGCCAATCCAATATTATTTTTCATGATAATCAAATCACCAACAATAGGAGCGGTAATAACAGCAACATCCATATTTTCAGTTTGCACATAAGAAGAAGTCATATTCCATCCTGCAGAAAGCTCGAGCAATTGAACTCCACCATTCTCATAGGTACATGAACCATTATTCACATTAGCTACTGGATTGAAATTAAGAGCATTTACATCTGTACAACCCATAATTGGTTCACAAATTTCGTTCACTCCAAAATTTTCTTTCATCCCTGAAGTTCCCGAGATTTGTTTCTTTCCTTCGATAATAATAGACCAATTGAAAGCCTCAGACCCAGCATATTCTGGAACAGTAAACAGGTAACATCCGTTTGGTAGGCAATAGTAGTCGGTTTGCTCAAAACCTTCTTCTAATGTTCCTACTTCAATAAATGAAGCATCAAAAGAAGCTAGTTCATAATTGAGGGATTCCCAACCATTTCCATTTGTACTCATCAGATTAACTTCTACTAACATCTCATAGAACTCACATGTCATGTATTCACATGAGCCATCATCATCTGTTGCAGCTGAATTGTAATTTATTGCTTCGACATCCATACATCCTAAAACAACTTCGTATTCACAAGAGCCATCATCAGTGTTAGCATCAGGGCTAAAATTCATTGCCAATTCGTCTGTACAGCCAAAAATTATAATTTCTGCTCCATCACAACCTAAGAACGTTCCAGAAAATAAATGTTCAAAATACGAACCTGAAAATACCTGAGCACCACACACATAGAAATGAAATTCTCCATCTCCTGCTCCACTTGTAAGTCCATCACCATAAGTATCATATAGATTAAACGTTATACTCACGTCATCTGGCACACACAGTGAGTCTTCATATAGAGTGTTTTGCTCCACAAATCCATTCATTACGATAAGGGTATCACTATTAGCGGTAATTAAATCCCAAGAAGTTTCATACGGATAGGGGTCAGTTTGTAACTCCATCAACACCATATTATATCCTTCATCACAGATTACTGGAAGTACACAGGAACCATCATCTGTACCTGCTAGATCATTATAGTTTAAAGCATCTGGGTTTGTACAACCAAATACGGTAACACAAGTTGAGTTTACGCCATAATAAGCTTGATAAGGTGCATCGCCATTAAGTACAGTATCTCCATCAGAATTTAATAAATCCCAAGTGATTTCTTCTTGCCAGGTTCCTCCATCAACAGTAATAAGGTAACAGCCATCATTTAAACAGAATGAACTAAGACTCTCTGATCCTGTTTCCATAGTTGTTTCATAATAGCCTCCTAAAGAAATATCATTTACGCTGAAATCATTCCCATTCCAACCATCACCGTACGAGTCATGTAAGTATAAGACATACAAAGAACTTGTTTCGTCACATTCAATAGGATACAGGCAAGAACCATCATCATCGGTAACTAATTCATTGTAATTTAAAGCCAAAGAATCTAAACACCCATATACAGGATATGTACAAGAATCATCTTCATACTCAGCATCAGGATTGTAATTTAATGCTAAGGTATCTAAACATCCAAAAATCGTTTCACAGCCCTCCAAAAAACTAAAGGGTTGCAAATCGGGACATTCTCCAGCTAAAAACACATCGGGATAGCCTGCAGAACTTATTTCCCAAGAGACTTCATACGGCCAACCACCCTCAGCAGGAACACTAACCACATAACAACCAGGCGCTAAACAGAACAATTGTGTTTCTGAAGAACCTGATTCTAGTGTCCCTGTAGCCGTTGTATCGCCCCATTCGTTTACGATATAATAGTTATTCCCATTCCAACCGTCTCCATACGAATCGAGTAAATCAATTTGAGCAACCCACTCTACTCCTTCAGCACAATATTCACAAGAGCCATCTTCCGTGTTGGCTTCTTCATCAAAATTTAAAGCAAATGGGTCCGTACAGCCAAGATCAGGGAGTTCACAGGTGCCATCATCATATGTCGCGCCTGGTTCAAAATTAATTGCAAGGGAATCCATACAACCATATATAGGAATCTCTACGTTAAAATTCATGTTTGGCGTAAAATATTCAAGCTCTGAGTTATCTCCTCCTAATACGGAGTCTAACCATGTATTACCCCCTGTATAAGGAAGTGATATAACCTGGTTGTTTCCGTCAGTGTCCGTAAAATATAAGGCGGCCTCTATCACTGCATCAAAAGACCCCGTTAAACTTGTAATTCCACTAAGTCCTATACAAGAATTTCCTACAGGAAAAGAACAAGATTGAGGTTCACAAGCCCAATTCAATCCTAAAGGAAGTCCAGAAATATCATTAATTTCAAGAGAATCAACATTAACAACCGTTCCATTCAAGTTGATGGTTTCAGTTAATAAAAACTGCATCGATTGCGTGTAATACTCATTTAAAAATGCCATTGGCATGAAAACTTGACTTTCCTCGATCGCTACCTCTTCAGAAAAATTGAACCCTAAATCAGTTGCTTCTGCATTTGGCGAACAAATATCACTTATAGATGAGCCATCAAATTCTGTAGCAGCGACAACGCTGGTTTGTTCGTCATTTGTTTCTAATTCAAATAAGACATAGACAATGTTATTAGAAAAATTGATTTCGTACTGAGGTACATAATTATCCGTTTCCATGTTGGTGGAAACGGCTAAAACATATTCACCATCCGCTAAATCTGTAACATCCACCCACTGACAAGAAATCCCGGAGCCATAAGTGTCTGAACATCCTTTACTAATTCCCATAGTAGTACAACCGTAGGTGAAACTACACGGAGATGAGTTGGTAATGTATTCGGGAGTCTCACTTGATACCGCGCCCCCCAAATCCATAACACACCAACCATTTTTATGTCCAATGGTTTCACTTGGCCCCAAGCTTGGGTAATTATAAATCCTATAGCTTGCATAACCTTCGTAATGTGCGTGACCGTGGCAGTCGTCCCAATAAAAATTATCGTTTAAGCCATCTGCCCCACCCGATTCACCTATGTAAAAATCTTCATTCCCGTAATTGGAAATAGTCGTTGTAAAACGAAGTGTTTTTCGTTCTCCCGTTCCTGTAATACAACCTTCTGCTACCAAACATTCATCAGAACTCGTGAATGAATTTATTTCTAAAGAATTTAGAATCGTATTCACGGAAACTTGTAAATCTGGTCCATTAAGACAGCCACCATCTTCAAAAGTCGCTTGCGCATTGTAGTTTGACGCATTTGAGTCTGTACAACCAGGGATTAAACCTAAACAAGTAGCTTGAGCCTCAGGATACGAATTACAACCTTCGGCATTTGATAAAATATTAACCGCTATAATTGTTCCGAAGTCTAGACCCGATTGCCAATCTAATGAAGCACAACAAGCATTTAACAGCGTGTTGTTATAAATATTAATTTCATAAGCATTCATCAAATTATCTAAAGCGCCAATAGATTCTATTGATGTATCATAAATACTTAAATCACCTTGAATAATTAATAATGAAGACAGAGCTTCGATAGAACTAATATCACTTCCAGTAATACTTAAATTTCCTTGAAAGACTTCACAATCTGACAGAGCATCTAGATCTGACTGAGTAGTAATATAAGTGGTTTCTTCAATAAGTCCACATTGGGCATAAATTGTCTGTGAGGTCACAAATAATAAACCCAGTAGAAGGAGGAAATAGTTTTTCATAATCAATATTTTTTCTGACTATGAATAGTATCAAAAATTACGCCACTAGAAAAATAGTATAATTGTAAGTCATTAGAAGAATGGAAAATGAAGGCTTGAGCAAAAAAAAGGCACAAAAAAAAGGGCAAGCTACTTAAATCACAGTGCTCAACCCTCTACCCTTGCTGCGTTCCCGCCCTGGGGGAATTCGAGGGGAGCGACTTGTCTAAGACTTGCCCCGCGCAAAGATACTAATCTTTGTTTTTTGGACTACCTAAAACATAGAAATTTTATTGTGGATTATAAGCACAAAAAAATCCCTTCGTAAAACAAAGGGATTCAATCTTATAGTAAAGAGTATTCTTCTTAAAACTTCGCTAACTGATGACGAATACTTACCGATTTATCAATAATATCGCGAACAGCATCTAAAGAAACACGCTCTTGTTCCATACTATCTCTGTGACGAATAGTAACACAGTTATCATTAATCGTATCGTTATCGATGGTAATACAGAATGGTGTTCCGTTTGCATCTTGACGACGGTAACGACGACCTATAGAATCTTTCTCTTCAATTACACAGTTAAATTCTAGCTTCAATTCGTTGTATAATTTGCGTGCTACTTCCGGAAGTCCATCCTTTTTAGTTAAAGGAAGAATAGCGGCTTTTACAGGTGCCAAAATAGGAGGCAAAGCCAATACAATTCTTGTATCGTTATCGCCAATTTTTTCTTCTTTATACGCATTACACATCGTTAATAAGAACATACGATCTACCCCAATAGAAGTCTCAACTACATAAGGAGTATAGCTTTCGTTTATCTCTGGGTCGAAAAATTGAACTTTCCTTCCAGAATGCTCTTGGTGTGCTTTTAAATCGAAGTCTGTACGCGAGTGAATACCTTCTACTTCTTTAAATCCGAAAGGGAATTGGTATTCTATATCTGAGGCAGCATTGGCATAGTGCGCAAGCTTCTCATGATCGTGGAAACGATATTTTTTAGCATCAACGCCTAACGATAAGTGCCATTTATGACGTGTTTCTTTCCAGTGTTCATACCATTTCATCTCTTCGCCAGGGCGAACAAAGAATTGCATTTCCATTTGCTCAAATTCGCGCATGCGGAAGATAAACTGACGTGCAACAATTTCGTTACGGAATGCTTTACCAATTTGGGCAATTCCAAAAGGAACCTTCATACGGCCCGTTTTCTGAACATTTAGGAAGTTCACGAAAATACCTTGAGCCGTTTCTGGACGCAACCATAGGTCTGTAGAACCATCAGCAGTAGCACCCATTTTTGTTCCGAACATTAAGTTAAACTGACGAACTTCTGTCCAGTTAGCCGTACCCGAAACAGGGCATTTTATTTCCAACTCTTCAATAAGAGCTTTAACATCCTCTAAATCTTCTTTCTCTAAACTTCCGTTAAGGCGTTTAGAAATAGCTGCCATCTTTTCTTTGTACCCTAAAACTCTAGGATTCGTTTCTAAGAACTGGACTTCGTCAAAAGTCTCACCAAAACGCTTGGCTGCTTTCTTTACTTCCTTGGCAATTTTACCTTCAATCTTAGCGATAAAATCTTCTACCAAGACATCGGCACGGTAACGTTTCTTAGAATCTTTATTATCGATTAATGGATCGCTAAATGCATCTACGTGACCAGAAGCTTTCCAAGTAGTAGGATGCATGAAAATTGCAGAGTCAATCCCTACAATATTCTCGTTCATCTTCACCATAGAAGCCCACCAGTAGTCTTTGATGTTTTTCTTTAACTCCGAACCATTTGAACCGTAATCGTAAACAGCTGCTAAACCATCGTATATTTCACTCGATTGAAATACGTATCCGTACTCTTTAGAGTGCGCAATAACTTTCTTAAAAATGTCGTCTTGATTTGCCATAGCTGCAAAAGTAATAAATTGAATTAGAGTAGCTGGTATCTAGCACTTAGTATCTAAGTAATCTTTAAAAACAAAAAATCCCTTCCGAATATTCGAAAGGGATTTTTTTATGATTTCACTATTCACCAATTATGATCCGCAAGAAACACAATCATCTGGATTGTCAATTGAACAAGCCAATTGCTCTTCTGGAGTAAACTCCTGCACCTCTTGCTCTTCTGTACTTTCAGCAACTACAGGTTCCATTTGCGATTTAGATTGTTTTTGAACGGTAAATTTAATCGCATCCACAGCAGATTTTGTTCTCAAGTAATACATACCTGTTTTCAAACCTTTCTTCCAAGCGTAGAAGTGCATAGAAGTTAGCTTCCCTAAGTTCGCATTCTCTACAAACAAGTTTAAGGATTGCGATTGATCGATAAATTGACCACGTTCTCCAGCCATATCAACGATGTCACGCATACTCAATTCCCAAACCGTTTTGTAAAGGTCTTTGATGTTTTGCGGAATGAGATCGATATTTTGGATCGATCCGTTTGTGCGAAGAATTTCATTTTTCAATTCGTCGTTCCACAAACCTAACTTCACTAAATCTTTCAATAAGTGTTTATTTACAATAATAAACTCACCCGAAAGTACACGACGTGTATAGATGTTTGAGGTATACGGTTCGAAACATTCGTTGTTACCTAGAATTTGAGAAGTAGATGCGGTTGGCATTGGCGCTAATAAAAGCGAGTTACGCACACCGGACTCTTTAATTTCAGCTCTAAGCTCATCCCAATCCCAACGACCTGAAAGATCTTTAGCCTCTACACCCCACAAATCAAATTGGAACTGACCTTGAGAAATTGGAGAACCTTCATACGTTTCATAGGCCCCATCTGCTTTTGCTAAATCTTTAGATGCCTTTAAAGAGGCAAAGTAAATCGTTTCGAAAATATCTTTGTTCAATTGCTTCGCTTCAGGCGAAGTAAATGGTAAACGCAATAATATAAAGGCATCTGCCAATCCTTGAACTCCTAATCCAACAGGGCGGTGACGCATATTAGAGTTGCGTGCCTCTTGTACCGGATAGTAGTTACGATCAATAACTACGTTTAAGTTTTTGGTTGCTTTATAAGTAACCTCAAATAATTTGTCGTGGTCAAACTTCCCATTGTCAACAAACATTGGCAATGCTATAGAAGCTAAGTTACACACGGCAACTTCATCTGGAGCAGTATATTCTACAATCTCAGTACATAGGTTAGACGACTTGATCGTTCCTAAGTTCTTTTGATTTGATTTCTCGTTACACGCATCCTTATACAACATATAAGGTGTTCCTGTTTCGATTTGAGATTCAACAATTTTCTCCCAAAGTTCACGGGCTTTAATCGTCTTACGGCCTTTTCCTTCGGCTTCGTACTTTTCGTATAAGGCAACAAATTTATCTCCGTAAACATCTGCTAAACCAGGGCATTCGTTAGGACACATTAAAGTCCATTCGCCGTTAGCTTCCACACGTTTCATAAATAAATCTGGCGTCCACATGGCGTAGAATAAATCACGCGCACGCATCTCTTCTTTACCATGGTTCTTTCTTAAGTCTAAGAAATCGAATACATCGGCATGCCAAGGCTCTAAATAAATAGCGAAAGAACCTTTACGTTTTCCACCACCTTGATCTACATAACGAGCCGTGTCGTTAAATACTCGTAACATTGGTACAATCCCATTTGAAGTCCCATTTGTTCCGCGAATATAAGATCCCTTGGCACGTACATTATGAATACTCAATCCTATACCACCTGCAGATTGAGAAATTTTAGAACATTGTTTTAAAGTATCGTAAATCCCATCGATACTATCGTCTTTCATTGTCAATAAGAAACAAGAAGACATTTGAGGTTTTGGCGTACCCGCATTAAATAATGTTGGCGTAGCGTGCGTGAAGTATTTCTTCGACATCATCTCGTATGTCTCAATAGCCGCTTGAATATCGTCTTTATGAATCCCAATAGAAACACGCATCAACATATGCTGCGGACGCTCTGCAATTTGTCCATCAATACGTAGTAAGTATGAACGCTCAAGTGTTTTAAATCCGAAGTAATCGTAACTAAAATCTCTATCGTAGATAATTGTAGAGTCTAAAACCTCTTTGTTATCTTGAATGATTTGGTGTACATCATCAGCCAGCATAGGCGCTTTTTGATTGGTAACCGGATTTACATATACATATAAGTCCGTCATTGTATCCGAGAACGACTTTTTTGTTTTCTTATGTAGGTTAGAGACAGCAATACGCGCCGCTAATTGTGCGTAATCTGGATGCTTTACCGTTAATGAAGCCGCTACCTCTGCAGCAAGGTTATCCAATTCAAAAGTAGTTACACCTTCGTAGATACCTTCAATAACTTTCATCGCTACCGTAGTAGGATCAACCAAGTCATCTAAACCATAACACATCTTTTGGATGCGAGCGGTAATTTTGTCAAACTTAACAGCCTCTTTGTGACCGTCTCTTTTTAATACATACATACTATTGGGATTTATTGGGATTTAAAAGTCTGCGTCGAAAGTAAAGCCTGCATCTTCTTCTTTTCCTAAGACCCCTGCTTTTTGATATTCTGATACGCGTTTTTCGAAGAAGTTTGTTTTCCCTTGAAGAGAAATCATATCCATAAAGTCGAATGGATTTTCAACATTATAGATTTTATCACAATGTAACTCTTGCAATAAGCGATCTGTAACAAACTCTAAGTATTGCGTCATTAATTCAGAATTCATTCCGATTAAACGCACGGGTAGGGCTTCGATAATGAATTCTCTTTCGATATCTAAAGCCTCTGTAATAATTTGAGTAATTCTTTCTTTTGGTACTTTGTTTACGATGTGATCGTTGTGTAACATAACTGCAAAATCACAGTGTAAACCTTCGTCACGAGAGATTAATTCGTTAGAGAATGCCAATCCGGGTAATAAACCTCTTTTCTTCATCCAGAAGATAGAACAGAAGGAACCAGAGAAGAAAATTCCTTCAACCGCAGCAAAAGCAATTAAACGCTCAGCAAAACTTGGAGAGTCAATCCATTTGATTGCCCAGTCTGCCTTTTTCTTAATCGCATCAAAATGATCGATAGCGTGGAAAAGCTTGTCGGCTTCTACTTTATCCTTGATATATGTATCAATCAATAAAGAATATGTTTCCGAGTGGATGTTCTCCATCATAATTTGGAAACCGTAGAAGAACTTCGCCTCGGTATACTGAACTTCTGAAAGGAAGTTTTCAGCTAAATTTTCGTTTACAATACCGTCTGAAGCTGCGAAAAACGCAAGAACGTGTTTGATGAAATGTCTTTCATTATCGTTCAATTTTGTTTCCCAGTCGATAATATCTTGACTCAAGTCAATTTCTTCAGCAGTCCAAATACTCGCTTCTTCTTGCTTATAAAATTTCCATATGTCGTCGTGTACGATTGGAAAAAGTACAAATCGATCTTTATTTTCTTGTAATATAGGTTCAACAGCTGCCATAATTCATGGTATAATTTTGTAAAATCTTCTTAAGCTTTTTGAAACTCAGCGTTTCATAAACTGGGGGAGAAAAAATGCCCAATTGGAATTGAGCTTTACAAATATTTCGATAATAAAAGTGACATCCAATAGCAGTTTGAAAATAGGGAATTGAAGTTTTCAACAAATCGTTAATATCCTATTCAAACACTGCATTTACAAAGAGTTATGAATTTACGAAAAGTGTTAAAAAGAAAAAATATTTTGAGGGAAGGTTACACAATGGTAAGTGGTAAATGGTGAATGGTAAAACGTTAATTGTATCACTCAAATCGGTGAAAAACAAACAATATATTGCCCAAAAAAAGAGAAGAAAGACTTTCATTACCTATTTTTAATTGATCATTATTCATCAATCGATTAATAATTAGCCCTTATGTTCTTCGGCAGCGAACTCTAAACCTTTATACCAGTCCTCGCCATACTTTTTAATAAGAGGTTCTCGTAAAAACTTATACACTGGAACTTTTAATTTTGCACCGCAATCACAAGCCGGTTTACAAATATGCCATTTGTGGTAATTCACTGCATCAAACTCTGGGTACGACTGAATTCTAACAGGATACAACTCACAAGAAATCGGTTTTTTGTAATCTATTTTCCCATCACGGTAAGCAGCTTCAATGGCGCATTTAGCATAGTTATTTTCATCAAAAAACACATACACACATTCATTTCCGTTGAGAATTGGGGTTTCTTTTCCTCCATCTTCTCCAACAACCCACTTACCTAACTCTTCCACTCCTTGAATCCCATTTTCTACCATATAAGGTTTTACATCCTCATAGATTTCCTCTAGCAAATCCAATTCATCTTCGTTTAATGGCGCACCACCATCACCCTCTACACAACAAGCTCCTTTGCAGGCAGTTAAATCGCAAACAAACTGTTGATCCAGAAGATCTTCTGATACTAATGTGTTCTTTATTGAAATCATGCCACAAAGGTACTCTTTTCAGATAGGAAGAGCCAACAAGAGAAAATAGATACAAGCAATTAAAACTCACCTAAGACCACGCCAAGCATAATACCCAAGTTATATAAAGACAAACTTTCAACTTCCTTATATCCAAATAAATCTTCGTACACATTCTCTTTATCATTTAAAGGTGCGTGTAAAAAGGCTTCGATACAAAAAGTTGTTTTACGACCAAAAGCGATTCCTAAATTACTCATAAACCCAAAGCTAGGTTTTTGTTGATATTGAGACCATGTAGGTGCTAAACGACCATAAAGCTTAACATTATCCTCTGTATTATGAAGACTAAAATATACGGGTACGGTTACAAGTGGAAGTCTTACAGATTTCAACTCTTCTACCAAAGAGCTGTCACCCCACATTACGTTATCTTGATACTCGAACTCTCCAGTTGGCACCTCAATAAATCCATTTCCTAATGTCAGTCCGGTTGCTATTTGAAAAAAGTTAGAATCATCATAAATGAGGGCTCTTTTAAATCCAATCTCATTACTGATGATAGAAGATTTAAAACTAATTTCATTTTGATTCCCCAAGCCATAACGAACACCAAAGCTAGGATTGATTATGGGTACAAAGGCACCAACATGGCCAGAGACGGTTCCTTTTTCTAAAACTTTAGCAGATTGAATTGAATAACTTGGATAGCAAGACGAAAGTAAAAGGAGGAGACTTATGAAATATAATAATCTTTTCATGACAGGGTCTTTTAAACTACATTAACTCTATGAATTACAAGCATCTATATAACCATATTCGCACACAAACTTTTTACAGAAGCTCATATTTAATAGGCAAAGTCATCATTTACAATAGTAAAAGTACAAACATGAATACTTGACCTTCCTGACTCAAACTCACTCTGCCATCTATTTTCATCAGTAAAATCCCCTATAAAAGCATAAGGTATATCCGAATCGAAAGTAAAAATAAGGCTATCGTCTTCTGTCATCCCACAAGAAGAAAGAGGGCTAGATTCTGGATGATTCCCGCGCTTCCACCAATCAACTAAAGAAATAGTAGTTCCTTGAGTGAAACTAAACACCGTATCAACGTAGTAGCTATTATTGTTATAGCTAATCGTAAAATCCACATCAGATTGATTTATTATTCTCTTTCGAAAAGTATGATCTGTTTCACAAGAAGTGAGCACTAGAACCAAGAGAACAACAAATACAGAATTTAATAACCCCTTTATTTCCATCTTTTCAATTGTGGTATTGACATCGTATAAAACCATCTCTTTAACCAGCCATACCCTTGTTTTTTCAAAATATCCTTCACGAAATCCTGCATTTGTTTTGCATTGGTGATTTCTGGCTGAGAAAAAACCCCTTTATCATAACACAAAGAACAATACAATTCATTTGTATCTCCATTAGCCTCAGTAGCTTTATTGAATTGGTCGTGATCGCGTGGGAGCATACAGCTCTGACAAAATTTATCTAAATTCATATGTTTTATTTTACTCGAATATACAAAAAACCTCCCTTTGGGGAGATTTATACTGTTCTAGTATTAACCTAAAGTGGCTTGATATTATGCTACAATACAGTTCTTAACTAATCCTTCTATATTTGAATAAAATCTACTACAATGAAAAAGATAAGTACAACTGTGTTAACTATAATATTAATCTTCCTTATTATTCAACCTATTCATGCCCAAGAAAAGATAGAATTCACCAGCGCTAACCCCTTTAATTTTAGGGACATTATTGTGCATCTTGAGAAGCAAGAATTACAAGAAGTATTTGGAACCCTAAAATTACCAAAAACAAATGATGAGAGCAAAAAACATCCTTTGATTATTGCTCTTGCAGGCAGTAAAGGTTGGGCAGATCATCATAATAAATACCTAGAAATGTATAATGAAATGGGTATTGCTACATTCGAAATTAATAGTTTTAAAAGTAGAGATGTTGCCTCTACTGTAGGAAGTCAAATAACTGTTACAACTGCAATGATGATTCTAGATAGTTATAAAGCACTCGAAGTCCTAAGTAAACATCCGAAAATAAATTCAAAAAAAATTGCGATTACAGGATGGAGCTTAGGCGGAGGAGTAGCACTCTATTCAGGCTGGGAGCCGATAAGAAAAGCAATAAATCCAGCACAATCATTCATTGCACATTTACCCTTTTACCCTCCCTGTATTGTTGAGCCATTAAATTTAGATTTCACTTCTTCGCCGATTCATATTCTAATTGGCGAATTAGATGACTGGACCCCTGCCGATAAATGTGTTGAATTAGTGAAAAAATTATCCAATTCTGGTGCTAATATAAATATTACGGTTTATAATGAATCGCACCACTCTTTTGATAGAGAATCTGAACCAATTATAGACCCTAAAGGTTATGTTTTAGTGGATTGTAGCTATAAAATAAAGAGTGATGGAACAATATTAACTAAGAACTTAAATTTTCCAATAAGAAGTCCATTGATGCAAAAGATTAGTTTAGCTTTTTGTGCTAAAAGGGGGCCCACTTATGGTGGAAATGTTGAAGCAAGAAATGCCTCGTTTAAATTTTCGAAAGAATTTATGGGGAAACATCTGTTGGAGTAATTTACCACTTTTGAGGGTGTTAAATCTAAACGCTCGAGCCTCTGTTTTTCAATGAGCATTCAGGATAAATAAACGGGACAAACAGACTCAAAAGCCAATTTATCCCATTTAGTACTCCAGACAGTCAAGCTATCGAACTCTTTCATCCAAGACCTTGAAAAGGTTGGAAAGTTCTACGAAAAGCATAAAAACTATATAAAGCCTAAATCTATTAATGCCCTAGAAGGGGTTTAACATTATACTACAAGTCGGTTATAGAACTTTAAAGCATAAGGGGAAATCTCTTCTAATAATAATTAGTATAATTGCTGTAAATTTTATGCAATGAATATTCCATTTGATTACATTATTTTATTTGTATCGTTAATTTATGGGCTTGCGCTTACTCACGCGTTGTCTTGTATTGCTGAACTAATTCAAAACAGGAGTAAACACAAAAACTATTGGCTTTGGTGGGTTTGGGCTATTTGGTTTTTACTTCTTTCTCAAGGTTTTTGGGTTAGTATTTATGCTTATTGGCACGACTGTATTAATTGGAATATGTTTCAATTTTCATTTGTAACTCTTCAGGCCTGTCTTTTTTACTTTTGTTATTATTTATTTTTTAATAAACACAAAGAAATTGGTAACGATTTAGAACAAAGCTTTAATCACAATAAACGTATTGTCTTTGTGTTAGTTGGTCTTTTATTTTTCTTGATGTTTATCATTAGCCCGATTCTTTCTGAGACGCAAAAAGATTTTATTCCCCAGATTAAACTTAGTGGTTTAATTATTCCTGTTTTATTTTGGTCATTTGCATTTATTAAAAATAGACTCGCCAATTATATTTTCGCTTTTTTTATGTTACTTCAGTTTCTTCTTCACATAATATCTGATATATAAAAACCTCCTCATTTCTGAGAAGGTTTGAAGTACCTTGGGCGGGAATCGAACCCGCACTTCCGAAGAAACTGGATTTTGAATCCAGCGCGTCTACCAATTCCGCCACCAAGGCTTAGTTAAAAGATGCTCTGATCTTTCTAAGCTTTTCTTTGCCGATTCCAGATTTCCAATATTTCTCTCGAACTCTGGCATCGGTTCTGGTAGAACAAACTTCCGAATAAATTAATTCAAAAGGTTTGTAAAATTTTGTAGTTCTTTCTCTACCGTCATTATGTCTCTTTATACGCTCTTCAATATTTTGTGTCATCCCTACATAAATGTAGTTGTGGAGTTTACTTGATATTGCATAAACATATATCATACTTTCATTTTAGCGCGCCTGCCTGTCGGCAGACAGGTCTACCAATTCCGCCACCAAGGCATTTATGGTCGGTAAGACGGTGCAAAAGTAATAATAGTTTTACAGCCTCAAAAGGTTTTTTGTTTTTTTTGAATAAATCATCGTCAAGGAAAAAGTTAATAGGAAGAAGGGAGTAGGGAATAGTAATTGCCTCAGATTAATTTTGAAATGTTTTGTAGGGAGCAACGACACACTAGCCCTGACAAAACTTTCAATTTTGAAGCTTCAATTTTTAATTAATTTCCTTACATTTGCAGCCCTTAAAGAACGGCTAATCATTCCGTAATCAAAGCATTAGGATACTATGGCATCAACAGTAAAGATATTTTCAGGTAGAGCAACACAACCTTTAGCAGAGCAAATCGCTAAAAACTATGGTGTTGACTTAGGAAATATTATCATCTCAGAGTTTAGTGATGGTGAATTTATCCCTTCGTTTGAAGAAACTGTTCGTGGTGCAAAAGTGTTTATTATTCAATCTACACCACCTCCATCAGATAATTTAATGGAGTTATTGTTGATGATTGATGCTGCGAAACGTGCTTCGGCAGCAGAAATTACTGCCGTAATGCCTTATTTCGGAATGGCTAGACAAGACCGTAAAGACAAACCAAGAGTTCCGATAGGAGCGAAATTGGTTGCCAATATGCTTACCGTAGCGGGTGCATCAAGAGTGATGACCTGCGATTTACACGCGGATCAAATTCAAGGTTTCCTTGAGGTTCCTGTAGATCACCTTTACGCATCTGCCATCTTTATCGAACACATTCGTTCATTGAATTTAGATAACTTAACCATTGCTTCGCCAGATATGGGTGGTTCAAAAAGAGCTAACGCTTATGCGAAACACTTAGGTTGTGAAATGGTTATCTGTTATAAACACCGCAAAAAAGCCAACGAAATTGGCGATATGCGTGTAATAGGTGAGGTAAAAGGTAGACACGTTGTATTGGTAGACGATATGGTGGACACTGCTGGAACACTGACTACAGCTGCCGACATGATGATAACAAATGGCGCGCTATCTGTGAGAGCTGTTTGTACGCATCCGGTACTTTCGGGTACGGCCTACGAACGTATCGAAAACTCTCAAATGGAAGAGCTTATCGTTACCGATACTTTACCAAGTGAAGAAAGTCCAAAAATTAAAGTATTAAGTATTGCTCCAATGTTTGCTAACGTGATTAAAAACGTAGTCGAACTGGAGTCTATTAGTAAGAACTTTATTAGTTAATTGTTTTATAAACCAAAAATCAAAACAAATGAAATCAGTATCTATTAGCGCTTCAAAGCGTGTAGATTTGGGGAAAAAAGAAGCTAAATTATCTAGAGCTGCTGGAAATGTACCTTGCGTAGTTTACGGAGGAAAAACAAATCAGCACTTCACGGTAAAAGAGAATGCTTTAAATAACCTAGTTTATACACCGAACGTATACTCGGTGGCGATTGATATTGAGGGTACAACAGTAAATACCCTTATCAAAGATATTCAATTCCATCCTGTAACAGACAGAATCCTTCACATCGACTTTATTGAGTTGATAGCAGGTCAAGAGGTAAATGCAGAAATTCCTGTGGTATGTACAGGAAATGCAATTGGTGTAATGAACGGTGGTAAATTACGTAAAACACTACGTAAATTAAGCGTTCGTGCTACTCCAGAAAACTTACCTGACAATGTAACTCTTGAGATCTCTGAAATGAAGATCGGGCATAAGATTTACGTTAGAGACGTAGAGGCAAAGAACTTCGACATTTTAACTTCTGGTAACGCTGTTATCGTAGCCGTTAAAACTGCTCGTGCTGCTGTAGTGGAAGAGGAAGAAGAGGTGGTAACTGAAGCCGGAGCTGAAACTCCTGCTGCTGAAACTCCTGCTGCAGAATAAGTATGAAGAAATACCTAATCATAGGTTTAGGTAATATTGGCGCCGAGTATGTGAATACCCGACACAATATAGGCTTTAAGATATTGGACGCACTCGCAAGTGCGTCCAATATTACTTTTGAGCCAAATCGTTATGCAGATACGGCAAAACTTAAAATTAAAGGTAGACCCGTTCTTTTGGTTAAACCTTCCACTTATATGAACTTAAGTGGAAAAGCAGTGAACTACTACATACAATCCGAAAATATTGCTCCCGAAAACATCCTTGTTATTACCGACGATTTGGCGCTTCCATTCGGCTCTTTACGCATGCGAACTAAAGGATCTGATGGTGGTCATAATGGATTAAAACACATTATTGAAATACTTAATAGCTCAAAATTTACACGTATCAGATTTGGTGTAGGCAGTGAGTTTTCTAAAGGCAACCAAGTGGATTATGTGTTAGGTAATTGGTCTTCAGAAGAAGAAGCACAATTGAAAGAGCGTATTGATACAAGTCTGGAAATGATAAAAAGCTTTATCGGTGCAGGTGCTTCACAAACAATGACGCTGTACAACGGTAAATAAGGCTAAAGAAACGCCTTAAAAATTTCTCTTCCTATTGACGACGATTGGTTCCCAATTATCTGAAGTGTCTTAATCAATTATTTTACTTCGTTCTGTTTCTAGTGCTTTCAGTTTAGGGTTCATAATCCTAAACCAAAGAGGTGGTAGTAAGCTCAATAACATCATCCCCGGATATCCTGTAGGTAGCTGAGGGGCATCATGGTGGTGCTTTAAAATCTGATATTTTTTAGAAGCTCTATAATGATGATCCGAATGACGTGTCAAGTTAAACATCATTAACCTGCCAAATACATGATTTGAATTCCAGGAATGATGCGCCCGTACTCTTTTGTAATGTCCCTGTTCATTTTTTTCACGCAAAAGTCCGTAATGCTCAAGGTATTGAACCGTTTCAAAACTAACATAAGCAATCGCTGCATTTATCATAAAAGCTATACAAACAAATGCTCCAAAGAGCTTAAAAATAATAAATACAAAAGTCAATTGAATAAGCTGAAATTGAATCATCTCATTTTTTAAACCAAGGTTCGATTGGTTTAAGGCATTACGCTTTTTCTTTTCTAAGCGCCAGGCAGAAAGATATTCGTTTATAATGGCTCGAATCCAAAAAGCATAAACAGTCTCTCCTTTTCGAGCAGTAGAAGGGTCTTCTATGGTTGCAACATTCTTGTGATGCCCTCTATTATGCTCGATAAAAAAATGCATCATTAGCGAAGTTAGTAGCATGGCTTTAGCAAGAAATTGCTTCCCTTTGCTTCTTCTATGCCCCAGCTCATGACCAAGATTAATTGCAAAAGTGGTAAGCAAGCCCATAGACAAAATTCTTCCTATAAGCTCGTAGGTCTGAAGTCCTGACTCTTGCACTGAAAAAATAAATATGCCTAATAAAACAAGATGTGTTACAACAGATAGATAAAGCACCAGATCATAAATGAGGTTGTTTTTTTCGAGACGAGTTTCAAATTCTGAAAGATTGCTATCATCATTTTTTAAAAACAATTCTAGAAAAGGGATAATAGCGTAAGCATATAAGAATGCACTGTAGGTAAATATCCCTCTATGGGTAAAACTCAGGTAAGCAAAAAAGGCTAAAGAGAGGGGTGCAATAGTATATTTTAAAGATCTTAGCATGATGCGAATATAGCTAAAATCATGATTTCAAGTTACTTATTCGATTCTTTAAAAACATATTCTAGTATATTTATCCCTATGGAGTCAATAAAAACGGCATGAATCTTGATGCTTTTTGAGTTAAAATATACTTATGAAAACTCTATTTACATCCTTCGTTTTACTCATATGCTTTTCTTTATCTGCTCAAATCGATAATTGTTGTATTAATCCGGAGTGGATTAACCCAGATGCTATGTGTACCATGGAATGGAATCCCGTTGTCGGTTGTGATGGTGTTACATACGGCAACCCCTGTAACGCTTCCGTATCAGGCGTAACATCTTGGACCAATAATGCGGGACAAGTAACAAGCCTTGAGTGGGATTGTGGAACAAGTGCGGTTCTTTGTACTTCCTGGTCTGGAGTTGAAATTACTGAAGCAGGAGATTGGGTAAACCCTAATGACCCTTGTGACATGGGATATTGTGATGCAGCTGGATTCTTTTCGGGAATAATTATCGACTGTGCTGAACAAATGGGCATACCTTGTGATGGGGAGTGGGTTTTAGAAGATGGGGAATGCTGTTCAACTTGTGTAGAAATACCGCCTTCTGACTGCGAAAACATATACATTACATTGAATAACGGGTGGAATATGATTGGCTTTGCCTGTGCTGAAAACACCGACGCTGTAGTTGCATTTTCGCCTATACAGGATAAAATCATTCTTGTTAAAGATGCTATCGGGAACGCCTATTTACCAGACTTCGACTTTAATGGTATAGGAGATTTAGAAAGAGGATATGGATACTTAATGAAAGTTACTGAAGAAATCACCAATTACAATATTTGTGAATAAATCTACGCTGTTAACTTAGATCTAAAATCAGTTCAAAATTGAAATGTTTTTGTCAATTAAACAGCCAAGCTCGATACTAGATCTGAAAAATAGAGTATCCTGAATTAGATGAAAGAAAAGTCTTGTTTGAAAAAGTATATTTTTATCATTATTCTATGAAAAAACTACTCTTCATATTACTTATTACTCCTCTTCTTAGTTTTGGGCAAACCGAAGTAATTCTTGAATATTGGGATAATGGTAAGGTTTTGTCTCAAATACATTATTTAGATGGAAAAAGAGATGGGTCCTGTAGATATTTCTACAAAAATGGAACCTGTATGTCTGAGGGGTTTTATAAAAATGGTAAAATGATTGGATTATGGGTTTCTTTTTTTGAGAATGGTATCCTTGAAGAAAAAGGATACTATAAATATTCTGATCAAGGAACATATAGCAAAAAAGATGGGGATTGGAAGTATTATTATGATAATGGTCAATTACGATCAGAATCTATCATTAAAGACGGTGTTGAAGATCTAAAATTCTATGATAAAGAGGGTAATTTACTCCCCTCGGGGCAAGATTGTTAATTAGGGGGCAAACTAGAACCCTTTTTACTCAACAGTAACTGACTTAGCTAGATTCCGGGGTTGATCTACATGACAGCCTCTCATCACCGCAATGTGATAAGAAATCAGTTGCAAAGGAATCGTTGTCACTAAAGGACTAAAGCGTTCATCCACATCAGGTACTTCAATTACATGGTCTGCAATTTTACTTACTACCTTATCACCTTGGGTAACGATGGCAATAATTTTACCTTCTCTAGCTTTAATTTCCTGAATATTACTCACCACCTTTTCATAGTGCTCTGTTTTAGTAGCTACTACAACTGTTGGCATATTCTCATCGATCAAGGCAATAGGTCCGTGCTTCATTTCTGCAGCAGGGTATCCTTCTGCGTGTATATACGATATCTCTTTTAATTTAAGAGCTCCTTCTAAAGCCACTGGGAAATTTATTCCTCTACCTAAAAACAAGCAGTTTGGAACATCTTTATAAATACCCGCTATATATTTTGATTGTGCATCTACCTTTAAAGTATGTGCTACCTTTTCAGGCATAGCATCTAATTCGTTAATTAACTGACGGAAAACTGGCTCAGAGATGGTCCCTTTTTTACGTGCTAAACTTAAAGCGATTAGTGAAAATATGGTAACCTGAGCAGTGAATGCCTTTGTTGAAGCAACCCCAATTTCTGGACCTGCATGCGTATAAGCACCTGCATGTGCTTCGCGAGCAATACTCGATCCAACAACATTACAAACACCAAATATGGTAGCCCCTTTTGCTTTGGCTAATTTAATAGCCGAGAGTGTATCTGCCGTTTCACCCGATTGTGATACAGCAATTACAATATCGCGTTCGGTTATGATTGGGTTTCTGTATCTGAATTCAGAGGCATATTCTACTTCTACAGGAATACGCGCTAGATCTTCGATTAAATATTCAGCAACTAAACCAGCGTGCCAAGAAGTACCACAAGCAACAATGATAATACGATCAGCATTCAAGAATTTTTGTTCGTATTCAATGAAACCACCCATGCGAATCGTCCCTTCGCCAACTAATAATCTACCTCTTAATGTATCGTAAATAGACTTTGATTGCTCATTAATCTCCTTCAGCATAAAGTGATCGTAACCACCTTTCTCAATAGCCTCTAACTCTAATGCTAATTCTTGTACATAGGGTGTTTTAAGCTCATTGGTAATGGTTCTTAAATCTAAACCATTTTTTAGCGATAAAACCGCAACCTCTTCTTCATCTAAATAAACTGCTTGCTTTGTATATTCTATAAAAGGAGTAGCATCGGAAGCAATATAATATTCGTTCTCACCAAGACCAATAACTAATGGGCTCCCTTTTTTGGCAACTACGATTTGATCGAAATTCCCTTCTTCAATAACAGCAATTGCATATGCTCCTACCACTTGGTTTAAAGCAATACGTACTGCTTCTCCTAAATCTACTTGCTCATTAATTATAACATCTTCAATAAGATTTACCAATACTTCTGTATCGGTATCACTTTCAAAGGTGTAACCTCTTTGAATAAGCCCTTCTTTGATGGATGCATAGTTCTCAATAATACCATTATGGATAATGGCAATTCTTTTAGACTGAGAATAATGAGGGTGTGAATTTACATCGTTCGGTACCCCGTGGGTAGCCCATCGAGTATGTCCAATACCAAGTTTAGCTTTGGGATAATCAGCAGGAACACTGCCCTCTATATTTATAACCTTACCTTGTTTTTTAAATACCTCTATACCATTACCATTAAGTAAAGCTACTCCGGCGCTATCATACCCACGGTATTCTAATCGCTTTAGCCCTTTAACTAAAATGGGATAAGCTGCCTTATCGCCTAAATATCCTACAATACCACACATTCTTAATAAATTTTAGGAAATTACATTAAAGCAATAATACTAGAATTATTGCTCAGACACAAATAACTTTAAGCTAACGCCTATACTATCTGCAAAATGATTATTTATTAATACGCGTTCTGGTTGCGAAATGGAACTGGGTACATATAATGCCAATCGGCTAGAATAACCTTCTTCTATTACTTTTTGAACGTAACGCGCGATATTAAATTTATATACTTGATTTAATTCATTTCTGTTTCCATCAAAGTAAGTAGCGCCCCCTATATTTTGGTCTTCTGTTAAAGCTTCAAGCTTTCCATCAGCGTTTACTGCAGCAAGTCCTAATTGACTTGGAGTGCCATATATACTATCTAAATCCGTTGAGATATAAGGTATGATTAACTCTGCTTTATGAATCACATAGTTAGAATCTCTTAAGCTCGCTAAGTCTGGTAAATCTATATACGTTCTTAAACCTACACTTCCTTGCACATAAGCCTTATCAACACTCTCCAAACCAATTAAAGTTTCAATTTCTGTTGAAGAATAGTCATGCGCCCAATGAGTCATTCGGTCTGCATTACTGTTAATTTGAAAATCGTATGAAAGAGAATCAGCAACATCCGTATGATAATACAATGCGAGCTTACTTTTCTCACTTACCAAATCAAGTTCCAATAAAACCCCTTCACTAGCTACATCTCCACATGAAATGTACAACCCATTAAAGAAGGTTTGAAACGCATCGTTGTCAACAAAATTTGAAGCATCAGCATCAAGGAATTCTTGAGCCAATTCATTCGATAATAACAATTTAATCTCAGAGTTGCTATTCGGCTCAACTGCAAGTGCTAACTCACCTATTACCGAATTGTCATATTCAAATACATCAGATGAGTAAATAGTAATGGTACTGTCTACACCAGAAGTGTCGGTTGAGGTGGTCTCAATTAGCTCCAACATTTTCATCACTTGAATGTTCAATACGGATAATGTATCACCGTAATAAGCATCCAGATCAAGTGTAAGAACAAGAGAATCTGCTACGGCAGTAGAGCCAAACTCAACATCAGAGGATGGAATTCTAAATTCTGTAAATATGGACGCATTTGTTGCACCGAAGTAAGGATCATTTATAGAACCGATAAAAGAAGTTGGCGCATTAAGGGTAACTAAAGAATCTTCTTTTACGATAGATACTTTTATTTGTTGATCCTCAAATGAAAGAACTTCTAGGTCTTCAACAACAATCAATTGAGATCCTAATTCATTCCAATCTTTTTTACATGCTGAAAAAAGTGTGATTACAGCTAAAACTGCTGCACATCTATATAAATGCTTCATAGTATATTATTCCTCAAATAAGCTTTCGTAGAAAGGTTTGTATCGCTCTTTATATTCTCCGTCAGAGAATTCTAAAGTAGGCAATTTAGCGCCATCAATCATCTTAAGCAAGTCTGCATCAAGATCAGCACTACCCTTAACAACGGCGTCAGAATAATTTATTGCAGTTTCTGTTAATTTTTTATAGTCTGCTTTATCAAAACCAGCTACATCTTCTTCTGAATGACCATCAAACTTCATTTTCGAAGCTAAGCCTTCATTTAAAGTACCCTCAAAAGAATGATTGTAGAATGAGAATACAACTTTTGTATTTTCAAAGATTGGATCATCATGGTAGAATTTCTGCAAATACATTGGAAGGAAACTTGCCATCCATCCATTACAGTGGATAACATCAGGAGACCAGCCTAATTTTTTAACCGACTCAATAACCCCTCTACAAAAGAATAAAGCACGTTCGTCATTGTCAGCATAGAATTTCTCTTTCTTATCTACCGTCGTAAACTTACGCTTGAAATACTCTTCGCTATCGATAAAGTACACCTGCATTCTTGCTTGAGGAATTGAGGCTACCTTAATGATAAGAGGCTGATCAATATCGTTCACAATTAAATTCATCCCTGAAAGACGAATCACTTCATGCAACTGATGTCTTCTTTCATTTATACACCCAAAACGCGGCATAAACAAACGAACTTCTATTCCAGATTCGTTCATTGCCTGGGGTAAAAAACGGGCAGTTTTAGATAAATCGTTCTCCGGTAAATACGGAGTGATTTCTTGAGAAACGTATAATATTCTTTTCTTAGCCATAACGCTACTTTCTATATTATTAAAACAAGGTTGCAAAAATACAAAATATTCTCCACTTTAGTAAGTTTTTAAGTAGCTTTGAACCCTATGTTTCACTGAACATTAAGCTAAATGGAAATCATTTCAACAGTAGCGGACTTAGAAAAACTGCTAAGCAAAACACCAAAAGACAAGACTTTAGGTTTTGTCCCTACTATGGGCGCCCTACACCAGGGCCACCTTAGCTTAGTTCAACAAGCAATTTCAGAAAACCATATTTGCTTGTGTTCAATCTTTATAAATCCAACACAGTTTAATAACTCAGAAGATTTAGATCAATATCCAAATCGGATTGAAGCTGATTTAAAACTGTTAGAAGCAGAAGGCTGTGACATCGCTTTTACCCCTTCAAAATCAGAAATCTACCCGAGCGACTTCAAATCAAAAGACTACAATTTTGGAAGCCTCGACAAAGTAATGGAAGGGGCGAATAGACCTGGTCATTTTAAAGGTGTAGCCATGGTAGTTTCAAGACTGTTTGACCTTGTTTGTCCACAAAAAGCATATTTCGGAGAAAAAGATTTTCAACAACTCGCCATCATAAAATCTTTAGTACAACTAGATCGGCTACCAATTAAAATTGTTCCATGCCCAATCTCGAGAGAGAATGACGGCTTAGCAATGAGCTCTAGAAACTTACGCTTAGAAGATCGTTACCGAGAAGCTGCTCCCAGAATCTACCAAAGACTTTTAGAGCTTCAAAAACAGCTCAATCATAAATCTGTTGAAGAATTAAAACAATGGATGTTTATAGAATATGAAGCTGATGAGGACTTGAAGCTCGAATACTTCGAAATATCTAACCCTCAAACACTTGAAAAATCAATTCATTGGACTGATAGTCAAGAACATATTGCTTGCATTGCCTTATATGCTGGTAAGATTCGTTTAATTGACAACATCCTCTTGAAAATTAATTAAAATGACTAATTTTGCGCCATGCAAATAGAGGTAGTAAAGTCTAAGATTCACAGGGTTAAAATAACCCAAGCCGATTTAAATTATATCGGAAGCATCACTATTGATGAAGATTTGATGGAAGCATCGAACATCATCGAAGGAGAAAAGGTGCAAATTGTGAACATTAATAATGGAGAACGTCTTGAAACATACGCCATTAAAGGTACAAGGGGTTCAGGTGAAATATGTATGAATGGCCCTGCAGCTCGTAGAGTTCAACCCGGCGATATCGTAATTATTATTACTTACGCTATTATGCCATTTGAGGAGGCTAAAGTATTCAAGCCTACTTTAATCTTCCCTAACGAAGAAACAAACACGCTAGATTAGTATGAAGGCTAAACTGCTTTCCGCAATCAAATATCTTCTCTTCTTGAGTTTGGGTATCCTCATTTTATATGTGGTATTCAAAGACAAAGACTTGGATAAGATGCTTGAAGATTTGAGGAATGCAGAATATAAATGGCTCATCTTTTCTATGTTCTTTGGTTATGCAGCTTATATTTTTAGAGGTCTTCGTTGGGTATTACTCATCGAGGCAATGAAATACAAAGCAACAGCTAGTCACACCACACATGCTATTGCTGCTGGATATTTCGCCAATGCACTTTTCCCAAGAGCAGGAGAAGTGGTTCGCTGTACAAGTCTTTATAAGGTTACTGGAATCCCAGTAAACAAGCTTTTTGGAACAATTCTATTAGAACGCACCATCGATTTGGTGATGCTTCTGATATGTATTGGATTAAGTTTCCTTCTCAAATTCAAGGAACTAACTGCTTTTTTTGGTTCGGTTTTAAGCAACGAAAGTCCTGGTGAAATAGGGAATACAAAAATAATTATTGCGACTTGCCTCGTCTTAATGGCAGCAGGAATCTATTTTTTCCGCGAACGACTTAAGAAATCAAAATTATATCAGAAGGTAATAACCCTTGGTTTAGGCGTAAAAGAAGGTTTCCAAACTGCTTTTCACATGAAGCAAAAAGGCTTGTTTAGTATCTACACCATTCTAATTTGGTTCATGTATTTCTTAATGACCTACATCTGTTTCTTTAGCATTCCTGAGACCTCGAACCTAACAGTAATTGATGGACTTTACATTATGGTGATTGGAGGGCTGGGAATGATTGTTCCTGTACAAGGAGGCCTAGGGCCATATCACGCTGCGGTAACCTTAGGAATCGTAAGTATTGGCCTTACAGAAACAGCCGGTATTACATTGGCAGTTTTAGTGCATACTTCACAAACAATAATGATTATCATCACCGGAATTATTGCGGCAATTGTTTTATCTTTCGCTAAAAGAAAAGCAGTTCTCAATGAAGCAAGTGAAGCTCCTTCAGTCTAAAATTACCTCTAAATCAGAATTAGAATCACAACTAAAAAGCTGGCGTAGTCATGACCAGAAAATTGTGTTTACTAATGGTTGTTTCGACCTTCTACACTTAGGACATGTTGATTATTTAGCTAAGGCTCGCGACTTAGGTGATCGACTAATTATCGGTCTAAACACTGATGCTTCAGTGCAAGAACTTAAAGGGCCTTCACGTCCAGTAAAAGACGAGTTAAGTAGAGCTCATATCTTGGCAGCTATGCAATTTGTAGATGCTGTAATTTTCTTCGAGGAAGAAACTCCAATCGATTTAATTTCTTGGCTAAACCCAGATGTTCTAGTAAAGGGCGGCGACTATACTATTGAAGGAATTGTTGGACACGAAATTGTTTTGGATAATGGTGGAGAAGTCCAAACTATAGCCTTTGTGGAAGGCTACTCTAGCTCAAAATTAATAGATAAGATTATAAAAGGATAAATGGCTAAAACAAAAGTAAAAACAGCATATTTCTGTCAAAGCTGCGGATCACAACACCCAAAATGGCAAGGACAGTGTAGTGCTTGCAAAGAGTGGAATACCGTAGTTGAAGAAGTTATCCAAAAAGAAGAAGTTAAAGTTTGGGCTAAAAACGAATCCAAGCACAAGGTAAAAGCCCTAAAGGTTACTGACATCTCTATAGAGAACGAAGTTAGAATACCAACGAACAATATAGAATTAGATCGTGTTTTAGGAGGAGGAATTGTTCCTGGAGCCATCATACTTTTGGGTGGCGAACCCGGAATTGGGAAATCTACTTTAATGCTACAATTAGCACTAAGTATCAAGGCTTGCACTACCCTCTATGTTTCTGGTGAAGAAAGTGACAAGCAAATTAAAATGCGGGCAGAGCGCCTAGGAGAAGGTGCTTCTGACTGTTATATTTTAACAGAAACAGCTACCCAAAATATTTTCACTCACATCAAATCTATAAATCCCGACTTAGTCGTTATAGATTCCATACAAACCCTACATACCCAAGCAATAGATTCATCACCCGGATCGATTTCTCAAATTCGAGAAACCGCTGCAGAGTTATTGCGTTTTGCTAAAGAAACAGCTACACCTGTTATTTTGATTGGTCACATTACCAAAGATGGAAATATTGCTGGCCCTAAAATATTAGAACATATGGTAGATGTGGTTCTCCAGTTTGAAGGAGATCGCAATCATATTTACAGAATTCTTAGAGCTCAGAAAAACCGTTTTGGCTCTACTGCCGAACTCGGAATTTACGAAATGGTAAGTCATGGATTACGCGAAGTTCACAATCCTTCGGAGATACTGATTTCGCAAAAAGATGAAGCGCTGAGCGGAACAGCTATTTCAGCTACTGTAGAAGGAATGCGTCCGATGTTAATAGAGATTCAAGCTTTAGTGAGTTCCGCTGTTTATGGAACCCCGCAAAGAAGTGCTACCGGTTTTGATTTGCGTAGATTAAGTATGCTTCTTGCGGTTTTAGAAAAACGATGTGGATTTAAATTAGGCGCAAAAGATGTGTTCTTAAACATTACTGGTGGTATAAAAGTTGATGATCCTTCCATTGATTTAGCCGTTGTAGCTGCTATCCTATCCTCTAATGAGGATTGTGCAATTGCAGATAAAATATGTTTTGCAGGAGAGATAGGTCTTTCGGGTGAAATACGTCCAGCAACAAGAATAGAACAACGAATTTTAGAAGCAGAAAAACTCGGTTTCGAACAGATCTTTATCTCACGCTACAATAAAGTTGAGAAAGGTAAATTTGCTATTAAAGTAATGGAGTTTGGAACGGTCGAAGAAGTATATCAAACCTTATTTAATTGATAATTATTCATTTCGCATTAATAATTTGTTTCTCATTCTAAAAACAATCTGAATTCCTGCGCCAAGGGTAACAAAAGCAACAACTACAAACGCTGCTTGAAGTCCGTATATGTCTGCAATGATTCCAGATCCTAAAGCACCAATAGCATAACCTAAATCACGCCACAAGCGGTAAACACCAATACACTCTGCTCTTTGCTGTGGATGGCTATAATCGGCTATGGCAGCTAAAAATGTTGGGTAAACTAATGCTGTTCCTAAACCCAATAAAATAGCGGCAAGGAGCATCATATTATAAGCCACAAAATAGGCAATGATAAAGATTCCAATCGCTTGAATACTCATCCCTATTACCAGCAGTCCTTTTTTAGAGTAGTAATCCGCCAAAGCACCAGCAATCAACTGCCCTAAGCCCCAAACAGCAGGATATAAAGCTACTAAAAAGCCAATCTCTGTTAAAGAAAACGAAAGAGAGGCAAGCATAATTGGCAACAAACCCCACATCATTCCATCGTTCAAATTATTTGCTAAGCCTGCTAAGGTTATACTCGATAAGTTTGGATTGGTAAAGGTGGTCTCTTTAAAAATATTGTCAAGTTTAGGAACGCAACTCTCCTGCTCCTCTAGCGCAACAAAAGCAGAAGTCTCGTTCACTAAAAACACGGAGGAAAAGAGCCCTAAAAAAAGAAGTACAAAAGCAAGATAAAATGGATAGGGATACAAGCCATAATCTGAAGCAATTGTAGCTGTAAGAAATGCGACGATTCCGACAGCCAAATAACCTGCCGACTCATTAATCCCCATAGCAAAACCTCTGTTCTTAGGTCCTACCAGATCAATTTTCATAATGATGGTACTTGACCATGCCAATCCTTGATTAATTCCCAAAAACACATTCGCCCAAATTATCCAAGACCAAGACTGAGCATACATGAGTAAAAAAGGAACTGGAATTGCAAACAGCCAACCGGCAACCAACAATCGTTTACGTCCATAACGATTTGCGAGTTTACCCATAAAGTAATTGGTAAATGCCTTCACAATCCCAAAGACAATAATGAAACTAAGAATGGCAGTTTTAGCTGCCATTCCGAATTCTACTTCAGCTATTTGTGGGAGTATAGATCGTTCTAAACCAATCATCCCACCAACAAAAGCATTTACTAATACTAATAGTAAAAACTGCGGTAAGTTTTCCTTTAAGCCTAATTTCCTTGACACCCTTATTTCACTGTACTACAAGGTTTTTTACAACAAAAATGTAAGTTGTCGTAAGCTATAGGGTCAGCCTTTACTGAATCTGCTGAATAGCCCAAATCACTTATTGTATTTCTAATGTGCTCTAAAGATGTTTTATCATTTCTATAGCGAACGGTTAGTACCCCAGTTTCAACATCCATATCGGCAAACTTTAAACCTTTTTCGAAGACTAAAGTTTTATCAATGATAAGCTCTTTACACATATCACAAACCGCACTGGTTTGAATCTCTACCGTTTCTACTTTTTTACTTGTGCTCTGCGCCATTGTCGAAGTTGACAAGACGACTGCTAATATCCAAGCTAAATTTTTCATGTCTTTCTATTTAATCGTTAAACCTTACTCTTATTCCAGAGTATATTTTTCTCCCCATAACTGGGCCCCAAATCATAGCTGCATCAAAATTCTCACTAAAAGGATTTTCTACACTTCTAATAGGATTGTCTTGTGTGTAATTTAGAGCATTTTCTACCCCTAAATACCAATCAAACTTCTTAAATCTTCGGGTAACTTGCCCCGATAATAAATTGAAGTTAGGTGACCAAAACTCCTCTATCTCTCCTTGCGTAGGCACCCTACTTGGCCCTATATTCTGAAGAGTCATGTTTACATCCCACTTATTTTGCCAAGTAGTATAAGAACATTGAACCAGTGATCTATACTTTGCCACAAAAGGAACAAATGTACTTGTGGCATTATCGCCATATGTAGTTTTAGTTTCATTCCATTTTTGAGCAAACTTCAGTTCCCAACCTTCTGCAGGCTCTATGGTAGCGTCTAATTGTAAACTTGTAGAATATGACTCCCCTGTTAAGTTATACATTTGAATTTGACCCCCTTGCTCAACATCTATCACTACTTGATTTTCAAAATCCGTTTGATAAAAGTCAACATTAAATGTAGATTCTTTACCAAACAGATGATAATTGTACGTAAAGTTGAATCCGTAATTCCACGCTTTCTCAGCTTCCAAATCTGAATAATTACCCATGACTAAATCACGAGAACTAAAAAAGTAAGAAATATTTTCTGCCAATACATTTGCCTGTCGGTGTGCTTTACCTCCTGAAGCTCGTATTACCATATTTTCTACTGGGTTATAACGTAAATGTACGCGAGGGCTATACCACATTCCCCATTGTTTAGAATAATCGGCACGGAAACCAACAATACTCGAAAAACGTACTCCTGGTTTATATTGAAATTCACCAAATGCACCAATTGTTTGGTCATACCGAGTGTAATCTTTATTGCTATTATCACCAAGCTTCAGCTTTTCTTGATAATTATCGCCATAATAACTCATCCCAAACTTATAGGGCTTAGATTCACAGCCAAAATTAGATTGATAGATGGCGTTCAAATACAAACTATGTTGCATTCCTGAATAAAAAGAATTTCCAAAACTTGTTTCCTGATTATGGAATCGCAGCGAACTAATAAGTCCTAAACTTGTTCCAGGTTTATTAAAAATAAATCCTGTTTTAGAATGAAATTCGGCTTGTTCAGTATGCATATTTACCTCGTAAGGACTGAGTAATTCAAATTCCTCAGTATCTTGAACATCTGTCCCCATTTGCCCGGAAACTTTATCTTCTGTTAAATAGCGAAAGCCAAACATGATGTGCCTATTATCAAAGCCTGAATATTCCCAGCGATTTAAAACTGTTAAGCGTTTTGTCTTTGGGTCGTCAGCAAAATTATCTCCATTCTGATCTACAGATTTACCTAAGTAGGAATAATGTCCTAACAATGCAGTATGCCAATCACTTTTAAGAGGTGCCGATATGATGAAGTTATTCTCAATCATCCCCACACTACTTACATAAGTGTTCCAAAACAACTTGTCTGCGGTTTGTGGTTTAAAAAGTTCCACATTAATTTGACCGCTTAAAGATTCGAAACCATTAACAACTGAACCTGTTCCTTTAGCAATTTGGATAGACTCTATCCAAGAACCCGGTAAATAATTTAGGCCATATGAAGCTGAAAGACCTCGTAAGAGTGGCATATTTTCAAATAAAATTTGAGTGTATACACCATCCAATCCAAGCATCTGAATTTGCTTAGCCCCAGTAATAGCATCTGTAAAACTTACATCTACTGAAGGATTCGTTTCAAAGCTTTCTGAAAGGTTACAGCAAGCAGCTTTTTGTAATTCTGCCCCAGAAACCCATTCTACATTAGCCACTTTTAATAGCGATTTAGCACTAGATTTTTTACGATCAACTAACTCCACTTCATTCAGTGTCGTCGGTTCTAAAACAAATTGAATGTTTCGAGCCTTTTTTAAATTAATCGTGTCAGGCTCATATCCAACAAAGCTAGCAGTAATAGGATGTGGGAACTCATTATGTGTATGCAACACAAAAGCACCTGAAGCATCAGTAACGGCACCTTGTTGATCTTTAATACAAAAAACATGCGCGCCAGGTAAAGGTTGTAAATCTCCTCGAGCATCCCGCTCAAAAACAAAACCCCTGATGTCAGGCTCAGAATCGCTTTGCTGTGCACATAATGGACTTACTACTATTAAACATAGTAGCAGTGTGAGAATTTTTCTCATAACAAAATTGAAATTAAATGAATATCCTTAAAAAGTGTAAATACTCTTAAGGTGAATCAAATAAGGAAGGTTTGGATCGCACAAAGAATATGGCGCCCTGATTTTGGGGGCGGTAAACTATATTTATATTCTCTTAGCTTAGAAGAAAGTTTTGCAGGTACTCTTTCACTAAAGGTAGAAGAGGTAACTACAAAATTCACATTTGGAACTATATCCTGAAATCCAGTAGTAAGAACTTCAAAATCAAACTGTACATACTTGCTAAATGAAATGTCGCATGTATTATGACTCATATCTGCACAAGTACATTGTGGTTCCTCTAGCTGACTTGCACAACAACAAGCAGCATCATCTTCTACAATCTTACAAGCAGGAACTTCTTCGGCGTGAGCACATACTTCCCATTGGTAAGTAAAGCCCATACTTAGCATGGCAACAAAAAATGCCAATACAATTCCCTGCAAGCGCAGTATGTTAGTCTTTAATTCAGTCATTTAGAACAAATGTATAGCAATAATAGTGCCTTCTAGAATTTCCCTCAATATAATCGACTTTAAAGACAATCTGTCAGACTTAGTATAAAAACTTGTTATAAGGATATCTTCGAGCGTGAATTTCTTTCACCAAATCGTAAACTGTAGTTTTAAATTCATCCCAGTTTTGTTTTTCAAAAGCTGAAATAAAGATACAGTTGTTGTTCATTTTCGACATCCACGTTTTCTCCCAGTCTTCTAAAGAATTATTATCTCTAGTTCTGGGTGTTAAATCGTCTTCATCTTTTTGGGTATATGTAAACAAATCAATTTTATTAAATACCATCAAAGTAGGTTTATCAGATGCTTGAATCTCATCTAAAATTTTATTTACCGACTCTACTTGTTCCTCAAAATGCTCATGCGAAATATCTACTACGTGAATTAGGAAATCAGATTCTCTAACTTCATCCAAAGTAGACTTGAACGACTCTACCAGCTGAGTAGGTAATTTGCGTATAAAACCTACAGTATCTGAAAGTAAGAAAGGAAGGTTCTCTATCACTACTTTACGAACGGTAGTATCAAGCGTTGCAAAGAGTTTATTTTCCGCAAATACTTCTGACTTACTCAAAGCATTCATAATAGTAGATTTCCCAACATTGGTATACCCTACTAAAGAAACGCGAATCATCTGTCCGCGGTTTTTACGCTGCGTAGCCATCTGCTTATCGATAGTTTTCAATTTCTTTTGAAGAAGAGAAATACGCTCGCGAATAATCCGCCTATCGGTTTCTATTTCCGTCTCACCAGGGCCTTTCATCCCAATACCCCCCTTTTGCTTCTGCAAGTGTGTCCACATATTGGTTAATCGAGGTAAAAGATATTGATACTGAGCTAACTCAACTTGTGTACAAGCATGAGCTGTTTGTGCTCTTCCTGCAAAAATATCTAAGATGAGGTTGGTTCTATCGAGAACTTTACGTTCACCAAACACCACCTCAATATTTCTCAGTTGTGATGGTGTTAATTCATCATCAAAAATAATGATGTCGATATCATTAGCTTCTGCAAAATTAGCAATTTCCTGAATTTTCCCAGATCCAATAAACGTTTTTGGATTCGGTTTAGCCATCTTTTGGGTGAAGCGTTTTATCGGTTCAGCACCAGCAGTTTCGGTTAAAAAAGCCAACTCATCTAAATATTCCTTAGACCTTTTTTCGTCTTGGAATTGAGTGATCACACCAATCAAAATTGCTGTTTCACCCGTAGGTTTAATCTCTACTCTTTGCGACATAAATGCATCTTATGGCCAAACAGACCATGGAATTCTACTTAAAATTAAAACGAGAGCAATAAGATAGTAAACCCATTTTAATTTATGCTTTAAACTATCAGCTATATCTTTTTTAGATTTTGAATAAGCCATCGTGATAAACACAATTGCCAAAATCATCATTAAAGGATGCTCCAAAGCGTACAAACGCAATGTAGAATCTTTCATTGCAGCTCCCATATCACTTAAGCCAGCCTTACTCATTGGGCTCACAAAATACAAGATACATCCAATGGTAAATTGTAAATGTGCAAGGATCAAAACCATTAATCCAGTTTTCCGATGCGCCTCTGTATGTGCTTGATTCTTGCGATAAGCAACAAATGACTTTATCAATGCCAATACCAATACCGTTAGCAATAGGTATGGCACAAAGCTGTGTAAATGTTTTAATCCTGTATACATGGTTTGAGTTTTATTTATGCAAACTTACTAATTTCAATAGCAAAGCATGCAAACTATGGAGCATTCGAAGAAATATCTTAATTTCACACTTTAAAATAATTACAATTATGAGAAATCTTATGCTCTTCGTAGTTTGCCTTTTTAGCCTACTACAAGCCAATGCTCAAGAGAACTTTCCTGTAAATGGTGTAGCCTCAAAATACGATGCTGTTCACGCATTTATCAACGCCCAAGTTCATGTGGATGCTGAAACCAGCATTAATAGGGCTGTGTTAATCATTAAAAATGATGAAATTTTAGCTGTAGGAACAGATGTAAACATCCCTTCCAACGCTATTATCCACAATCTAGAAGGGGCTCATATTTACCCTTCATTTATTGACCCCTACAGTAATTATGGATTACCTTCTGTAGAAAAGTCTAAATGGAACCCAAGACCACAACGGGAAAGCAATACTCCTGGGGCTTACTCTTGGAATCAAGCTTTAAAACCTGAGTTTGACGCTTCAGAAATTTTTGTTCCTAACACCTCAAATGCCAAAGCGTTTATAGAATCTGGTTTCGGAACTGTACTTTCTTTTCAAAAGGATGGAATTATTAGAGGACGTTCCGCAGTAGTAAGTTTAGGAAATGGCAACGCTCAAGAAGAATTGCTTAAGCCAAAAGCAATGGCAAACTATTCTTTCAAAAAAGGAAGCTCACGCCAAAACTACCCAAGCTCTTTTATGGGGACAATTGCATTATTACGTCAATCTATTTACGATGCGCTTTGGGCAAATCATAACGAAGATAACAGCAACTTAAGTTTAGTTGAACTTCATAAAAACTTAAAACTTAAACCTATTATTGAGGTTGACAATCACTACGCTATTCGCAATGCACTCAACTTAGGAGAGGAGTTTAAAATGAACTTCATCATTAAAGGAAAAGGTGATGAATATTTAAGTTTAGACATTCTTAAAAATACAAACACTCAATTTATACTTCCTTTAAACTTCCCTAAAGCTTATGATGTAAGTGATCCATATGAATGCTTAGATTTAAGTTTAGCTCGCATGAAGCATTGGGAGCTGGCACCTGTAAATCCTGCTTTATTAGCTTCTGCATCTATTAGCTTCGCTTTTACCACGGATGGATTAAAAGACAAAAGTAAGTTCTTATCGAATCTTCGAAAGTCGGTTGAACATGGATTAAGCAAAGAAATAGCTCTTCAGTCTTTAACTACAATACCTGCAAAAATGTTGGGTATTGAAAAGGAATATGGTTTGCTAAAAAAAGGTATGAAAGCCAATTTCATCATTTGTGAAAAAGAGCTTTTTGATGAAGAATCTAAAATTTTAGAAAATTGGGTTCAAGGAAATTCATACATCATAAACGAGAAAGTAGAGCATGATTACAGAGGTTCCTACGTCTTAAAAATTGATGGAGCTATTATTCCAATGGAAATTGGAGGTAGCACCGAATCTTTAAGTGCCAAACTACCCTCTGAAGACAGTACAAAGGTTTCGTTCTCAATAGAAAACGATCTTATTAACATCTCTTATAAAGATGCCGAGGGTGGTTTAATTCGTTTAAGCGGACAAGGAAAAGATCCTATTGAGGGACAAGGACAATTAGCAAATGGCGATTGGGTTTCTTTTGTGATCAAAAGGAAGGAAGCTTATAAAGAAGAGAAAAAAGAAAAGAAAGAAAACAAGCAATTGATCAATATAGATAAGGTGCAAGTTTTAAATGAAATGGGCGAACAATGGTTCCCTAACTCAGCGTATGGGTGGACTGAAAAGCCAGAACAAAGAGCGGTTCTTTTTACCAATATTACTTTATGGACCAACGAAGAAGAAGGGCTCTTAGAAAATTCTTCTTTAGCTATTATTGATGGCAAAATCCTAGCCGTAGGAAACAAAGCTGTTAATGAAATAAAACACAAATACGCTTTCGAAATTATTGATGGAGAAGGAAAACACTTGAGTTCTGGAATCATCGATGAGCACTCTCATATTGCCTTAAGAAGTGTAAATGAAGGTACGCAAGCTAGCTCTGCGGAAGTAAGACTATCAGATGCTCTTCGCCCTAACGACATCAATATTTATCGCCAATTAGCAGGTGGAGTTACCGTTTCTCAACTACTTCACGGATCGGCAAATCCTATCGGCGGACAATCGGCACTTATAAAAATGCGTTGGGGTGCGAATGCTGAAGAAATGCTTTTTGAAGGCGCGAAACCTTTCATAAAGTTCGCTCTGGGTGAAAATGTAAAACAAAGTAACTGGGGTTCTTATTCTACCATCCGATTCCCACAAACGCGAATGGGTGTAGAGCAAGTTTATTTCGATGCTTTTATTCGTGCAAAAGAATACGATAAGGAATGGAAAGCTTGGCATAGACTTTCTGCGAGTCAAAAGAAAGAGGCTAAAATGCCACATAAAGACTTGGACTTAGAGTGTTTGTTAGAGATTCTTAAAGATCAAAGAGAAATCACTTGTCACTCCTACCGTCAGTCGGAAATTAATATGCTGATGCAAGTTGCTGACTCAATGAACTTTACCTTAAACACCTTTACACATATTTTAGAAGGTTATAAAGTAGCCGAAAAAATGAAAGCACACGGAGCAGGCGCTTCAACCTTCTCTGATTGGTGGGCTTATAAGTACGAGGTGAATGATGCCATTCCTCATAACGGAGCCTTATTAAATGATTTGGGTATTGTAACTGCGTTCAATTCTGATGATGCCGAAATGGCAAGACGACTGAATCAAGAAGCTGCAAAAGCGGTGAAATATGGAAATGTATCTGAAGAAGATGCTTGGAAATTTGTAACACTAAATCCAGCTAAACTACTTCATATTGATAACAAAGTAGGAAGCTTAAAAGCGGGTAAAGATGCCGATATTGTTTTATGGTCTTCACACCCAATGTCTGTTTACAGCATAGCGGAACAAACTTATATAGATGGTAGATTGTACTACTCTTTAGAACAAGATCAAGAAAGTAGACTTCGCAATGCAGAAGAAAGAAACCGATTGACACAAAAGATGCTTGCTGAGAAAAACGGCGGTAAAGCAACTCAAAAAATTAAAAAAGACCGTTCGTACCACTTTCATTGCGATACAAACGAATAAGAAATACGATGAAGAACTTTATATTTATACTTAGCACATTCCTTTGTTTTCAAGCTTACGCACAAATGCCAGCGACAGAACAGAACAAAAGAATTATGTTGTATGGTGCAACCGCACATATCGGAAATGGTGAGGTAATAGAAAACTCCTTAATCATTTTAGAGGATGGTAAAATCCTTACCATCGAAGATGCCAGCAAGATTCGTATCGACATTTCAGATGCAGAATATTACGACCTTATAGGAAAGCATGTATATCCTGGGTTTATATTACCAAACACTACCTTAGGTTTAGCTGATATAGATGCTGTTCGTGCAACAAGAGATTTTGATGAAGTTGGAGAATTTAATCCACACATCAGAAGTATTATCGCATACAACACCGACTCGCCTGTAATTCCTACTATCAGGACGAACGGTATCTTAATAGGGCAGATTACACCTCAAGGAGGAACTATTTCTGGGACCTCGAGTATCGTTGAATTCGATGCATGGAACTACGAGGATGCCCTTTATAAAGAAGACGATGCTGTACATCTTAACTGGCCTTCTAGCCCTTGGGTTTACGGAAAACACAATCATTCAGAAGAGTCTGTTGATAGACACAATGAGGAAATCATCGAACTAGAAAACTTCTTTGAACAGGCAAAGAGCTATAGCCTTGCAAGTACTATTAAAACCGATTTAACTCTAGAAGCTATGAGAGATGTTTTTGAGGGTTCGAAGAAACTGTTCATTCACGCTAAATCGGTGAAAGAAATTAAAAGTGCAGTATTGTTTACCCAAAGAATGAACATTGAAAATATGGTACTTGTTGGTGCAAATGATGCTTGGCGTATTGCCGATTTTCTAGCCGACTACGAGATTCCAGTTATTTTAAATCGCGTTCACAGATTGCCAATGCGAAGTGATGAAGATGTAGATATTGCCTTTAAAACTGCTAAAATCCTTAACGATGCTGGTGTACTATACTGCATAGATTACCAAGGTGATATGGAACGAATGGGAAGTCGGAATTTACCTTTTACTGCAGGGACTTCTGTTGCTTATGGATTAACTAAAGAAGAGGCGCTTATGAGTATCACTCTAAATAGTGCTAAAATTTTAGGCATAAACAAAACCGTAGGAAGTCTTGAAATTGGAAAAGATGCTACTTTATTTGTGTCGGAAGGCGATGCCTTAGATATGATGACCAACGATGTAAGCTTAGCTTTTATCAGAGGTAAGAAGTTAGATCTTAACAATCATCAAAATCAGTTATACGAGAAATATAAAAAGCGTCACAAGCAATTTAAAGAGGAGTAAAAAAGTTTTAATTTTGAACGCTCAATTCTCAAGCACTCATTTATGAAATACCGCATACTAAGTACAGAAGAACTAGAACCTCTAAAAGATGATTTCATCAAGTACCTTTCTGCCAATACAATTACTGGCGAAGATTGGGTGAAAATCAAATCGGAGAAACCCAAAGAAGCAGAGACGCTATTGGGGATGTTTTGTGATATTGTTTGGGAGAAATCTTTAGAGAAGATAAAATACCTTGAGCACCGCGACGAAAAATACCTGAAAGTATTTCAATGTGGTGCTGACAAAGTAGAAATGGTTGGCTTTTCAGTAAATGCAGAGAATGCGCCTTCTTTATTAGCTGAAGATACATTTACTAAGCTTGGGTCTGGAGACCTAAAATTCTCAGAATTAAAGGCTGAATTCTACACCTCAGAAAAAGGGTATGATACCGACAGACACCAAGATATGTTTAAGATGATGGAAGGTGGATGTGCTCCTTGTGAAGAAGCTTATTTCTATGGCATCAAATCTCTAATAAAGTAGACCGGTATGCCTTTAACAATATTTTAAACTACTCCAGCTTTAATAAAATTATTAACTTAGATGTTATTCTAATAAATTAAAATGTACAAAGAAGATATAATCGAAGAGCTTTATAGAAGTCACAAAAAATTTGTGAATTATATCCGTACATTATCTGTCGACGATTATACATATAGCCATGGAAACTCAGAATGGGCGGCCTATCAAGGTCTAGAACACCATAAAAAAGTACTCAAAAAAATAGTTTTTGCATTATCTATCCCAAGCTTCATTTTAAAACTCATTTACGGGAAGTCAAACAACCCTTCTCAATCCTACGATAAAACATTAAAGCTCTATCAAATTAGAATTAATGATGGCGCTAAGTCGACAAGGGAATTTCTGCCTTCTAAAACGTTACAAGCACACCTAGAGCAAGATTGTATAGTGCTTATTTCTACCGTTGAAAAGCTATTGCTAAAAGTTGGGAAACTCGATGAGCATGACTTAGATACTATACTTCTACCCCATCCTATTTTAGATACAATTACACTAAGAGAAATGTTGTACTTCTGTAAGATTCATATAGAGATGCACCATGAAATTTGCAAAAGGAATATAAGGCTAAAACAGATGCTTATAAACTAAAAAAGACCTTCTCGTTTGAGAAGGTCTTTTTAATATAAATTTAGGTCTACTAATAGAACTTAGCTCTGTTATCTTCAATATCAGACAACTCTCTTAAAGCTGCATTTACTTCGTAAGCAACTCTTGGTTGTAACTGACCTTCCAATTGCTTTTTCAAAGCAGTATAGTCTTTAGGAGCAGTCGTTTCGATAAAGTCATCAGCATAGACAACATAAACTCCGTTATTACCAATTACAGGCTTAGACATTTGTCCTTTTTCCATTCCGTAAAAAGCACCAACAACATTAGGTTCAAATCCACCAGGAATAGCGTTTGAAGAAAATGCCATAGTGTTTACTTGCTCTGTTGCAAGGTTCATAGCAGCAGCAAGATCATCAATATTAGAAGCCTTAGTAAGGTGATTATTGAACTCTTCAGTTAAAGCTTCACCGCTCTTTTCACGTTTCACTGCAATTTCAATTTGCAAACGAACTTCTTCTAAATCTTGCGTTCCTTCTTCTACAATATTAGACAACATCGCAACAACAATACGATTGTTTTGATCCTCTAATTTCATATTATTAAGAACCGTATTGTCATTATATGCCCAGAACACTAGGTTACGAGCCTCACCAAGCCCCGCTACATTACGATCAGCATCTTGTATAGAAGCCGTAGTTAATGCAACATTTCTTTCGTCTGCCAAGGCCTCCAAAGACTCCAAGTTTTTTGCAGCAGCCATTTCACTAGCTTGAGCATAAATTTCATTCGCAGTCTCCTCACTAGCATCCATTGCCATGTCGATAATCGCTACTTGGATAGAATCATTACGACGGGCATTTACACGTGCTAATTTATAGCTGTTATTTTCTTCATAAGGGCCATAAACAAACCCCACTTCAGCATTTCTCATAACCGACTCAATCTCAGGAGATAATTGTCCTTCAGCATAAAAAGTAGGGTCAAAAGAAGAATCAGCATAAGAATCTACAAAAGACTTTGCATCAGAAGAGTTTCTAAAGCCTTCAACAGTTTCGTTAGACTTCGATGTTTTATTGTATACAACTCTATCGTCAAGTAATTCTGTTAAACTTGCTTTTACAGCATCTTTATCAGCTTGTGTTGCTGCAATATCAAAAATTGCAATTGTCAACTCGCGAGAAGAGTTTTGTGGGTAGTCTTCTTGATGTGCCTTATAGTAAGAAGCAATTTCAGAATCGCTAACTTCTACATTCGTATCAAAAGACTTGAACACATAACGTCCGCTGGCTTGAGTACCTTGCTCGTTATAGTAAACTTCAGCATCAATGTTAGAAGCTGTTAATCCTTGACGAATTAAGTTACTATATTTTTGTGCTAAACGCTCTTGAAGAATTAAGCTCTCAAAATAAATCCAACGTTGTGGATCTTGCTCTTGAATTTGTTGAATAATTGTAGCTAACTGCGCAGGTGTGATATCCTGTCCAGAAAGCCCAAAAATTTGCTTTGCAGTATTCGACATTTGCCCAGATTTATAACCGAAAGCTAAACCGGCTAATTCATCAGCACTAATAGCAAGACCTAAATCCTCATATTGCTCTCCCATGATTACATCGTTCACTTTTGATGCCCATAGGTTATCTCTTAAGCCATTGCGATCTTGACTTCCAGCAAAAATACGATCTATATTTTGTGCCTCTGTTTCAAATTCACGATAGTCGATGACCTCTTCATTCACCTCTCCTATTACGCCCTGTGCGCCATTGAATAAAGAAGAACTCGAGCTCATCAAATCTCCTAAAAGAAATGCAGCCAAAGCCAATCCAATTATCCCAATTACAAGACCAGAACGCTTTCTCAGTTTGTCAAGTGATATCATTATAAGTGTGTTTTTCGTTAATCAAGTGAGCGAATATACAAAAGTTCTTGAAAAATAGAGCTCTATGAACGGCGTAATAGCTGCACCTTCTCAATTCTAGTTTGCACAACTTCTAAGATTTTAAAACTAAAAGCGCTGGTAACAATTTGAGCGTGGAGCTGAGGGATATTTTCACAATGATTTACAATCAAACCGCTTAGGGTTTCATAATCATCAGACACGGGTAAGTTTAGATGGTATTTTTCATTTAGGAAGTCTATTTCATGTCTTCCCGAAAAGATAAATTCATTTTCAGAAATCTGCTCTTCCACCAAACCGGTCACATCGTGCTCGTCTTCTATCTCACCAAAAATCTCCTCTACTATATCTTCTACGGTTAGTAAACCCGCAGTACCCCCAAACTCATCTACAACTAAAGCTATACTCTTGCGTTCTTTAATAAATAAATTAAGGATATCATTGGCAGTCATTGACTCTGGAACTAGAGCTATAGGTAGCAAGATTGATTGTATATCAGTCGGTTGCTTAAAGAGCTCATAGGAATGTGTAAAGCCAATAATTCTATCAATATTATCTCGATAAATAACCACTTTTGAAAAGCCCGTTTCTACAAACTTATCTCTTAACTTTTCTATGGGTTCATTAATGTCCATAGCCACAATTTCATTCCTAGGAACCATACATTCTCTAGCTTTAACTGTAGAAAAGTCTAATGCATTTTGAAAAATTTGTATCTCTGTTTCAACCGGATCATTATTCTCTTGATTTGTTGTGTGTTCTTGAATGTACTGTTGTAAATCAACCCGACCGAAGACTGGTTTTTGATCAATTTGTTTTACTCCTAATAAATATTTCAAAATGAAATTTGAGATTCCCATCACCAAGGAAACTACTATATATAAAGCATAATACGACAGCCATGCAGGGATGGCAAACAATCGAATAAACTTATCAGCATTTAAGCCAAACAATACTTTGGGAATAAACTCTGCAGTCACCAAAACTAAAGCGGTAGAGATAATAGTTTGTGCTAGCAAGACCAAGCTGTTAACTTCAGTGTACAGTCGAATTAAGGGCTCTAAGGCCTTAGCCATTTCTATTCCATAAACAACCAAGGCAATATTATTCCCTACAAGCATAGAGGCAATAAATCGAGATGGACTTTCGAGAAAAGGAGAAAGTAATCGTGCATTAAATTCCCCCCGCTTTTTCATCAGCTCGAGGTGTAATTTATTAGACGCCACAAAAGCTATCTCCATGCCTGAAAAGAAGGCAGAAAATAATAAGGATATGAGTATGATCAGTAAGCTTTCGGGGTCCATTAAAATGGTTTAGTCTATTATTTATCTGGATTTGAATATTGTTTCTTTCTAACTCTATGCATTAGATAAGCAAACACAGAAGCGCCTATGTACATGAGTCCTTGAGAAAGTTGGTCTTTAATAAAAATACTATATAGACCGTCGATCAGTGCATAGATTGCAAACAGCAACCATAAAATGATAAATACTTGTTGAGCTTTATTCAGCATGTTCTAAATTAATAATTCCTCGACTCTTTTTAAGTGTGTATTCGCTAAAATATATATCCGATTCAAAACCTTCGCCCATAATCACCTGTCCTTGTTTAGTAATTTTCACGAATTCCTCGGTATAAATAAGCTCTCTCACCTCATCCCAGATCAAGTACTCAGTTTCTAACTTTTCGCCTTTTACATTTTGCAAAAGCACGTTTCCTTTGGCTTCAATAAGCTGGTCGCTTAAATGTTGTATAGCATAATCTGCGGTTAAATAAGCATCTTGCTCTCCTTCGCTTTCAAAAGAATGCAATTCTACTCCAATAGGGAATTCAATATAGGGTTCTTCGCCGTCAAAACGCAACATTTTTGAAGTATTTAACTTAAATGATGCATTGCCATTCTTGGTGTAAAACCATTCTACTTCTGTTGAAGAGACTACTGCTTCTTCAACTTCTTTAGACAATTCCTCGATGCGCTGTGGGTTCGTTTTACAAGCAAAAAGCATTGTCATCCCAATAGAGATAACAATGCTTTTTAATATAGAATGAGCTTGAATTCTCATTGAAGACAGTTGAAAATATTAAATTGGGTATTAAGGTATTTTAACGTTTACCGTTTCAGTATACCAACATTCAATTAAATAAGTTGGTACATCCAGAAGCCCTTCAGTAAAGATATCTGTTTTACTCGGCATCTGTTCTGTATACTTCTTAATTCTATCTGTAGCTTTTGAAGTCACAGCGCCATCAATACGCTTAGCGTATTCATATTTATCTATCGCCGCCCAGTAACCCACACGCTTAAGGAATTCTGTTTTGAGCTCTCCACATTGACGAGATGTTTTAGCGTAAAGATCCCCGATCAAAATATAAGGATCTCCCCAACCAGAACGGAAAGAAGCAGCTTTTAAAGCATAAGTCTTAGCGCTATAGTTTTTATTCATAGCTCCATATGTTTGCGCTAAACGATAGGCATACTGCGCCTTATGTAAATCATCTTCTTCATTGTCTAAAGCATAGCTATAAAACTCAACAGCCTTGGTATAGTCCTGACGTTTTAAAGCGCGGATACCCATGTTTGCAGCAGCAGATGAAGATGGGTCAATATTATAAAGTGCTTCAGATATACTGAAGAAAATATCAGTTTCGGTACACTCTTTTTTGTTTAACAACTTAGCCGCACGCTTCATCCAAGCAACATCTTCTTTGTTCGTTTCAAAATCTTTTGTGTACAACTCCACAAGCTTCTCGCAAGTAGCATGAGGAGCAAGTGTTTTCTCTAAGTTTCCTTTTACGTCGCCTAGAGTTTTAAGTTCTTTTTTATTCTTTTTCAATAGTTTAGCCTCTCTAGAGCTTAAGCTCTCACTTTGATCAGCATTGTAAATATCTTGAGATAATTTAGCTTCTTTATAAGCAATTACACCCGATAAATCAGAAAATAAAGCAATCAAATCTTCTACTTTCAACACTTTAGCTTGTACCAATTTTGTGGTAGCCATAAAGTAGTAATTCAACACGCTAGCTGTACTTTCATTTCCTGCCATGTTAAAAGCAGTCAAAAGAACATCATACGAAGCTTGCAATCCCTCGGTAGAACCTTTCATGTACTTATACATATCGGCTCCTTTCATTCCAATAACGTAAGCTTCTTTACCAGGATAGAAAGTATTTCTTTGATCGTAGATCATCAAAAGTGAATCAACCAAAACTGCTTTACGAGTTTCGTCGGCAACCGTTTTAATCAGTCCTTTTACAATTCTAGGTCCGTGCAAATAAATATTCTTGGTACGCTTAGGCGCATTTTCAAACATATACGACCAAGGTTTAAAAGCATCTACGTAATTTTTTTGCTTGTAAAATTCGGTATAGATAGATAAATTGGTTTCACAGGCTTCTCTGTCTGTACCATATTTTAGTAGTTCTGCTTCATCTTGTGCAAAAGCACTAAATGAAAATACTAGCATAGCTAATAATGAAAATAATTTCACTCTCATCTCTTTAGTTCTTAGTCTATTTTACGTTTTGTAAACCACTTATCGTTAAAAGTAAAGGCTATGTGGAACTTAATGTATTTCTCCTCTACTAATCCACTTTCAATCGTTCCTCTTTTACCAAGTTGAACTCCAATATTTGCTGTTGATTTTGATCGTTTCATAGGCAAGCCTAAACCCAAACTCAAACTCATATCGTTAATATCTGTCTTAGAACCTTGGTTGTCAAAAGCCGACACGGACAAGAATCCAGTATTATAATTAAACCCTGCTCTGTATTGAACAGTACTCCAGTAATTGTGAACGTCTTGTGAATTCGGAATCCACCACATACCCACTTTGTATTGTGATGCATTTCGCATTAGTGCATCGGTTTCTCCAAACAGACTCATTTGAGACCATTCTTTAAAATCGTACTCAGCAGAAACAAACCAGTTATCCGTTTTCCCTAATGCTAGCCCTGTAGCAAAAGCTTTAGGCAGCACCAATCCATTCGTAGAACTACCGAATACCTCTACGGTATCTCTGATATACTCAAAGTCACTTACAATATCGTAGGTGTAAATTGCTCCTCTATTACTTGCATTTAAGCTAAACTGCGGGCTGTAAGTAGCACCAAAAGTAAAGTACTTGTCACCAATATTTTTTTGGTACTGAATCCCTGCATCATACGTATAATCACGTACATAATAAGAATTGTCATCACGGCGATTAAGAACATACTGATCGTCAAAAATTAAATCACGTTGCTGATTTAAAGTTCCGAAAATCATACTCCCGGTAGCACCCACTGAAAGCCCTTCAATAAGTTCAAGTCCTAGATTTACATAAGCACGGTTGAATCCTCCAGAACCACTATGATTTATACTATAATCAAGACTATCTGTACCGTCAGTAAATTCAAAATTTTGCTTAAGCTCATATCCTTGAAAAGAATACGGTAATAAACCACCACTAATCCCGAAGCCTTCCATTATAGGAAAACCTAAACTTAGGTAGGACATGGTAGAAGTAAAATACTCTTGAGAAAGATTATTGTCGGATAAAAATAGAGCTGAACCCCCAATCCCAGCCTCGAAAGCAGTTTGAGACAGAGCACTTAAAGATGCAGGGTTCATAGGGTTAAGATAATTCGTAGATCTTAAAGCTACCCCTAAACCACCCAAGCTATTATTTAAAGCAAAACCTTGGTTTTGAACCTCGCCAATACCAAAAGCAGAATACGGTGAAATAGTATTTTGTTGTGCCAAAGAAATAAGCGGTAAGCAAACGATGGCAAAAAGTAATTTTTTATATTTTTTTATCTGCATGTTGTTCCAGTATAAAGTGCATCCCCTTAAGTAGGATTTCTGCATCCGCAAAGATGCTATTTTTTAATTTCTTATCAAAGAAAGCTACATCGCCTCCAGTAAGGATTATCTTGACTTCTGGATAACGCATTTTATATTCATCTATTATACCGTCAAGCTCTTTTAACATACCATTAACTACGCCGGACAAAATTGACTCTTTTGTAGTTCGTCCAATTAAATCTATTGGCGGGTTTAAATCAACTAGCGGCAGCTTCCCTGTGAACGCATTCAATGCTTTTAAACGCATAAGCAGGCCGGGAGAAATAGCTCCACCATGATAAACAGCATCAGCATCTATAAAATCAAAAGTCATACAGGTTCCAACATCGACCACCAAAACAGCCTGATTTGGGAACGTTTTTTGTCCTCCAGCGGCTAATGCAAGACGATCGGCACCAATAGACTGTGGTGTTTCGTAGTTATTTTGAAAAGGCATTTGCAAGTCTGAACTTAAAAAAGTGCAGTGAAGGCCTTTTTTTTCTATTGCCACTAACACCTCTTTTGGTAAGGGTTTGACTGAGGATAACATCAACCTATTTATACTACCCTCAAAAGAATTTAAAACCTTGACTAATTCATTATCAACACAATAAGCTTTAGCCTGCAATGAACCTTTTTGAAAGCTCGCATACTTTACTCTTGTGTTTCCAATGTCTATTATGAAGTCCATAAAAAGTATATATTTTTCAAAAATAGTAATAATGTAAATTAATATCACTTTTCTTTGATAGATAAAAACCTTAGGTCTATATTTGCAGCCACAATAATGGTGCTATAGCTCAGTTGGTAGAGCAATGGACTGAAAATCCATGTGTCCCTGGTTCGAATCCTGGTAGCACCACATAAAAAGCTCGATACGAAAGTATTGGGCTTTTTTGATTTATATATCGTGCTATAACTTAAAAATCAGTCTTCGATCATCAAATAATCAAATCGGTAATGAGAATGGGGTAAATCGGTGTTTTGACATAAATACTTTCCCTTCAAATTATTTTGTTGTGCAAGTAGATCCATTTCACTTACCGACCAAAACTTCCCCATTTTAGGCTGACGCAATAACCATTGCTTGAAATAAAAAGCCCGTTTTAAAAAAGAATCATAATAGACCCAAAACTTCTTTTGATCTGGAATGTCGCCTATAAGTATTATTCCACCGGGTTTAAGTAAAGTCTTCATTTCTGAAATCACTAATGCTCCTTGCGTAGTATTGAGGTATTGAAAAGAGAAATACAATAGTATTTTATCAAATTTTAAATCCAGGCTACTCGCCAACCGAGTGGCATCTTCTTCAATAAAACTTAAATTCTTTGATTCAGTATTTTCTTGTGCAGCAGCAATGAGTCTTTTAGAAAAATCTACTCCGACTATCTGTTTACAGTGCCGAGCTAATCTTTTTGTGATGAGCCCATTACCACAACACACATCTAACAAGGTATCGTCTGAATGTAAATCTAACAAGCTACAAATATGCTCTTCTATCAGAAGCATTTTAGATTCAGAAATAGCATCACGCTGTACCTGCATCAAAGGTGATTTATGCGAGGCAACATTATTCCAATAGTCTTTCCAATAGGACATACAAGAGTTTCTTAAAAAAGCTAAACTAAGGAATATAATACCCCCTAAAGGAGTTTAACAACAGAATATGAACTAGAAAAGCCCTACCGGAAGATAGGGCTCTATATAATTCAAGTTTAGGAATTACTTTTTCTTGAATACTGAATACAATACAATAAGTGTAATAACACCTATAAAGCTATTATCACCTAATTGTTGAGAAGCTTTTATGATGTTCCCAACAGGATTCCAACCAAATAAAGGGGTCCCCACCATAAGCTGTACAACAACTCCTAGGCACAAAAAGGGTACTGCAACATCTACAGCATATCCAATGGATTTCTTTATTGACCGAAGCTGATCTTTTATGTGTTCTTTCATCTGGATAAAAATTAAATAATTAAAGCCCTACAAAAGTAAGGCTTTAATTATGTTAATTATTTTTTACCCAAAAAGGATAAAATAACAAGTAATGCTATTAAGCCTGCAAGGTCTGCAGCTGCAAATCTACTTACTAATCCAGTAATAGATCCGATTACATCCATTCCTGCCCAGCCAATTCCTAAGACTTGTGCGATAATACCAAGTCCAATTAAAGACATTAATAAAGCAGTCAATCCTGAGATTAAATCTCCGAGCATTTTAAAAGCGTTAGCCATAACAATTAGGGTTTTAGTTAATACACTCAAATATAGAAAGATAGATTTCAGTCTTCAAAAAAATGATGTCGTGCATCCTAATCTGGAGAACTCAGGAATCTGTTGAAATCACACTAAATCAAAATCATTACACACCTTGCTATCAAAAGGGTAGCAACTTTTATAAGCCTCTGAAAACCACCTTTTTCCATCGAGGTTATGAACACCGGATTGTTATTAACTCTGAGGCTATACAACAAGCATTCTCATTGAGTTTAAGCCAATTAGCCATAAAAAAACAGGGCTTTAACCCTGTTTCTGATGATTTTATAAAATTTAGGTGAATTATTACTAATTCAAGTTCAATTCAGCTTGAATATTGGCAATTTTAGCCTGTAGGTTTAACTTCACAGCATCATATTGGGTACGAGAACTCAACTTTTCTTGTACTGAGAAGTAGAATTTTATCTTAGGTTCTGTTCCAGATGGACGCGCTGTAAGCTTTGTTCCTTGCGCAGTAATAAACTGCAGAACATTAGACTTTGGCAATCCAGTTTTATGAGACTCTAAATAATCTATAAACTCTATCACTTCCTCTCCAACAATAGAAGTAGGCGTATTCTTACGCATATCGTCCATCATTTCAGCAATTTCTGCAGCACCGTGCCTGCCATGCTTGGTAATAGAAATAAGATCTTCTAAGTAGAATCCGTAGTCCATATACATCTCCTGCATCAGGTCGAATAGGTCCTTTCCTTTATTTTTTGCCCAAGCAACCATCTCTGCAATCAATGCACAAGACATAACGGCATCTTTATCGCGAACGAAGTCTCCAGCTAAATAACCATAGCTTTCTTCTCCACCTCCAATAAACTGCTCTTTTCCTTCAAGCTCTCGTATTAATGCGCCAATATGCTTAAATCCTGTTAAGGTATTATACACTTTTACGCCTTTAGCTTTGGCTATTACATCCATTAAGTTGGTGGTAACAACAGTTTTGGCAACGAACTCTTTCCCAGTAATCTTTCCTAAGTCCTCCCAACGCGTTAAAAGGTAGTATACTAAAAGAGCCCCTGTTTGGTTTCCGTTTAATAAAACAAACTCTCCTGACTTATTAGGAATTGCAATCCCTACTCTATCAGCATCAGGATCGGTACCCATCACTAACTGAGCGCCTTTTTCTTTTGCCAAAGCGATAGCCAATTCTAGAGCTGCAGGTTCTTCAGGGTTGGGAGAGTGCACGGTTGGAAAATCGCCATCTATCACATCTTGTGCAGCTACGGTAAACACATTGTTAAACCCAAACGCCTTAAGGGCTTTAGGAACCAGAACAGCACCGGTTCCGTGAATTCCAGTAAATACAATTGGCAAATCACTTTGTTCTATAATAGCTTCTGGCGAAAGGCTTAAAGTTTTTAACCGCTCTATATAAGCCTCATCCATTTCCTCACCCAAAGGGAAAATCAATTCTTCATTAGCTTTAAAGTTAACCTCTTCAATAGATAATGCTCTTACTTTTGCAACTAGCTCAACATCAAAAGGGCTTACAATCTGACAACCATCTTCGCCATATACTTTATAACCATTGTATTCTTTAGGGTTATGAGAAGCCGTAATTACAATACCACTTTTACAAGCTAACTCTCTAACTGCGAAAGAGAGTTCTGGTGTTGGGCGCAGAGCTGTAAACAAATAAACTTTTATTCCATTCGCCGATAATACTTCGGCAGCTGTTCTAGCTAAAAAATCAGAATTATTTCTACAATCGTGAGCAATAGCTACAGCTACTTCTTGATTAGGATACATTTCTAAAAGCGTATTCGCTAATCCTTGAGTAGCTTTACCGATCGTGTATTTATTTACACGATTAGGTCCCACACCCATGATTCCACGCATTCCTCCAGTACCGAAATCCAAATCTTTATAAAACGACTCTATTAAGTCCTCTCCATTTTGGTTGATTAAGGCTTGTACAGTAGTTCTTGTCTGTAAGTCGTAGGCATGAGTAAGCCAAGATTGTGCTTGTAGTAAAATCTTCTCTTCCATCTTCAAATTTTCACGTTATGCTTAAAAACTATATTTAATATCACCCCCGAAAGTAATAGGAAAATTCCAAAAAGGCTCATCAAAGAGTAAGTTTCTCCAAAAAAGAAATAGCCATAGGTAAAGGCAAAAAGAACCCCTATATATTTATACGTCATAATATTTCCGGCAAGATCGCTTTGAATTCCCTTGGTCATATAGATCTGCGCTACTTGTGTAATCCCCCCGAGTAAAAGCAGATACAGCCAGTCTATACCTTGAGGAGGAACCCACTGAAAGAAGGACAACACCCCCATTATCGGTGTAGCCACTAAAGGGAAATAGAAGACTACGACTAAAGGGTGTTCTGAAGTTCTTAGTAAACGAATACAGTTATAAGCTAAACCCGAAAAACAAGCAGATACCAATCCTATACCCACAAATTTATACGATATCTGCCCAGAGATGTCAAAACCCTTTAAGAGAAAAACCCCAATGAAGGCCAAAACAAAAAAGAGCCATTGTCTGTTCTGCATCTTCTCTTTTAAGATCCACACAGCAAATAAAGCCGTAAATATGGGCGACAAATATTGAATGGTTACTGCTCCTGCCAAAGGAATATTTTGGAGGGTAATAAAAAATAAAGTTAAGGCGGTAACACCAAACATCCCTCTGGCTAAAAGGACCTTTCTGTTGTTTCCCAAAACGGGAACCGACTTCTTCCTTAAAGCAATATAGCTGATCAGTAAAGAAACAATAGATCTAAAAAAAACCAATTCAAAAACGGGAATATGAGGTAAGGCTTTCACGCACAAATGCATTAAAGAAAATGCAAATGAGGAAATAATCATATACTGTGCGCCTTTGTTCATAGCTAAGAATTTGCGCAAAGATAAAGAATCAAAAGAAGGAAATTACATACTACAAGGTCTGCAATCATTCATTTCGTCAAATTGCTTTATCTTAGCCACAATGAACGATAAACAATCTTACCAATCGCACGAAACAGCAGTAATAGATGAGAACTGCAAGATAGGAGCTGAAACCAAAATTTGGCATTTTTCTCATATTATGTCGAGTGCTACTATAGGCGAAAAATGTAATATAGGACAGAATGTGGTAGTCTCTCCTGATGTAGTTTTAGGCAACAATGTAAAAATACAGAACAATGTTTCTATTTACACTGGCGTTATCTGTGAAGATGATGTTTTCCTTGGACCTTCTTGTGTTTTTACCAATGTAAATAATCCACGATCTGAAGTCAACAGAAGAGGTGATTACGAAAAAACATGGGTAAAAAAAGGAGCGACTATTGGAGCAAATGCAACTATAGTTTGCGGAATTACCTTAGGTGAATATGCCTTTATTGGTGCGGGGGCTGTAGTCACAAAAGATGTTAACCCTTACGCCTTAGTCGTAGGAAACCCTTCTAAACAAATTGGATGGATGAGTGCTTATGGAGAACGTTTAGAATTTAATGCTGAAGGAATTGCACTATGCCCAGCAAAGGGAGATCGTTATAAATTAGAAAACAGCTTGGTAAGAAAAATATGAAGCAATTTGCAGTTATAGGATTGTCGGGCTATATCGCCCCACGCCATATTAAAGCCATTCAGGAAACTAACAATACTCTTCTTGCTGCTACCGACCCACACGATAATGTAGGTTTTTTAGACAGCTACTATCCCGAAGCCTCTTTCTTTACAGAGTTCGAACGATTTGATCGTTATATGGACAAGCTTCGAAACAATAATATAGGTCCTGATTATGTGTCTGTATGTTCACCAAATTATTTACACGATGCACATATTAAATCTGCTTTGCGCTGGGGGGCAGATGCCATTTGCGAAAAGCCATTAGTCTTAAACCCTTGGAATCTAGACACTCTTGAGCGATTAGAAACAGAAACGGGTAAAAGGGTTTGGAATATCCTTCAGCTACGCTTACACCCTAGTATAATTGCCTTAAAAAAGAAGATAGAACAAAGCCCTGCCGATACTATTCACGATGTAGACTTAAGTTATATTACTTCAAGAGGTTTGTGGTATTACGCCTCCTGGAAAGGAGATATTTCTAAGTCGGGAGGTATAGCAACTAATATAGGAATTCACTTTTTCGATATGCTAACCTGGATTTTTGGTTCGATAAAAAAGAATACCATACAGGTACGTAGCCACGATAGAACAGCTGGTTATTTAGAACTAGAAAAAGCGAATGTGCGTTGGTTCCTCTCCATAAATTCTGACACTTTACCCCAAGAAATTAAACACAAGGGGCAGGGAACTTATCGATCTATACAAGTTGATGGAGAGGAAATTGAATTCTCCAAGGGCTTTACAAACCTCCATACTCAGTCCTACAAGCAAATACTTGCCGGGAATGGCTTCGGAATTGAAGAAGCACGAACCTCCATAGAGATTGTTCACGACATTCGCAATAAAGAAGTCAAGGGGTTCAAAGGAGAATACCACCCTTTAGCGAAGCTAAGTCAATCAAAACATCCTTTCGGGCTGTAGAATTGAATTTGTGATGTAAATCACATTTGGAAAGGGTTTTGGTTATATTTTTGCAAAAGACATTAGCGTATGTATGAAATTATAGGATATTCTTGCGCCGTACTCATCGGCATCACCCTTGGCCTTATTGGCGGAGGAGGTTCTATATTAACCGTTCCTGTTTTAGTTTACATCATGGGAATAGAACCTATTCTTGCTACTGCATACTCGCTTTTTGTTGTGGGTATAGCCGCTTTAGCCGGAACTTATAAAAATCTTAAACGAGGGAATATTGACCTGAAAACAGGTTTTGTTTTTGCCCTCCCTTCTTTTATTGCGGTCTATTACACTAGACGAATTATTGTTCCTGCCATACCACAAGAAATAATGACCTTCGGCAGCTTTACGCTGAGCAAAGAAACAGGAATCATGTTGTTTTTCGCTTTCATTATGCTCCTCGCAGCCATATCGATGATTCGCGGTAGAAAAAACAAAGCTGAAATTAAACCTAAAGCATTTAACTATCCAATAATCATTGTAGAAGGGCTTTTCATTGGTGCCCTAACAGGCTTAGTTGGAGCTGGTGGGGGATTCTTAATCATCCCTGCTTTGGTCTTACTAGCGGGATTGCCTATGAAAAAAGCGGTGGGAACTTCATTAATGATTATCTCCATAAAGTCGCTCATTGGTTTCACGGGAGATTTATCTACAAGCTTAAATATTGACTGGGTTTTCCTAAGCTCATTTAGTGCTTTATCAATTATTGGAATGGGTATCGGACTCTATCTTAGTAAATCTATAGAAGGTGCTAAACTTAAAAAGGCTTTCGGGTATTTCGTTTTAGTAATGGCAATAATTGTACTTACAAAAGAATTGATTTAATGGCTCTCCTAAAAAAAGGGTCTAAACTCTACAGCATACTAAAGAACAAATGCCCACAATGTCAGGAAGGAGATTTGTTTATTTCTCATCCATATAACTTTAAAGAATTTGGAAAGAAGCACATCAATTGTCCTGAATGTAATTTGAAATTTGAAAGAGAACCTGGTTTCTTTTACGGGTCTATGTACATTTCATATGCAGTAGGAGTAGGAATATTTGTAGCATGGTGGATTTTAAAAACACTACTCTTCCCTACTATGGAAGCTGGAACGATGGTTCTTATTATGGCATTTCTACAAATCGCATTAGCCCCATTAAGCATGTATGCCTCCAAACTCATTTGGCTGAATTTGTTTATGAGCTACAACAATTAATAGTGATTAATTCATCATTAATTAATTGGTCATCAAACAGTAATCTTACCTTTGTACCACAAAACAAGACTATGAAAGTAGAACAAATATATACTGGCTGTTTAGCCGAAGCATCATACTATATTGAATCTGATGGAGAAGCAGTAATTATTGATCCTTTACGTGAAGCCGCACCTTACCTTGAAAGAGCTAATGAAAGCAAGGCTCAGATAAAATATATTCTCGAAACGCACTTTCATGCCGATTTCGTTTCTGGTCATGTAGACTTGGCGAAGAAAACTGGGGCTACCATCGTTTATGGACCTACTGCTACAGCCGATTTCGAGATGAAAACAGCTACCGATGGCGAAATTCTTGAGCTTGGAAAAGCTAAAATCAAAGTCATCCATACGCCAGGTCACACTATGGAGTCTTCTTGTTATTTATTGATAGATGAAGAAGGAAATGAAACCGCTCTTTTCTCGGGCGACACCTTATTTATTGGCGATGTGGGTCGTCCTGACTTAGCGGTTAAAACAACGCTTAGCAGAGAAGATTTAGCTGGTCATTTATTCGACTCGTTAAGAAATAAAGTAATGCCTCTTAAGGATGCTATTACTGTTTATCCAGCACACGGTGCAGGATCGGCATGTGGTAAAAATATGAGTAAGGAGACATTCGATAGCCTGGGAAATCAAAAAGCTAACAATTATGCTTTACGAGCTGACATGACTAAAGAGGAGTTTATTACTGAGCTTCTTGAGGGCATGTTGCCCGCGCCACAATATTTCCCGAAGAATGCTTTGATGAATGCCTCTGCTGAAAACAGAACTTTCGACAGCATCATTTCTGAAGGAACGAAAGCCTTAAATCTAAATGAGTTTGATACACAAGTAAAAGAAGGTGCTTTAGTTTTAGATGTACGACACCAAAGAGATTTCGTCCAAGGGTTTATTCCAAACTCATGGTTCATAGGAATCGATGGTGGTTTTGCCCCTTGGGTAGGGAACTTAATCTCCGATATCAATCAAAAAATTGTTCTTATCTGCCCTGAAGGAAGAGAAGAAGAAGTGGTGAAACGACTGGCTCGTGTTGGTTACGACAATACAGTAGGTTATTTAGATGGTAGTTTTTCTACTTGGAAAAATGCCGATAGAGCTATAGATACGATGATGCAAGAAGATGCTGAAGAGTTCACAGCTAGCTACACAAAAGGAATCGACGTATTAGATGTTCGCAAGCCTGGAGAATTCTCTGCCGAACATGTTGAAGATGCACAACACTGTCCTTTAGACTATGTCTTTAACCACTTTGACACTATTGATGCTGACAAGACCTACCATGTACACTGTGCAGGAGGATACCGTTCGGTAATATTCATCTCTATCTTAAAATCTAAAGGTTATCACCATCTTATAGATGTAGCAGGAGGATATGGCGCATTACGCAGAACAGAGGTTCCAAAGACTGATTTTGTTTGTCCTACGACAGTGAGAGAAAATTAGAGACACACCCCGCCCTTCGGGCACCCCTCTCAAGAGGGGTTGAGCGCAGGAAATGGTTGATGGTTGATGGTTGATGGTTGATGGTTGATGGTTGATGGTTGATGGTTGATGGTTGATGGTTGATGGTTGATGGTAAAATTAATTAATTGTACTTTATACCTAGTACTTTGTACTCTAAAAACACCCCTATAATCCAAACTATCATTCGTTGTTGGTTGTTGGAAAAGTATACTGAATTTAATTGTCAGTCTGTCACGAAAGAATACTTCAAAAGAGTCTTGCGATCATGCTGTCGCTGAAAGAATAAGCCGGTAAGAGTTATAAATTTTTGAGAGACGAGCTTTGTTTGAAGAATTGACTTTTGAAGTTACTCATCCTTTTATCATCTTCAAATTGACACATCTTCAAATTTTCAAATCAATTAATGCGCCTCAAGCCAGGTTCTTCCTTCTCCCATATCAACAATAAGGGGAACGCTAGATTCAAATACGTTTTCCATAGCCTCTTTAATGAGTGCTTTTAGCTGAGGTAATTCCGATTTTAAGGCATCAAAAACCAATTCATCATGCACTTGTAAAAGCATTTTCGATTGCAAGCCTTGAGCCTCTATTTCAGCTTGAACTTTTATCATTGCCAGCTTAATAATATCAGCAGCCGAACCTTGTACAGGAGCGTTGATGGCATTTCGTTCGGCATGACCGCGAACTACTCCATTTCTGGAATTAATATCGTTTAATCGACGTTTACGATTCATAAGGGTCTTTACATAACCGTGCTCGCGAGCAAAGGCAATGTTAGCATCCATATATTCTTTAAGCTTGGGATAAGTAGCAAAATAACTCTTGATAATCTCCGCCGCTTCTTTTCGCGACAAAGTAGATTGCTGACTCAAACCAAAGGCAGAAACACCATAAATGATTCCGAAGTTAACAGTTTTCGCATTAGAACGCATCTCGCGAGTGACCTCTTCTAAAGGCACTTCAAACACTTTTGAAGCAGTAGCCGCATGAATATCTAATCCTTGCTGAAAGGCTTCCACCATCACAGAATCTCCACTCATTTCGGCTATTAAACGCAATTCTACTTGGGAGTAATCGGCCGCTAAAAGCACATGATCCTCATCGCGAGCAATGAATGCTTTACGCACTTCCCTACCCTTTTCAGTACGGATAGGAATATTCTGTAAATTAGGATTATTAGAGCTCAAGCGTCCTGTTGCCGCTACCGCCTGATTAAAGGAAGTATGTATGTGTTTTGTTTTGGGATTCGTCAATTCGGGTAATGCATCCACGTAGGTAGAACGCAACTTTTGAAGCGAACGGAAGTCCAATATCTTACTAATGATTTCGTGCTTGTCTGCTAATTTAGAGAGTACATCTTCAGAAGTTGAATACTGTCCAGTCTTCGTTTTCTTCGCCTTGGCATCTAACTTCAAATGATCGAACAATACCTCACCCATTTGCTTAGGCGAAGCTATATTGAACTCCATTCCTGCCAAGTCAAATATTTCTTGCTGAATCTTCACCACATTCTCCTCTAATTCCTTAGAGAAAACTGCCAATCCTTCCACGTCTAAATTGATTCCTTCGCGCTCCATTTTAGCGAGTACAGAAACCAAGGGCATTTCCATGGTTTGGAAAAGCTCTATCAAGTCTTCCT